>Ga0075163_10010856_pt1 | contig 11879 bp, 30 predicted proteins | sample JI1023141ADNA_FD_71478 | JGI IMG/M metagenome (GOLD analysis project Ga0075163, IMG submission 71478) | Wastewater effluent complex algal communities from Wisconsin, to seasonally profile nutrient transformation and Carbon sequestration -... | ecosystem: Engineered > WWTP > Effluent > Algae... | reverse complement strand
CGCGTAGGAACGTCGACGCCGGCACGTCCAGCGCCTCCGCGAACGCGAACAGGTCCGACATCGTGAGCTCAACCGTCGGTGTCGCGCCTAGCCGCTTCGACACCCACGACGGCGCGTGCCCCATGCGGGCGGCGAGTTCACTGTGGGTGAGGCCGCGTCGCGTGCACCACACGCGGATCTCTGTGCGGACCTCAGCGACATCATCGGACTTCTGGCGAGCCTTCATGGTGTGCCTCCCGACCGGGTAGGGGAAGTCCCCGTCGGTATCAGGGTGCGCCACGCCGGAACCAATGTCTAGAGATGCTTGACACGGGATTCCCGCCGGGTACATGGTTTCCCACATGGGAAACACCACAGCCCAAGAGGGAACCCCGTGCTAGCCACGGAGGCCACCCAAACCGGCGGAACCACAAGCGCCGAGCCGAACGTCGAGCGGCTGCTCACCGCCGCCCGCGTGATCCTCGACAACTGCGGCGTAGAGATGGGCCACTCGCGACTGTCCCGCACCGTCCGCAGGTTCGTCCGAGACGTCGCGCCCTACGGCTGGTCATTCTTCGACTTCATCGCAACCGAGGTCGCCCTCGACGTCGACCGCCGAACTGCACTGCTGAACAACCCCGACGTCCAACGGGTCATTGCCTACGCCGACCCCACGGGGGAGACGGCGGTTCACAACGTGCTGAAGGCCCGATGAAGCCGTGACCACTAAGGCGTACCGCGAAGCTGTCAACTACGCACTCAGCCTCGGCCTAGTCGACGACGGTTGGAACGGCGAAGGGCATCACACCTTCCGCAACCCGGAAACCGGGGCCGCGCACAGCATCTCGTCTTCCATGCCCGACCGCGCCCGCGCCCTGCTCAACACCAAGGCAGACCTTCGACGCTGCGCCGGGGTCGACTCGCGCGGCAGGGATGCGGTCGAAGGCGAACGCCGACAGCGCCGCAGCCTCGGCCCCCTCTCAAGCGGGTTTGACCTGGCCGCCGCCGCCCGTGAGCGCAGACGGCAACCCGACCGGCCAACCCCAACCACCCGCGCCGACCTGATGCGGGAACGGGAGGCGGCATACCTGGAACTGCTCGCCTGCCAGGTCCGCGACTCCCGCGCCGAACGACTAGCAGCCCGCGTCGTCGAACTTGACGAACGCATCCGGGACACCGCCTAACCCCCAGTCGCCGCCGTCGCTACCTCCCTCCGACGCGCGGCCCCAGTCGACGGGGCTCGGTTGAGTCCCCCCGCTCCCGAGCCCCGTCGGCACCTAAGCCCACCTCTCGACCACGGAGGCAAGACATGCCATACCGCTACGACTACGACGACGGCCGCGGCTACGGCCACGTCATCGGACTGTCCCCGGCCGACCTCGCCAAGCAGCTTCTCGCCCGAGCCGCGGACATGACTGCCGCTGCCGAGGCACTGATCCGGGGCGACCGATGATGCGCCACTGGGCCGAGCTGCTGGCAACCGGCATCGGTCTCCTGTTCGTCGGTCAGGCGGCGTCTGCTGCTGGTGCTGCCGGCGGTGTCCCTGCGTTGTGCTGCTGGCTGGTGATGACTGGGGCGTTGCTGTGGTCGTCGCTGCGGGTTGATGAGGCGGCGGCGCGGGCTGAGCAGGCTGAGACGTGGCTGCGACGTGACCGTGAGGCGGCGCGGGCTGACTGGTTCGCGGCCCGCGGCGGTGCCCGATGAGGTGGCTGGCGTTCGACATCGGCTGCATCGAGTGCGGTGAACAGTCCGCAGTGATCGGCGTCTTCCCCACACTGGAGGCGGCGCAGGAGGCCAGGGACCGCGCGGCGTATGCGCAGGCCGCCGACTGGAAGGGCCAGCACAACTTCGTTGTGTACGACCTCGCCCTGTTCGACGGTGGTGCCCGATGACCACGGAGCTGTTCTACAAGTTCACCGCCCCCGGCCGCCGCCCCACCCACGCCGACAACGGCTTCGTGTGGCCCGCACCGTCCGGTAAGCGCCCCGGCAAGTGGACGGACCCGGTGCCGTCTGTGGTGCCGTGCGAGTCGGGGTATCACCTGACGACGGCGGATCACCTCCTCGACTGGTGCCACGCTGAACTGTGGGTGGCGGAGGGTCGCGGGAAGCGGGTCGACGCCGACAACAAGGTGGCGTTCGAGTCGGCGCGGCTGGTTCGCCGTGTCGATGCGTGGAATGAGCGGACGGCGCGGGAGTTTGCGTGCTGGTGCGCCGAGCGGTCGTTGCCGTTCGCGGACGAGGCTACTCGCGCGGTGTGCGTGGAAACGATCGCGGTTGCGCGGGCTTACGCCGCCGGTAGTGCCACGGACCAGCAGTTGGCCGCCGCACGGGCCGCCAACTGCTGGGCCGCCGCGTGGGACGCCGCAGGGGCCGCCGCAGGGGACGCCGCGCGGGCCGCCGCGTGGGCCGCCGCACGGGCCGCCGCAGGGGACGCCGCAGGGGACGCCGCGTGGGCCGCCGCGTGGGACGCCGCACGGGCCGCCACAGGGGCCGCCACAGGGGCCGCCGCAGGGGCCGCCGCGTGGGCCGCCGCAGGGGACGCCGCACGGGCCGCCCAAACCGCCCACCTCCTCACCATGTTGGGACTCGACCGATGACGCCGCTTCAGTCCTGCCAGGGCGCACTGCACGTCGCCCTCAACGCAGCCCTCGACGCCGTCGACACCGGGGCACTCACACCCGACCTCGGCCAGCAGGTCATCGACCACTGCAAGGAAGCACTCGCCGTCGCGGTCCTCGCGGAACTCAACGAGGTGTCGCCGTGACCCGCTGCACGCACGGGCGTTTCAACCCGTGCCCCGGAACCGCATGGGATGACGACCTCGGTGTCGTCGAGTGCCCGTGCCCATGCCACGGAGGCAACGAATGACACTCACCATCCTCGACAACATCGAGCAGGGCACCGACGCCTGGCACGACCAGCGGCGCGGCATCGTCACCGCATCCGTCGTCGGCCGGCTGCTCACCGCAACAGGCAAGGTCGCCAACAACGACACCAGCCGCACCCTCACCGCGCAGCTCGTCGCGGAACGGATCACGGGCTGGACGGATCTGGTGTTCGTGTCCGATGACATGTTGCGCGGCCACGACGACGAGCCCCGCGCGGTCGCCGTGTACGAGGAGCATTACGCGCCCGTGCAGACGGTCGGGTTCATGGTCCGCGAGTTCGACCACGGCATGCGGCTGGGCTACTCACCGGATGGGCTCGTGGGTGACGACGGGCTCATCGAGGTCAAGTCGCGGCGGGCCAAGAAGCAGCTGCAGACCATCCTCGAGGACGAAGTGCCTGCCGAGAACTACGCGCAGTTGCAGTGTGGCCTGCTCGTGTCGGGGCGCGCGTGGATCGACTACGTGTCGTACTGCGGCGGGATGCCCTTGTACGTCAAGCGCATCCTGCCCGACCCCGAGTTCATGGACTCCATCCTCGCCGCCGTCACCGCGTTTGAACTCGCCGCGTCGCTGATGGTCGCCGACTACGAGGCCGCCGTTGCTGGCCGACCAACCACCGAGCGCGTCATCGAACTGGAGATGGTGATCTGACGTGGGCGCACAGTGGAACGGCGAGAAGGCTTGGGCCGCAAGGGGTACCGCCATCGTCGCCGACAGCGAGTCCTTTCCGCGGTACTGGGCGAAGACCGAGGGCATCGTCGGCGAGCGCATCAGGGTCGTCCGCGTGTTCTACCCCGAGCCCCGACGGGAGTGCGCGTTCGACCTCGACGACCGCGACGGCTCCGGATGGGCGAAGGTCACCGCCGGTGGATCTCCCCGGGCAGGTCACCGCAACGTCGAGGTAGTCCCCGGCTCATTTGAGCCCGACTCCTGGCAAGACCTCTGGGACATCGTCATCGAGCGCGAACTTGGCGCGGCACGCAGCGCCCCAGCGACCACAACGGAGAAGTGATGGACCTGACAGAGAGCATCGCCCCGAAGTCCGACCAGCTGAACGCCGAAGACCTCCTCGCCGGCCCGCGCACGTTCACCGTCGAGAAGGTCACCAAGGGCAGCGCCGAGCAGCCCGTGGACATTCACCTCGTCGAGTTCCCCGGCCGCCCGTTCCGCCCCTCCAAGACGGTGCGCCGCATCCTCGTGAACGCGTGGGGGCCGGACGCGAACGCCTACACGGGTCGCCGGATGACGCTGTACCGCGACCCGGCTGTGAAGTTCGGCGGGATGGACGTCGGCGGGATCAGAGTTTCCGCATTGAGCAACATCGACAAGCCGCTGTCGGTCGCGCTCACCGTGTCCCGCGGCAAGCGTGCCCCGTACACCGTGCAGCCCCTCGCCGACAGTCCGCCGGCGACCGGTGGCGCTGACCGTGACCAGCTCGCACGCATCGGCCAACTGATGACCGACCTCGGCATCGGCAACAAGGAAGCCCGCGCCGAGTTCGTCGCGAACGCCATCGGCCGCAACGTGTCCGCCGCCGACCTCACCCACGACGAGGCGTCGCAGCTCATCGAGCACATGGCCCGCGCACTCGGGGAGGAGTCATGACCGCGTTCTGGCAGGCGGCTTTCACGCTGCTGATGTTCCTGCTGGTGGGTGCCGGTGTGTTGGCGGTGTGCGCTGCGATGTCGCGGCCCGACGACCGGCTCGAGGACTGGGACGACGCCGACGATCCGACGCTGCCGTATGGCGGGGGGTGGGGAGCATGACCGACCTGACCCCGGAAGCCCTCGCGCGCCTTGACTCGCTCGCAGCCTCGTTCCGCGCCCTCGAGGCCGTCGCTGCCCATGCCGGTTCAGTGCGGTCCCTCATCGCCGCGCTGTCTGACGCAGTGGACGACCGCGAGGAGTTGGAGGAGGAGCACCGGGCGCGTGTTGCTGCTGAGGCCCGGCTCGCCGCCGTCCGGGCGCTGTGCGACGACATGGAGCAGCAGCCACCGACCGAACTGGCGCCCGTGCCCGGCGTGGCACTTCTCATCCGTCGCGCCATCGAGGTGCCCGCATGAGCACCCGCTGGCGCGTCGCCTACGCGCTCGACCGGTCGCGCCGCTTCTGCTGGGCCGACCTCGTGATGTGGGCGCTCCGGTATGACGGCTACACGCTCCGAGGGATGCGCGACAGTGGCGCCGACCGCTGCGCCGCCGAGTGCCCGTCGTGCTGGTGCGGGAAGTTCCGCGGAGCCGAGTCGTGACCCGCCCATCGGCGCTGTGGCTGACCGCCGCCGCCGTCCTCGTCGGGTACACGGCGGGTTGGATTCTCGGCCAGGCGTTTCCCCGGTGCCTCGACTCCATCGTCGGCGGCGTCACGCGGGCCAGGTGGTGGCCGTGACCCCGGAAGAGCGGCTGATCCTCGCCGTCGACCGCGCCGCGCTTGTGCGGATACAGGAGCGCCTGACCCGCTGGGCTGAAGTCAACGTCGAGAAGGGTCGGCGCGCGCGCCTGGCTGGCAATGAGGCAGCGCGCGCCCGGTACGGCGCTGCCGCTGCCGCCTTGTTCGCCGCCGCTAGGCGGGTGCCTCGATGACCTACGGCGACCCGTATGTCACCCGCGACGGACCCGGCCCCGGCGTCCGCGACTTCGCCGGACCCCCCAGCACCGAACTACCCCCCGGATGCCGCGAATGCCGCGCACTCCGCGACCAACTCCACGTCATGCAGCAACGCGACGACTTCCAACGCGACTACCTCGCCCGCGTCATCGCCGACCTGGCAGCCGCAACACGACGACTCGCAGCCATCGACGCCCGAAACGAGAGGCCGACACCGTGACGACGACATCACCTGACCTGCTGGACCTGCTCGCCACCGTCGCCGACAACCCGCAGCCCTGGGCCATCGACGACAGGGACCGCATCCACGCGGCCTGGATCGCCGACGACGCCATGCACGGACACGTCGACCCCAACTGCTGCCGCCGACTCCTCACCAACGACGCCGGCCACCTCACCGTCAACCCCCGACGCCTCGCCGCGTCCTACAGCTCAAGCCTGCTGCGCCGCGTCGGCTACGTCGACAGCGACGACACCGCAGGCCGCAACGTCGGGGCGCGCATCGGCCTGTACGAGTTCGTCGGCGGTGCAGCGTGACGCCCCGACCATCGAGCGCAGCCCTCCGAACCGCAGCCGCCTACGCGGAGAGCGCCGAATGGCGAGAGCATGCAGCCTGCGCCGAAACCGTCCTCGACCACATGGCAATCAGCCCCAAGCTTGCCGGGCAGATGGCAGACCTGTGGTTCGCCACCGCCACCAACAACTTCCACGCCGCCCGATCCACCTGCGTCCGCTGCACCGTCGCCACCGAATGCCTCACCTGGGCCATCGACAACAACGAAACCGACGGCATGTACGGCGGCCTCACCCCGGAGCAGCGCGCCCGCTACACCCTGAAGCTCGGCGGTGCAGCATGAGCCGAACCCCCGCCAAGTGTGGCACCTACAGCGGCTACCGAACCCACCACGCCCGCGGCACCACCCCATGTGAGCCATGCCGGGCAGCCATGCGCGCCTACGACGGCGCACGGCGAGCCAAGCGCCAACGCCTCATCGTCCCCGCCGACGAGGCAATGCGGAAGATCCGCGGCTGGCTCGAGGAGGGCGCCACCCTCGACACCATCTCCGCCGCCAGCGGGACACCGAAAGCCACCCTCGCGTTCATCTCCGCCGGCCAGCGAACCAACATCACCCGATACACCCACGACCGCATCGTCAACGCCCCGCAGCCCGAGTTCGGCGCGTACCTGCCCATCGACGGAACACGGCGCCGCCTCGAAGCCCTACAGGCACTCGGCTGGTCACTGCGGTCCATCTCCCGCCGCCTCGGCCACGAACGGTCATGGGCAAACCGGGTACTCAGCCAGCAGCGGGTCAGTCGTGCCAACGCCGCAGCCATCTCGCAGGTCTACGACGAGCTGTCGATGACCCCCGGGCCGTCACGATGGGTCGCAGGCGTCGCCGCGAAGAACGGTCGCGTCGTTCCCCTCGCCTGGGACGACGACACCATCGACGACCCCGGCGCGTGGGCCAGCCTCGGCGCCGACGAGGACGACCACGTCGACCACGTCGTCGTCGACACCCTCGTCGACCGCTACCCCTACGCCGACTGGCGCGCACTCAACGCAACCCGCCCCGAACGCCTCGCAGCCCTCGCCCGCCTCGACTACCGGGAGCAGCGCGCACGCCTCAAGGCTCTCGGTTGGCAGGACAACCAGATCGACCTGCCATCCACCGACGCCGTTCTCCGCTACCTGGGACTCCGATCCGACGACGTGGTGGCGCTGGCGACGGCGGTGGCGTCGTGAGGACAGTGACCTGCCAGCACTGTGGGGCAACCTTCGAGACTCAGCGGTCCACCCGAAAGTTCTGCTCGAGCAGCTGCGCCAACCGGGCCGAGTGGGCCGTCACAAGGGAGCGGAACTGCCGCCACTGTGGCAACCCATTCCCAGTCACGGGCGCCGGCGATGCCAACCGGCAGCATTGCAGCAGGCAGTGCGCAAAGAACCACAACGCCAAGCGCGTCAGGACATGGCAGGCGGAGCACCCGGCAGAGATGGCGGCATACGCGGCCAAGTCCAGAGCCGCTCAGCCAAACACCCACCCGAATAGACGCCTGAGGATCCTCGAACTCCTGGGCGGCGCCTGCGTTGTGTGCGGAGCCACCAACCCGTCCTGGCTTCACGTCGACTACATACCCACCTCGCGCGACCTCAAGTACCGGCACCCGCGCCACTACCGCTACGTGGCCGACCACGTCGACGACTTCCGAATCCTCTGCGCCAACCACCACTACGAGCTGACCCTCACCGGCCGCATCGAGGGAACGGAGATCACCCAGTGACCCGGCCACTCTTGCTTGACCTCTTTTCGGGTGCTGGTGGAAGCGCCAAGGGCTACCACGATGCGGGCTTCGACGTCATCGGCGTCGACATCGAACCGCAGCCGCGTTACCCGTACCAGTTCGTCCAGGCGGACGCCGTCGAACTCCTGGGGCGCATCACGTCGACCGGCTGGACCGCCATCCACGCCAGCCCCCCGTGCCAGGCATACAGCACCACCGCCAGCCTCCACACCACCGAATACCCGCGCCTCATCGAACCCGTCCGCGAACTCCTCCAAGCCACCGGACTGCCCTACATCATCGAGAACGTCGCCGGCGCGCGCAGGAACCTCATCGACCCCATCACCCTCTGCGGCTCGAGTTTCGGCCTCGGCGTCCGACGACACCGACTGTTCGAAACCCACGGCTTCGAAGTCGGCATGGTCCCGCCCTGCGCCCACCACGAACAACCCGAACCCGTCGACGTCACCGGCACCGGATCCAGCCGCATCGGGCCGCGACTCGACGGCGGCGGCGGGAACAGCCGCAAGCCCCGCAACCTCACCCACGCCCGCGAGGTCATGGGCATCGACTGGATGACCCGGCAGGAGCTGTCCGAAGCCATCCCGCCCGCCTACACGCAGTGGATCGGGGAACGGCTCATGGCACACATCAAGGAGGCCGCCGCATGACCGTCCTCTCCGACATCTACGCCGGCATGGGATCCGACGCCCCAGCCGTGTTCATGCTGCACCGCGAGGCCGTCGACCCGGAGGTCGTCGTCCACCTCGTGTTCGATGGCGAGCCACAGTCGAAGGCCCGCGCACGCATGGCCCGCAACGGTCACGTCTACACGCCACGGAACACCCGCGACGCAATGGACTACATCGGCGCCCGGTTCCGTGAGGTCAAGCCAGACTGGACCCCTAACGATGAGGACAGTTACGGCGTCATCGCCCTGTTCTTCTGTGGCACACGCCAGCGCCGCGACGTCGACAACATGCTCAAGCTCATTCTTGACGGGCTGAACAAGGTCGCCTGGGTCGACGACGCGCAGGTGACCGAGGTATCCGGACGTCTATCCCGTGGCGTCGACAGCCCGCGCACCGAGGTCGTCGTGTACCGCACTCTCACGCAGGGGCCGGCAACCCGTCCGTGCCTCCACTGTGGCAAGCCGTTCCGTGATTACCCGTCGCAGCGCCAGAGCCGCAAGTTCTGCACCAAGGAGTGCGGGTACGCGTACCGCAAGGCGCAGCGCACACGAGTGTGCAAGCACTGTGGCCAGGAGTTCAGTCATCGAGGATCCGACGAGTCGCCGAAGTTCTGTTCGGTCGGCTGTCGCGCCGCCTCGGGCCGAACGACCGGGACGTGTCTCGATTGCGGTGCGAGCTTCACCGTAACGACAACGGTGTTCGGACGCACCAAGTACCCCGCATGCTCCCCGGAGTGTCGCGCTGCAATCTGGCGGCGCGTTCGTCGAGGTGATGCCCCGTGACCCACGACGCTGACCCCCTTGCACCGTTCACCGGCGCACACGAAGGCCACATCTACGCCACCGGCACCACACCCCAAGGCTGGTTCGCCGCCTGCCTGTGTGGCTTCGTCGCCGAACCGCGACCCACACCCGGAGCAGCAGCCGGCGACCTCATCGGACACCGACCACCACAGACGAAGGACGAAACGTGAGCCTCCCCTGGGTCCGTTTGGAGTCAGCTTTCCCCCAAAACCCCAAGATTCTGATGCTAGTTGAAGACAGAAAATGGCAAGCCATCGCCGCCTACGTGTGCTCACTTTCCTACTCCGGAGCACACGGAACTGACGGGTTCATCCCACGCGGCGCACTCATGTTCATCCACGCCCGCAAGACCGAAGCCCGACAGCTCGTCGAAGTCGGTCTATGGATCGAAAGCGCAGGTGGATGGGACATCAACGGCTGGCACGACTTCCAGCCGACCTCCGAGGAATACCAGAAACGACGCGACCGGGCGAAGCGTGCAGCAGCCGCCAGGTGGAGCAAGGAGCAGGTCTCGTGAGCAATGCCCGGAGCAATGCCCCAAGCACTGCCGGACGGACGGACGGACGGACTCACGAAGAACCCCTCCCCCTAGCGAGCGCACATGACGCCTTAGTTACGCGCGCGATTTCGGGCGATGAAAGGCGGCTGCGATGAACCCGGCGAAGTGGACCGTGCGCCGCATCGACGGCCGCTGGACAGTCATGCCGCCATACCCGATGGATCAGGCCGCCACCTACGCACGGTGGGAAGACGCCTACGCCGCAGCCGACCGACTCGCCAGGGGGATCTCATGAGCCGCTGGGTCAAGGCTGCCGAGCATCGGGTGATGTACGCCTACGTCGCACCCGACGGGTCGCGCTACGTGTTCCCCAAGTCGGAATGGGACGCCGAGGGGCGCGGCTACATGCACAGGAGGCCCCCTCGGGCCCTAGAGACGCTTTACACGACATGCACCACCTGTGGCTACGTCGACCCATGGGCGTGGGGCGGACTGTGCCCCGAGTGCCTCATTGACCACGCAAACGACCACCGATCGGAGTGGACACGTGAAGGACAGTAGGCGCGGGCGTGAGCGCGTATACGAGCCTGAGACGCGCGACGGGTACGCCATCGCCAAGGCACTCGACGAAACAAACCGGCTGCTCGCCGCCATCCTCGCCGAACTAAGGCGGGATCGCGTATGACCTGCATCATCTGCGCCGGCGACAACGCAGAAGGCTGGACCGTCTGCCGCCCCGACCTCGACCGCATCGACGACGGACTCGAAGCCATCCTCACCCTCACCCGAGCCGCAGCCGACCACCTCACCCCCGAGAAGCGCGCACAAGCACCAGGCGGCGGGAAACCCGGCAGCCGACCACCGCTGGACCTCGCAGCCCTCGACGACGCAATGGCCGCCGACGCGCTGCCTATGGCTGAGGCGTGGGAGAGGATCATTCGTGAAGACCACGGCCTAGCGCCCTACGGAGCCGCTACAGCCCTCGAGCCCGCCACCCTGGCCCGATCGGTCGCGTTCCTGCGTTCGTGGCTCGCACGACTGGCTGAGGACCCGCGGTTCCCAATCGAGGAGCTCGCCCGCGAAGTCCGCGAAACCGCAGCCCGCCTCAGCCGCTACGACGCCCAACGCAACCCACCACGGCCCGGCGTCCCCGTGTCGTGCCCCGGCGACCACCCCGACGCAGACGGGCGCACCTGCGACACCGTGCTCCGCTGCGACGGCACCAGCGTCGTCGTCTGCCCCCGCTGCCAGACCCACTGGACAGCCGACACCCTGCTCGACGCACACGACATGGACCTACTCCCGGCCGCGGTGCTCATCCTGCTCGACCCCGACCACCCCGACCCCCGTAAGCGCATCGCCAAGTGGGCCGAACGGGACAGGCTCACCACCCACGCCACCACCCCCAACCCCGACGGTGGCAAGCCCCTACCCCTGTACCGGCTGGGCGAATACCGCAACCTTCTGTCAATGTCACGAGCAACCGAACCGCAACCGGACTTGACAAGGTTGGGGTGATCGGTCACCCTAGGGTTGGCTCATCGTGTAGGTGGGCACCATGACAACCCCGAAAGGCCCTCGCATCACGCGGGGGCCTTTCGTCATTGAGGGCGGTGAACATGAGCGTCGACACCTGGCAAGAAGCCGTAGCCCTCATGCCCGCACCGCCGAGCGTTGCCGACTACCGCGAAGCGTTCCACTGGGCCACCCGCGCCGGCGTCAAGGTCATGCCGTTCATCGACGAGATCCTTGACGCATACAACGCCGACCATGCCCGGCCCGAAGCGCAGTAAGCCCGGCGACCCGAGGCACACCTACGCCTACCGGCAAGCGCGCGAGAAGCTGCGTGCCCTCGGCCTACCGTGCTGGATCTGCCGACGCCCCATCGACTACAGCAGACGATGGCCCGACCCAATGGCCTTCACCGCCGACCACTACATCGAGGTTGACGCAGGCGGCGATCCCCACGACGAAGGCAACCTGCGTGCGGCTCATGGGTCATGCAACTTCACTCGCGGCAACTACTACAGGCAGGGCCGCAACACTCGACGTGCATCACCACCCGAGCGTGACTGGTAATCGAACACCGGGGGTAGGGGTCACGCTCCGCGACGGGAGACCCTTCCCGAC
>Ga0075163_10010855_pt1 | contig 11880 bp, 8 predicted proteins | sample JI1023141ADNA_FD_71478 | JGI IMG/M metagenome (GOLD analysis project Ga0075163, IMG submission 71478) | Wastewater effluent complex algal communities from Wisconsin, to seasonally profile nutrient transformation and Carbon sequestration -... | ecosystem: Engineered > WWTP > Effluent > Algae... | reverse complement strand
GAAGTAGAGTTATTTTGAGAAGTATTTTGTCTATAATTTTCTTTTGGTTGAATATTTTGTCTAGAAGTAGAGTTATTTTGAGAAGTATTTTGTCTATAATTTTCTTTTGGTTGAATATTTAAAATAGCCGCTGTTTTTGCAAGAAAGGAATCATTAGCTTCCATAAATATCTTGAAAAAATCATTTTTTGGTTTTAACTTGGGTTTATTATTACATTTTTTAATATTTATCGTCTCACAAACCAACATTTTATCAATTAAAATTTTTTCTGTAAAAGTAACTAAAATAAAAATTGAAAAATTGAAATAATTTTGATGTAAAAATATTTTAAATTTTTTTAGCAATACTTAATATATATATATGTATTTATGTAAATAAAAATTGCAATTATTTAAGTAATTAAATTAGACGTATAATCATACAAATACCTGTTCCGAAAGGATTTGAACCTTTAACCTCCGGCTTAGAAGGCCATTGCTCTACCATTGAGCTACAGATTTTAAAAAAACATCTTTTTTTTTAAAATATTTGTAAAATCATTAAAATAAAATAATTTCCAAAAATTTTGCTTTCGGTATATGTTTAATAAGTTCATTCTAGCCAAAAATAAATAATTAAAGGTATTAGATAAAAAATCTTTAGAATATTCAAAATATATATAGCGAGATCATTTTATAAATGATAGAATAACTTTTGCTTGTCTGACGACTTGAAAATTTTTTAAATCTATATTTATAGGTATAATTTTATAAGGATAAGTAAGAGATAATAATTTTTGCGGATAAACTGAAAATTCAGATTGACGTATTAATTTTGATCATTTGAATAATATTAGTAAAATATTTATATATAATGATAGCGAAAGTAATGAATAATCATTTGAAACAGTTGTATATTCAAGATAAACCGTTGGTAAAAAAGTTGAAGTGTTACTAGTAGTTATAGTAGGGTAAAACTTTGCACACGCTTCCAAAAATACCCAAGAACTATTAACTAAACTTGGAAAAAAACTTATGTCTATTGTTAAATTTTGAAACAATCCTTTTAAACAAAACCATAATTTCATTAGATTTCATACCATTTTTCTATCAAAAAATTTTTTTGAAGTATACGAATTAGAAATTTTCACTTGTATAGATCAAAAAATTTTATCAAAATTACTAAAAGAACCATTTACCCAAATAAATCAAGTAAAAGGGTGTTGCGAATAAGCACCATATATTGAGACTAAACCTTCTAGTAAAATGTTGAAGGCCCCAACCAAGCATATAAAACCACCAAAATAAAACATTTTAAACATTAAATTAAAATTTCATTTTAAATTAAATTGAATATTTAACAAATTTAAAATAAACCGTTCATTATAAACAAATATTAAATAATCTTTGTAAGAAGTATTATAATTTGATTTTCCATGACCGAATTGTAGATAATATTCAAGAAGATAATTTCAATTTAGAAAAGAAAAAAATGAAGAAAAGAAAAAATTATTTTTAATAGTTGTAAAGTAACCCTGTGAAAGTTTTTCAAGAAACAATTTTTTACTATTAAATTTAATTTGGGTTTTTTTTTTAAATTGAAAACCCAATTCCCCTTTGTAACCAATTGTAAAATTCCAATCTAGTGTTAGATCCAAAATTCCATTTCTAAAACTAAAACCATAAAGCATCAATCATTCCAAACTAGTTCATTTAGATAAAAAATACGACCAAAATTTACCTTGTAGTTCATTTAATGAGTCGTATGTATATTTATTTTTTCCAAAATCAAAATAATTTCTAAACCATAAAGATTTAACCGTTGTAGAATTGAAAAACATTCACCAAAAAATTAAAGATCAAATATATGTTATGGGGTTATAATTTTTTGAAATATACATATTTAGGTTTACGTTACTTTTTTCAATCAATTTATTTTTATAATTTACTTTATAATTTTGTATCTTTCTAGGTCATAGGAAAAAATAAAATGAAAGGAAAGCCTTTTTATTAGTTAAAATATTTTTTTTTAAAAAATTTCATTGAAATTTATATCATTTTTTAGAACGAGATTTGCTAGAATAATAATTCAAAAATTCCCAATTTTTAAACGGTATTATTATAGGTGAGAGTTGCTTTTTAAACATTAAGTGCCACTCTTTAGAATGTAAATAGGTAATGTTACCTGGTGAGAATGTAAAAATTATATTAAAGATCTCATTTAAAAAATTATAAAATAGTAAAGTAGTTAATTTATTATTTTCAGTATCTTCTGACAAAAGTACTTCAGTGTTCGTATTATCAATATTATCTTTTTTAATAATTAAAAGTTGTACTAGCAATCAATTTAAAAGTTTTTTTACACCAAAAGGTAACAAATTTTTTTTTTGCAAAAACATATCAATATAAGAATATGCTAATGGTATTAGATAACTTCTTTTATACTGACGAAAAAATAAAATAACAGGAACTAAAAGTTTTTCAATTCTTTTTGAATTAAAAAAATTAAATCCTAAAGAAAATTTTTTTTTATCTTTTATAAAGATATTTATAAAAGCGCTTTTAGTTATATTTCGAACATCTAATTTTGAGAAAAAAAGAAATTCAATGCTTTTATAATCTTTTAAAAAAAAATTTTTAAAAGGAAAAATAATTATTTTTGAATTACTAAATTTTAAAATACTTTTTTGAAAAACTAACATATTATACGGCATAAAATGCTCTAATTTAAAAATTTTTTTTAAAGAACGAATTCAAATATAAAAAGGAAAAATTTTTTTTCAAAATTTTAAAATTTTTTTTCAAAAAGATTTTAAAAAAAATCATATTTTTAGATTATTTGACAAAGTATTAGATAAAAAAATTTTTGCGTTAGAAAATAGTTTTTTATTATTATTAAATAATTTTTTAACGTAAAGTTGATTAAATCTTAGGTTTAATATTCATTTTTTAAAAGAAAAAAATCTTCTTCTTCCTAAGTGTAAATTATTGAAATAAGCTTCTCAAGTTATATAATAATAATCTCACACATCGGTTTTATTACGTCGTTTAAAAATAAATTCTTTTAAGAAAAAAAAATTTATCTTTTTTAATTTAGATTTAAAAAATTTATTTTTCTTATATCTAAAAAGTCATTTTATAAATCTTTTATTTTTTATAGTAGGGAAATATTTTCAATTAAAGGTTAAATACAAACTCATTTGTTGCAAAAAATCTGTTTTTTTATGTAAAATTGTTAATTTTCTTTTTAAGAAAGTATGTTTATATTCAATTAAAGATTGTTTAAATTTATTTTTTTCTAAAAAAAATAAATCTAAAAAATAAGGGCTTTGCATTTTATCCGATCTGATAGATGTAAAAAAAAAGTTTGATCGTTTTAATTTAATAAATTTAGTAAAAAAAGGTTTCGTTAAAAAAAATTTGTTTACAATTCTGGTTGGTATTTTTAGAAATTTTTTTTTCATTAAAAGGCTTTAATAAATAGTTTTAAAAATAAAAAATAAAAATTTAAAATAACTAGTTTTAGTTGACTTGTAAAATTTTTTAACCAAAGTTTATCAAAGTGCAATTTTTTCAAAAAAAATTTCATAGTATCATTATTGATAAACTTAAGAAAACGATACACTAAATTATTTACAACTGAAGTTATAAAAGGATTTAAAAACTCAAATGTCCTTAAATTTTTTGATAAAGCATTTAACAAATTATTTACAAAAAATATTCTAAAATCATTTTTTGATTTAAAAAAATTAGATGTTGTACCTATGTTCAAAGTTAAAAATAATTTAAATTTTTTAATTAAAAAATTTAAATTATTTTTAGAAGAAAGATGGATTGAAAATTTTGACATAAATAATCTAAAAAAATTTAAATTATCAAAATTTTGATAAAAAATATTCTTATGATCCAAATCATTATAAAAAGTTTTAGAAAAAGTATTTGAAAGATTATCACAGAATAGATTATTTTGTGTATGATTATTCAGTGATGAAAATTTTAAATTTAAAGAGCTATTATTTAAAAATACATGAAAAATATCATATACATATTCAGAAAAATAATTTATAAAAGATTTTTGACAAAAAAGTTCATAATCTTTCAGGGGAAATTTACTAAAAAGTAAATAATCGTAAAAGCTGCAATTATCATTTTTTACAGAAATATTTAAAAAATCTAAGTTATAAATATCGCGCAAATATTTTATTAAATATTTTTTTATATTTAAATATAAAAAAATATTAATAGTACTGTTATTATAAAAGTGTACTGACGGAATCAACAATTTTGTAACTAAAATTGAGTCAAATTTATTAGTTCATGTGTTAGTTAAGTTACTTAAGTCAAAATAATAAAAATTTTTATCTAAAAGAGTTAAATTAGATGGTAACGTAAAAGTTTTAAAATTTTTTGTTGTAAGATTTAGTAAAGCTTGGTAAAAAATTTTTGTTTTAGCAATTTTAGCTATCTTTTTTTTTAACGTTTTAAAAATTCAAAACAAAAAATAAAAATTTAAACCTTTTAGCAATAACAAATCTGAAAAAATACTAGAAGATGAAAAAAATCAATTAAAATTTTTTTTTTGCGATAATTTAGATAAACGAATTTTTTTTCTAATGTTTCTATTTTTATAATATTTATAATAAGTTCTTATAAGAAAATATCTATCAAAAGATAAAAAAATAAATTTGTAAAGATCTGTCAAAGCAGTCTCACTTCAAAGTGAAAAATTAAAATGAAAACTTTCTAACTGATTTAATTTAAATTTAAAAATATTTCAATAAGAAGATACAATTGATGTTAACTGCAATCTTATCAATTCGTATACTTCCTTAAGTTTTAAATTATTTGGATCTAATTTATTATTTTTTTTGTTTGATAAATCTTTATTATTATACAATTGAGAAAACTTAAACAAAAAATTAATTTTTTTTTTAATAAAATTATTTTTTTTTATATTAAATATATTACCAAAAAATCTTCTCATTAGTATAACTTTTGTAAAACGAAGGGCTTCCAACTCTAAACCCCATTTCAAAGTTAGCGCAAATTCATGTTGTTGAGTAAAATCAGGACTATACTGTATATTACCAGGATCTTTTTTTAATTGACGCATTCACTTTAAAAAATTTGTAAGTTTAACTAAACGTAGTTCAGCCAATTGTTTTAACCTAACATACTCTTGAATACGCTCGTAATCAGCATGTCGATATTCGTAACTTAAATGAAATAATTCTTCTATAAAAAATTTATGATTAAACCAAGCAGTTTGCTTTAAACAAAAAAAATAATATTTTCAAACCTTAAACAAGAAGAAATTTAAGCTGTTCTCGGCTGTTCATAAAGCCGATGAATAAAAGTAATTAATGATATTACGAGATCAAAATAAAAATTTTTTTTTAAAAAATAAAATTTCAAATTTTCATAATAGTTTAGTCTCATTTAAAATTCTAAAAAAACAACGAGTATAAACTTTTCGAAAAAAAAATTTCAAGTTATAGTTTGTTGGTTCAGAAAAAAGATAATTTGATAAAAGTGATGAAACAGAGTCTAATCACGTATATTTGTTAAATAATGTCATATAATTTATTTTTATTGACAATGTATAAAAATCATTGTAAATTTTTATTAAATTAAATTTTCTATCTGTAAAATAAAAAAAAAATTTTTGAAAAGCTTGACAAATAAAAAAAAAATTTTTTATTTTATGATTAATCTCCAAAAATGGTATTCTTTTAAAAGAAAAAAAATTTAACCTATCTAAATTTAAACCGTTATTTATTACAAATCATTTTAACAAAGGATTGTTTTGCCTATCTATATAAAAATAATCAACATTAAATACTTCAAAAATTTTAAAATATAATTCGGATAAATTAAAAAAAAATTTAGGAATTTGATGAATTCTTAAACCTTGAAAAATGTAAAAAAATCACTTAAAATTATTATTTAGAATATGCGATTTTGTAAATCGTTCATTTGTAGAATAAATTTTAATATGACTGCAGTAATTAGTGTTATAAAAATTTTCCTCAAAATAAAAAAGTTTAATTTTTATTATTAAAGAATTTAAAATATAAAAATTTAATTTTAGAAGAATCAATAAAATAAATATTAAGTAGTAATAGTAACTATTTTGATAGAAAAATTTCAGCAAAAATGGAATAATAAATTTTTTTTTAAAAAGGAAAAATAGAGAAATAAATTTTTTTAAAAAGATAGTCAAAGGTGTGATGGTAATAAAAGGAAAAGTAACATTTAAAAAAGAAAGTTCAGAAACTTTTTGAAAAATTTTTTTTCTAGGAATAGAACGAAACAATCATTTTTTAGTTATAGAAGTAATTTCTGATGGATTTTTTAAAACTTTCTCTATAAGTTTAATTTTTTTTGATTCAAGTATTAAAATTGGATAAAAAAATAACATTTTATTGTGAGTTATACTTTGTACTAAAGTTATTGTAAACAATTTTCAATCAATTGATTTTTTTCTTTTCAGAAAAGCAAAATAATTAAAATTTGAAAAATTATAAAATAATATAAATTTTAAAAAGAAATAATTATTTTTTGAAGCTTTATCAATACAATTTTTAGAAGAATTAGAAAAAATTATAAATTTTTCGATTTTTTTAAAAATCGAAAAATTTAAAAAAAAATTTTTACGCAAAACAACGCTATGTAAAATTTTAGATAAATTTTTTAAATTTCAAATTGTTTTTACATTTGAAAATTTATAAAAATTTAGATCTGTTAAATTTATGTAAAAATAGCTAACATTAACATTTTGTTCAAAAGGCAAAGAAAGTGAAATATTAATATGTTTATTAGTTTTCTTCATAGGCTGCAAAATTATATCTTTTTTGATTTTTTTATTAGTTTTTTTTTTTTTCAACATATATATATACAAATATAAGAGGTGAATAGGAGGGCTCGAACCTCCAACCACTAAAGTCACAGTTTAGTACTCTACCAATTGAGCTATATTCTAGAGAGAGTAGGATTTGAACCTACGAAGAGAATACTCAATAGATTTACAGTCTATCACCTTTGACCACTCAGTCATCTCTCTTTAAGAATGAATCTAGTAGGGATTGAACCTACGACCTTTTGCTTATCAAGCAAACGCTCTACCACTAAGCTATAGATTTATAAAAAAATAGGCAGTAGCAGACTCGAACTGCTAACTTCTTCGGTGTAAGCGAAACACTCTACCAATTGAGTCAACTGCCTATTTTTCGATATTCTTTTTTACTCCAAATTTAGATCAACGAGCCATTCGTGCGAACCGTTCATTTGCCGCAAAATCTAATTTACCTTTTATTGCTTTATAGTGCACACCTGGTAAATCCGGAACTCATCCACCACGTATTAAAACTTGTGAATGCTCTTGAAGTGAATGTCCTTGGCCTGGAATATAAGCAATTACATGAATTTTAGTTGATACAACCCTCACTTTAGCAATTTTTCAAATTGCTGAATTTGGTTTTTTTGGCTTTGCAGTTCAAAGTTTAACAACAACTGCCTTTTTTTGAGGACAATTTTGTAAAATTCTATCGACCTTGCGTGATCATTTTGATTGTCTTAAACCTCTAATTAATTGTCCAAAAGTTGGCATTTTAAAAAAACATTAAAGTTTACTAGTTTTAGTAAGAAAAAGAAATTTACTAGTTTTAGTAAGAAAAAGAAATTTACTAGTTTTAGTAAGAAAAAGAAAAAAAATACTTTATTTAAATAAAACTGTGAATTTAAAAAAAAATTAAAAACATCTATCGTTTTCTTTTGTAGAATAACTTTATTTAGATTAAATACTGTTTTTTTTGCGCATCCTAATAAATTAGATTTTAAAAAAACTCAAATAAAATTATTATCAACACTACTTTTATCTAAAAATAGTGTTATTTTAGACAAATCAAAATTATCTAAATCAGTAAACAAAAAACCATTAAAAAAAATAAAATAGGTATGTAATTTAAAAATAGTTGAAAAAGTTTGAATTTTAGAAAAAACTTTATCAAAAGTAAAATCATTTTTTTTATAAAATATAAAAATTCAAGTATTTTTAAAAAAAGTTTGAAAAGTTTGAAAAATTAAAAAATAATTTGTTTTAAAATTGAAATAATTTAACAAAAAAAATTTTTTCAATTCAACTTTTGATGCTAAAAAAAAAGTAAAAAATTTAAAAAAATAAAACTTTAAAGTATTTGAAAAGGAGACGGCTCAAGAATATTTTTCTTTTTTAAAATATTTTTCTAAAAAAAAATTAGAATTAGAATTTTGCTTTTTCAAAAATATTGTAGTAAAAATTCTATTTATATTTTTATTTGTTAAAAATAAAGAAAAATTATTTTTATCAGTTAAATTTAATTTATTGGTTAAATATGAAGTAGTCCTCTCAGAAGAATTAACTGCATCCATCACTGAAAAACTAATCCAAAAATTTGAAAAAAATAAATTTTTTATAAATAATTTTATAAAAAATTTATTTCTAGTTTTTTTCAAAGTTGAGAGTCAGATTGGATAAAAACTAGATAAATTAGCACTAAACCGAGATAACGATTTTCAAAATGACGAAATAGAAAAAATTTTACTTTTAATTATCTTTGAAAAAACAGTAACTTTTAGTTTAATTTTTATATGAATTAATGTTAAATGAAAAAATAAATTTTTTGTTGAATTTAAACTCATAATTATTTTAAAATTTTAAATTTCATAGATCTTGCAGTACCAATAATACAAGATAAATGTGACAACAAAGATAAATTATAATTATCAATTTTTTTTATAAATGAAATTTTCAATAAATCTCAAATATAAACACCTTTTGATGCATTATTTAAAAAAGACGAATATAATAAAAAGGAAGAAGGTGGTGTTTTAAATTGAAATTGATATGACTTATCCGAATATAATTTTATAATAACTTTAATAGGCAAACTTTCTGGAAAAGATTTTGTAATAGTGTTAAAAGTATTACAAAAATTCATAGTGTTAAAACCATGCTGACCTAAAAATGGGCCTACAGGTGGCTGCAAGGTAGCACCTTTAGCAGGCACGGTTAAACAAACCCAACGATCAAAAGATTTTTTATTATTTGAGGAGTCTAATAATTTATTAGTTAGGTTATTAGCAAATTGTTCAGAGAAAATTCGAGAATACGGATTTTTTTTTTCAGAAAAAAAAGTTTTAGTTATTAGTTTAAATTTAATTTGCTTTTTATTAGTTAGTTTAAAAGTTATTTTTTTCATTTTTAATTAAAAATATTTCAAAATTCGAGGAAGAAGGGAATTGAACCCTTAATCTTAACTTTGGAGGTTAAAGTTTTACCTTTAAACTACTTCCTTATAAATTAAAAAAAAAATTTATTGAAAAACACATTAGAATAAAAATTTTTAGTAACTTTAGATAATCTAAGGAAATCATTAGTATTTAAGTACTTAAGATCATAACGTGTAAAAAATTCTGACAGATTTAAATTTGTATAAGTTAAATTTGTATAAGTTAAATTTGATAGATGTTGCAATTTATATGAATAGTAAGGGTCACCTTTTCGAAAAAAAACATTCTCCTTACCCCAAATAAATAATTCTTGAATAAAAAAATTCTTAGGTAATGAACCACTTCAAAATAACAATTGGTTAAAATTTCATAACAGTAAAACATTCAAAGTTGAAGAAGAAATACTATTTGGAAATAACGCATATCAGTTCAAATATAAGGATCCGTTTAAAAAAGCTTGATAACCAAAATAGAAACGATTAAAATGTTTAGTATCAAAAAAAAAATTGGCATAAAAAAGTTTCACGCTTTTTATATATTTATTAAATAAGAAAATATTATCGAGAAATTGAAGGGGGTTAGACTTTATATTATCTATTTTTAAGTAAATATAATGTAATAGTTCTATAAAAGTATTAGTCTTGTTCAATTTAGTCTTATTGCCAAAAAATGTAAAGAAAAACAGCAAGCTAAATATTTTATTTTTTACGGTGGCATAAAAAATAAAATATTCAATTAAAAATTTCTTCAAAGTAAATGAATTAACTAAATATTTTAAATTAAATCTAAGAATTTTTGATATTAAAAAACTTTCCAGCACATTCCATTTAACCTGCAAATAATAAAAATTAATTTTTACTAAACTTAAAACATTTATATTGTTTAGAGTAGCATTTAGGAAGGATAATAATTGAGAATTTTTAATTAATTTATTTATGTAGAAAATAAGCATTATGGTATCAAAAGGTAAGTAATTATTATTCAACCATGAAAAAAAAATTATTTTTTTAAATAATTTTTTTTTCATGGTTGAATAAATTAAAGTAGATCAATTTAAAAGTTGTTTCTTTTTAAAAAAAAGATTAGTATTAACTTGAAATTTTCCGATTTTCATATTTTTACATACTTGTTTAAATTAAACTCATCTTGGTTTTTTATTTCTACAGCCACCAAAAGATTTTAATGGCCTATAAATTACTTCATCAATACTAAGACCCGAGGCCTCCAACCCATCAAAAGAATTTTTTATTTGGGGTAAGCGTAAAGTCGATTTTATATGTATAGATAAAGATTCAACACCGCGCTCTCTAGCCAAAAAACAAACTTCATACATAGCACTATCCGCAGAAAAAACAGTTGCCCTTTGTCTAGACCCTGTTCTTTCGCTATTACCACCGGTTCGGCTAATTAACGTATTACCGGTATTATCAATTACTGATGCAAAAAAATTATTTCAGGTTGCTCATGCAAAAAGAAAGGCTTTAACTTTATTTTTTTTTTCAGGAATAGTATCTAAATTTTTTGATTTTTTTGTAATTCTAGCATTCAAAGATTTAAAATCATTTTTCAACGGAATTAATTTTTTTTTTTTATTTCAAAACATCAAAAATTTTTCTAAAGATTGAATATTTGTTTTTAAAGAAAAAAATAAATTTTGTATAAATCTTCCAAAATTTGAGAAAAAAATATTGCGTTTTAACCAATTTGAGAAAAAAAATTTTGAAAAAAATTCGGTTGTTGATTTTCGAAAAAAATTTAAATTATGATTTAAATTTAAAATAATAGGTTTAATAAAATTTGAAAAATAGGATAAATCCCTATATTTAGAACAGAAAAATATAGTATTATAAGTCATACCGTACAATAAATACGTTTTTAAAAATGTGTTTGATTTGGAAGAATTTTTAAATAATTTTAAATCAATAAATTTTTTTGAATCATGTATCTTTTTACTATTTACCTTCATTGAAAAATTTCATATTAAAAAATTATTTTTTTTTTTGATTATCATTTATTTTTTCTCTATTGTATTTTTTTTGATCTTTAGGGGCAAATTTTCGGCGATTTCGTTTTTGGACAAAATGGCGTTTTCGTGGATTTTTTGCCAACATTCATTGAGTAGAAGCATTAGTACGGGTTCGTTGGCCTCTTACAGGTAAATCCAAAGCCAGTCGTAAACCCTGGTAGGTTTGTAAACTTTTTTTTAATTGAATATTAACAGTTTTAACAGCATTGTCTAATTCAACATTTATTAAAACCAGGTTTAAATAAAATTTTAATAGCTTAAGATCGTAGTCAGTATACACTAATTCGATGTTACCTCTTGCCTGATATCTAAAAAGTTTTGATAAAAATTTTCATCTGTAGAAACCGTAGGAATGTAATGGCTTAATAGCATACATTAAATTTTTATTTTTAATTAATTTTGTATTAAGAAAAAACATAAAATTATTTTTTTTATTTAAAAGGCTTTTTACCTTCTTTTAGTTTTATTCGTTCGTTTAAAAATTGGAAACCTTTTAATTTATAGGGACCCACAGATTTTAACTTATATCAGAAAAAAATTATCATAGCATTAAAGTACATTTTTTTCACACCTAAAAAAAAAATTTTTTTGGTTTTTTTTTTTTTT
>Ga0075163_10010853_pt1 | contig 11881 bp, 7 predicted proteins | sample JI1023141ADNA_FD_71478 | JGI IMG/M metagenome (GOLD analysis project Ga0075163, IMG submission 71478) | Wastewater effluent complex algal communities from Wisconsin, to seasonally profile nutrient transformation and Carbon sequestration -... | ecosystem: Engineered > WWTP > Effluent > Algae... | reverse complement strand
CCAACTTCATACAGCACATTTCCGGTCAGTAATCCCTTCCACTCATTCATCACATATTCGGCACGGCCAAGAATGGTTTCGTCATCTTTCTGAGAGGTCAGCGCATTGTTCAGCACTTTGAGTTTACGAAATGTGGCATTGAGATAAAACTGTCGTTTGGCATTCCCTTCCAGTATGGTCTGCAGGTTAAGGTTCATACTCCGGTCACCCCGGATAAACTCCTTGCCTACGGCGTACTTATCGGACCGGGTGAAAAAAGTAACCGCATACCGGTCTTTTCTGGATTCATCCGATTTCAGGTAGGCTGTGTAAACATCAAAGTAAAAAGAAGATGGGATCAGGGTATCCGTTTGAGTAAACCGGGTTCCGCTTTTTTCAAGGGAATAATTAATACCGGCGCGCCAGTTATTCCATTTCTTCAGCTGCTTACTCAGATCTAGTACCGGTCGTATAAAATGTCCTTTATTCAGCCGGTAATCAAATCCGGTTACCACCAGCAGATTATTAAACCGCCAGCCTTTCCAGTCGGCACTATGCTTCACCTGGTGCTGCAGCCCCTTATACGCATCACTCCGGGTGTAATGGATCATCTGGTAACTGACGGCATGCTCTTTTTTATCGCGCAGTTCCGCCCCCGCTTTGATGATATGTTCATCCACCGCGGCGGCTGTGGTCAGCAACTGCAATCCCCAGTCGCGGCTGAATTCCACATTTCTGAGCCGTTCGAGCGGACTGAATTTACGTTGCACATATTCATAATCGGCATGTGTGAGCAACTCGAGCCGGCTGGATTCTTTCAGCAGGCTTGTATTGCTGAACTGCAGTTTGGATGCCCAGCCCCGGTCATCCCCGTTATTCTTTGAAGAAAATGTATTGAGATCATTGTTACTGGTAGCCACTTCCGCTTTTATCAATGTATTTTTTCCCGCCGCATAATCCAGTCCCAGGTTCAGGATTTGTTGCCGCTTGGGTGCCACAATGATCTGCACCGGTTCATACTGTCCCTGTTTAATGCCACTTACTGGTGCCACATACTTATAAACCTTCCCATTGGCCCCGTTAAAGTCAGGAATATAATCTCCTTTACCGGCTCCCACATCAATAAAGGATAAACTGTATTTAGCCAATAACGGATCGGTGGAATAGCGGTACAGCGAATCAGGGCCATTATAGATTTTCTCATAGAGAATTTTATCCGCGGCAAACGTATCAATCACGGCCGTAGGATAAAAGGCTTTTTGCACACTATCGCCGATATCGGATAAAAACTGTTTCTGACGGGTATCCAGCAACTGGTTGATCTGTGAGTTCCGGGCATCGGCATTATTAAAAGCCCCGAAGCGGATTTTTAACTTATTGTTCAGTTCAAATTCCTGCGACAGGTACAGGTTGGTATTGAGGTAATTCCGTTCGGCATATTCAAACTCCACCTGGATCCGGCTGTCCTTGGTGATCATTCGCTTAGGCGTGAACGTTACCTCCGCCGTATTGTAGTTGATCACGTAATCCTGGTCTTCTCCCCGTTGCAACAGTTGCCCGTCATAAAAAACCCGTTCCGTATTGGCGAGTACAACAAAAAACAATTCATTATTGGGGCCACGCAGCCGGTATGGCCCCTGGTTGCCTTCCTGCGGATCGAGTACCTGCCGGTTGAATTTACCTTTTGCCACGGAGCCACTGACCAGTGTATTGGAAAGGGCTTTCGGAGATACCCGTTGGTTGTTCTGAAAGGATATTCCCTGCAACCGTTTATAAAAATTCAGGAAGTAGGTTTTGTTTTGCCGGATATCAATATCCCCGAGATTCAGCTGCCATCCTTTTTTCTTAAACTGAAGAAAAACCTGGTCAAATTCATTCAACTGTTGCGTATTCCCGTCCGGTTGAATGGGAATATTGTTATCCGTGATGGCGGCCTGTATTTCAATACTGTCACCCAGCATACCACTCAGTTGCAGATTCAGGGAGGAGTTTACCACTGCATCCTGCCGGTTGCCAAATCCAATCTGCCGGCCAAGACTTCCTTCGGCTTTCAGGTTGCCGAAATCAAACACACCCCGTTGCTCATTACTGAGTCCCTGGTTAAAGGCAAAGGGCTTAACATAAAAATTGTTCATTACACTGTCATAACTAAACCTGCGGGCTACCGCATTCAGTTTATAGGGGAAGACCCGGTAAGTAATGGTTATACTATCCCGTGCCGGTTTATTTTTCCAGTAAAGGATGGCATTTACGGGATCCAGGCGATAATCGGCTGGTACGGCATTGGATACCTGTACGGACCGGGCCACAATACTCAGGGTATCCAGGCGGATGCTATCCGCATCAATTTTAAAAGACTTTACCCGCAGATTTGAAACCGGAGCAAGCGGGGTAACTATTTGCGAATACCCACAAAATGAAGAGATTATAAATAAAATAAAAAAATATGGTTTCCCTGGTAGCTTCAACAGCAGCAGTTTTCTCAAAAGCGTAAAATTCGTGGTTTTTATTGTATAGATGCGGCTCTTCCTTAAAATCAGCTTATTTTTGATTATCAACAAGATAAGCATAAACATGACCTTCCGGATCTCACTGTATTCCTTGCTTTTCACCCTTGCTTTTGCAGGGCCCTGGCTACCGTGTTCCGGACAACAGGATAATCTCTGGTATTTTGGCTATAATGCGGCCCTGAGTTTTCAGAATGCAGGCACATTGCCGGTACCACGGGTGCTGGGTAACAGTGCCATGGTTTCTCCGGAAGCTAGTGCGGCTATTTCAGACAATGCGGGCAATCTCCTGTTTTATACAAACGGGCAAAATGTCTACAACCGGAATCATCAGCTGATGTTTAATGGTGATGGGCTGGCCGGGAATCCCTCCGCCTGCCAGATAGCCGTGGTACCTCAGCCGGGTAGTGAAACCATCTTTTATATTTTCACGGCGGATGCTTTTGAAAATGACCTGACAAACGGATATAATTACTCCATTGTTGATATTACCCAGGATGGAGGTTTGGGCAATGTGATCAGTAAAAATAACCCGTTATGGGCATCCGGTACCGAGCGTATAACCGCCGTACGACATGCCAACGGAACCGATATCTGGATAATCACCAACGACAAAGAGTCGAATATCTTCAGGGCCTGGCCATTAACCTGCGCCGGTTTACAAATCAACAGCAGTGTGGTCTCCACCATCGGGCCAGTCATGAACCAGCATGCACTGATGGGTGTTGGCGTGATGAAAGCCAGTCCGGATGGTCAGTTTCTTTGCCAGACACATTTTCCATTTTCGGACGCGAACTCAACTAACGCTAATTATTTCCAGTTATTTGATTTTAATAACGCGACCGGTGTACTCAGTAATGCCCGGCAGATTTCGATGCCTTCCAGCCAGTACAACCATTGTGAATTCTCGCCTGATTCAAAACTGTTGTATCTGACCCGGAAAAACAACAAAATGCTGGATCAGTTTGATATTAGTGTACCTACGATCGCGGCCATACAGGCATCCAGGTTGAGCATTCCAACAACCACCAGTTACTTTGATCTCCAGCTGGCACCTGATGAAAAGATATACGTAAGTCAGGCCAACTCCCAGCTGGCTGTAATAAAATTTCCAAATATCCGGGGTACCGGTTGCACGTTTGAACGAAATGTGATCAATGTAAACCCGGGCAGTGCCTTTGTGGGTCTTCCTTCTCATATCAACGATATTGTAGCCTCCAATAATCCTGGTAACGGGTTTGATTATACAATACTGGATAGCTGTACAGGAAGGGTTCAGTTTACTTCTGCCACTACCTTGCCGGGCACCCTGACTTTTGAATGGGATTTTGGGGATAACGCCAGTTCCAACCTCCAGAATCCGGTACATGTATTTTCCAACCCGGCCGGATTATATACGGTAAAACTGAAAATAACATCCTCCCTGTCCTGTGGAATTCTTGTACGGGCCAGGAATATACGGCCATCCGGGATGATCAAACCGGTAGCCGGGTTCTCCCATACTTTCAATTGCGACTCAAACTATATACGTTTCACCAATATCAGTATTGATACGGCCCAGCCCGGCATTCGCTTTTTATGGAATTTCGGGGATGGGAATACCTCCACTCAATCAAATCCCGCACACAGTTATCTGACGGATGGTGCATATACCGTGAAACTTAAAGTTCTAACCGGAAATGCCTGTAATGATGATTCCGTGAGTTTCCCGGTACAGTTTTCACGGTATAGTATAGATGTTATTCCTGACCAGACAATTAATTACGGGCAATCGGTAACACTAAATACCGATGTGCCGGCAGACAGTTATGACTGGTCTCCGGGCAAATGGCTTAGCGATAGTACGATCCGGAATCCTGTTGCCTTACCGGAAGAAACGATACAATATACCCTGGTTGCCAGAAGCGGCAACTGTACCGCCTTTGACACCGTTAGTATTACCGTGATTCAGAATGATTTCCTGCATATGCCCACGGCTTTTACACCCAATGGGGATGGCAAAAATGATATTATCCGGCCGCTGATTAACGGGCGGATTATACTGAAGGAATTCAGTATCTATAACCGTAACGGGGAAAAAATCTATACCACGTCCACCCGTGGTGATGGATGGGATGGCCGTATCGGAGGCCTGGTACAGAACTCCGGCGTATATGTTTGGGTATTGCAGGCAACAGACACGGACGGACGCGCCATTTTCAGGAAAGGAACTTTAATCCTGATCCGGTAAGCCTATAGTATAAGCATGAGACTGTTTTTTATTTTACCAGTACTTTTTCTGCTTCTCCGGTCATCCTCAGCAGCGCAGCTTCCGGCTGTAACCAAAACGGCACAAGCAGAAAAACACCAGCAGCTTTCAGCGGGCTTTTCATTCCCGACCGGTTCATTTGCCGCCACTCATTATCCAGGTATAACGCTAAGCTATAATCGAAATTACGGAACTGAACGGACGGCTTCAGGCGCCAGGAAAAGGAAAAGCCGCTGGTTTTCCGCCGCAGCCCTCTCCCATTTTACAGGCCGGAAAGAAGCAGCCGGCAACGGCCGTTTCAGGTACTATGGTTACAGTCTGCTGGGGTTGCAGGGCGGTATAGACTGGTATCCCTTAAAAAAAACCACATTGTCATTCGGCACCGGGCCAGCACTGGGGTATTATAATAACACGCTGCGGTTCTCCTTAACCGGCACAGTACAGGGTCATTACCCGTTGGGTAAAAAAACAAACATCACGCCCGGTATTTCCTTTATAAAAGAATCCGGGAGTGATGCATTATGGGTAACCAGTGTGCAACTGGGTTATATTTTCTGAACTTAATCGGTAATACCTTCCAGGGCAAACATAAATGCGTATTGCAGGGCCACATCTTTCAGGTAATCAAAACGGCCCGAAGCTCCACCATGTCCGGCTTCCATATTGGTTTTAAACAACAGCAGGTTCTTATCCGTTTTCATCACCCGTAAACGGGCCACCCATTTGGCGGGTTCAAAATACTGCACCTGACTGTCATGAAGACCGGTCGTCACCAGCAGATTGGGATAGTTTTTCCGTTCCACATTATCATAGGGAGAATAGGACTTCATATACATATACGCCTCTTTATTTGCCGGGTTCCCCCATTCATCATATTCATTTGTGGTCAGCGGGATTGTAGGATCCGACATGGTGGTTACCACATCCACAAACGGCACTCCGGCAATTACGCCATTCCAGAGATCGGGAGCCATATTCACTATTGCGCCCATCAGTAATCCTCCGGCACTGCCGCCTTTCGCATACAGGTGCCCTTTTGAAGTATATTTTTCTTTAATCAGGGCTTCACCGCAATCAATAAAATCGGTAAACGTGTTTTTCTTTTTAAACAGTTTACCCTCCTCGTACCAATGACGGCCCATTTCCTGTCCGCCCCGAACATGCGCAATGGCATATACAAAACCACGGTTCAGCAGACTGAGCAGGTTGCTGTTAAAATCAGCATCCGATGTATATCCGTACGCGCCGTATGCATATAACAATAAAGGCGCCGTTCCGTCCCTGGGCGTATCCCTTTTGTACACAAGGGATACCGGTACTTTCGCGCCGTCGCGGGCTGCAACAAATATCCGTTCTGTTATATATTCTTTTTTATCAAATCCGCCCAGCACCACCTGTTCTTTCATCAGTTTTTTGGCATGACTGTTCATGTCATAATCAAAAACAGAATTAGGCGTGGTCAGTGAGGTGTAATTATACCGAAGTGTACTGCTGTTAAAATCGGGATTGCCGGCTGCAAACGCGTTGTAAGCCGGCTCACCAAAATCAAGATAATGTTCTTTACCGCTGAGCACTTCGCGGATGCGCAGCTTCACCAATCCCTCTTTGCGTTCTGTAATCACCCAATGATTTTTAAATACTTCGATATCTTCCAGCAACACATCCGGCCGGTGAGGTATCAGTTCTTTCCAGTTTTCACGGCTGGTTTTATTCACCGGTGTTTCCATCAGCCTGAAATTCCGGGCCTCCAGGTTGGTACGGATCAGGAATTTATCTCCCCAATGATCAAAACTATAAAGTACATCCTTCATGCGGGGTTGAAATACACGGAAGGGGCTGTCCGGCTCTTTGGCGGAAATTATTCTGTATTCACTGGATAACGTGGCACTGGAATAAATGACAATATATTCTTTCGATTTAGTGTTGTAAACACCAATATAATTTGTTTCATCCGGCTCAGTAAAGACGGTTTGATCTTCCGGCGCAGGTGTCCCCAGTTTGTGCTTCCGGATTTTTTCTGAACGGAGTGTCACCGGATTATTGGCGGTATAAAACAGGGTCTTATTATCTGCAGCCCAAACTCCATATCCGGCAGTGCCCGGAATTTCATCTTTCATCATTTCCCCTGTTTCGAGATTTTTTACATACAACGTATATTGCCTGCGGGAAAGCTTGTCCACTCCAAAAACCATCAGTTTATTATCCGGACTTACACTAAGCCCGGCAACAGAAAAATAGCCCTCTCCTTCAGCCATCCTGTCTACATCCAGCAACAGTTCTTCCGGAGCATCCAGCGAACCTTTTTTTCTGCAATATTTGTAGTATTGCTTGCCTTCTTCAGTCCGGCTGTAATAAAAATAGCCATTATTGAACAGCGGAACAGACTCGTCTTTTTCTTTAATACGGCCCTTCATTTCGGCAAACAGATTTTCCCGGAACTGCCTGGTCCCTGCCATCATGGTATCCAGATAGTCATTCTCTGCTTTGAGGTAATTTACAACGTTGGTACTGTCCGGCCCTTTTTTAAAGTAGTCATTCATCCAATAGTATTCATCCGGCCGTTTATCTCCATGGGCTTCCAATATGGTGTCTTTTTTCACAGCCATGGGAGCATTTACACCGGCCGGCCATTGAACGGGTTCTTTTTTCACTTGATTATTTTTACAGGAGAGCGTGATCAGGGCGATAACCACCGCAGGGAAAAGTATTTTATAGTTCATAAAATAAATTATGGTTCTGTAAAATACGAAGATGTGCCCGTTAAATAAAGTACCCGGATCTAAAAAGCCTGTTTCCGTCGGGTTACGCCGGAAACAGGCTTTGCTAAATGCAGTGTATAAACTGACTGTTTATTCAGTCACAAGACCCGCCGTCAGGTACTCACGGTTCAGGCGGGCGATATTTTCAATAGAAATGCCTTTCGGGCAAACGGCTTCACAGGCTCCGGTATTGGTACAGGCGCCGAATCCTTCTTTATCCATCTGGGCCACCATTTTCATGGCACGGCTGCGGCGCTCCGGATGTCCCTGAGGTAACAAAGCCAGGTGCGTCACTTTAGCGGAAAGGAAGAGCATTGCCGATGAGTTTTTACAGGCCGATACACAGGCGCCACAACCGATACAGGCAGCAGCGGCAAAAGAAGCATCAGCCATATCTTTATTCACCGGAATGGCATTGGCATCTACCGGGCTGCCGGTATTTACCGAGATATAACCACCTGCCTGGATAATACGGTCAAATGCGGAACGATCCACCATCAGATCCTTGATCACCGGGAAGGCATTGGCTCTCCAGGGTTCAATCACGATGGTGTCGCCATCTTTATAGGCCCGCATATGGAGCTGACAAACGGTATTATTCTGCCAGGGTCCGTGCGGACGTCCGTCGATATACATGGAGCACATACCACAGATACCTTCCCGGCAGTCATGATCAAACGCGATCGGATCTTTTCCTTCACGGATCATTTCCTCATTCAGCACGTCAATCATTTCGAGGAATGACATTTCTGACGAGATATTTTTTACCTGGTAGGTATCAAAACGGCCTTGTTCATTTGCGTTCTTCTGTCTCCACACTTTCAGCGTAAGATTCATGCTGTATTGCTCCATAAAAGTCTAATTTGACAATTTAAACAAAAGTTCATCCATCAGCTAATTAGCTTATCAAGTAACCGGCTGATTATTTATAAGATCGTTGTGTCGGTTTAGCCACTTCAAAATTCAGTTCTTCCTTATGTAACGCCCAGTTGCTTTCGCCTTTGAATTCCCAGGCAGCCACATAGGCATAATTGGCATCATCCCGCATGGCTTCACCTTCTTCGGTCTGGCTTTCTTCACGGAAGTGACCACCACAGCTTTCATTGCGGTTCAGGGCGTCTTTGCACATCAGTTCACCCAATTCAATAAAATCAGCCACACGACCGGCTTTATCCAGTTCAGGGTTCATTTCATTGATATCACCGGGGATCTTAACATCGCTCCAGAATTCCTTTTTCAGCTGCTGAATTTCAACAATCGCTTCCTGTAACCCTTTTTCATTACGGGCCATGCCACATTTCTCCCACATGATTTTACCGAGGCGTTTGTGGAAACTCTCCACGGTCTGGTTGCCTTTGATATTGATCAGGGTGCTGATACGGTCTGCTACTTCTTTTTCCGTTTGTACAAATGACGGATGATCGGTCGGTATGGGTTTGGTGGCAATTTCATCGGCCAGGTAATTCCCGATAGTATAAGGAATCACATAGTACCCATCTGCCAGTCCCTGCATCAGTGCTGAAGCACCCAGGCGATTAGCCCCGTGATCACTGAAATTGGCTTCACCCAGCGCATACAGCCCTTTAACATTCGTCATCAGTTCATAATCCACCCAGAGACCGCCCATGGTATAGTGTACGGCCGGATAGATGCGCATCGGTACTTCATACGGATTTTCACCGGTAATTTTCTCATACATGTCGAACAGGTTACCATACTCTTCTTTCACCACTTCCTTGCCCAGACGGATCAGGGTTTCATTATCCGGATTAGCGATACCCAGTTTATTGGCTTCCGCTCTTCCGTATTTATTGATGAGGTTGAATTTGAAATCAAGGTAAACCGCCTGGCCGGTGGTGCCAACGCCGTACCCGGCATCGCATCTTTCTTTGGCGGCGCGGGAGGCTACGTCACGGGGAACCAGGTTACCGAAAGCCGGGTATCTTCTTTCCAGGTAGTAATCTCTTTCTTCTTCGGGAATATCGTTGGCTTTGCGTTTATCCCCTTTCTGTTTGGGTACCCAGATACGTCCGTCATTACGCAAAGATTCAGACATCAGGGTCAGCTTACTCTGATGGTCTCCACTTACCGGAATACAGGTGGGGTGAATCTGTGTGAAACAGGGATTACCAAAAAAGGCCCCTTTTTTATGGGCTTTCCAGGCAGCCGTTACGTTGCTGCCCATGGCATTGGTGGAAAGATAGAATACGTTGCCGTATCCGCCGGTACACAATAAGACCGCATGACCAAAATGACGTTCCAGTTCGCCGGTCACCAGGTTACGGCAGATAATGCCCCGGGCTTTGCCATCCACGATCACCACATCCAGCATTTCGTGACGGGTATATTGTTGCACATTACCCAATGCCACCTGACGTTCCATTGCCTGGTAGGCACCTATCAGGAGCTGTTGGCCGGTTTGTCCGGCTGCATAGAAAGTCCGTTTTACCTGTGTACCACCAAAGGAACGGTTATTGAGTAATCCGCCATAATCACGAGCAAAAGGAACACCCTGCGCCACACACTGATCAATAATGCTTGTGCTTACTTCTGCCAGGCGGTGTACATTGGCTTCACGGGCGCGGTAGTCGCCCCCCTTAACGGTATCATAAAAAAGACGGAACACAGAGTCACCGTCATTCTGATAATTCTTAGCTGCATTGATTCCCCCCTGGGCGGCAATCGAGTGTGCACGACGGGGAGAATCCTGAAAACAGAAAGCTTTCACTTTATAACCCAATTCGCCCAGCGAAGCGGCAGCAGATGCACCGGCCAGACCGGTACCCACAACGATCACTTCGAGCTTGCGCTTATTGGCGGGGTTCACCAGTTTCACATGACCTTTATAGTCTACCCATTTCTGCTCTAATGGCCCGGAAGGAATTTTTGAATCTAACATAACGTGATTACTTATGATGTAAATAGTTATTTCCTGTATTAATTACTCATTACTTGCTATACCCATCCAAAATAAAAACTCACCGGCATCATCGCAAATGCCAGCGGAACGATGATGGAAAAACCAATACCCACGCAATTGATCATGGCCAGGTATTTTTTATTACTGACGCCGAAAGTGCGGAAGGCACTCTGGAATCCATGTAACAGGTGCCAGGCCAGTGAGAAACAACCCAGCAGGTATAAGGCTACCACCCATTCCTGTTTAAATACTTCCTGCATTTTATCGTACAGGTTAATTTCTTCGCCCAGTAAAAATCCCTGGTTAGACCGGTTGGGCAGCCAGAAGTCTGCGATATGAACCACCAGGAAAAGAAGGATCAGGGTACCCAGAATACCCATGCTCCGGCTATACCATTTGCTGCCTTTATTACCCATAGCCACTTCATAGCCTTGTTTGCGTTTGCTGCGGTTCTGGAATTCCAGCATCAGTCCCTGAATGATATGCAAAAAAATACCGGCAAAAAGGCCGATTTCCAGAATACGTGGTACAATATTGGAACCCATGAAATGAGCTCCCTTATTAAACATTTCACCACCGTCCATAGCCCAGATAGTGGCATTCAGCCCTACGTGTACAATCAGGAAAAGAATGAGGAAAATACCAGTCAGGGCCATTATCACTTTCTTACCGACAGATGATGTAAACAATTCAGACCATTTCATAGACAATATTCTTAGTGGGGAAAATCAAAATTTCCGCAAAAATACTGACCTGTATCCAAAAACCGGCAAAGTTTTTTCTGATAAAAGTCATTTAAAGCGGTTTATCAGCCTGATATACGGGCGGATAATTCGTTATCAATCTTTTTAAACAGGTGAAAAGGCTTATAGGTTCGCCAGTTATCCAGTTGCATCAGCTCGACATACCGGTTGAGCCGGGCCTGTTTAAAGTCATATTGGGTCTGTTCAGGCATGTTTAAACAAACCACCCATCCGTTTTCTTCGGACAGTTCATCATACAACTCTTCATAGTAGTCCTTCCCATCACTGTGGTAATTCAGCACATTCTCACCCACGAGTATGAATTTGAAGATGCCCAGGTACATAAATTTTTCCAGCACTTCCCGTTTGAGTTCCATGATATCATTCTCAATCGCATCATTCCACTCCCCTATCAGTTCCACTACGGCATAATGTTCTTCATAGTCGGCTATCAGCACTTTCAGGTATAACGTGCGGCTGCCGAAATCATCCCATTGAGGGTGGATATAAAAATTATAGACTGTCTGGGAGAAAACAAATTCCGAATAAGTCCGGCCATAAAAAGGGGAAAGCCGGTCTTCCTCGCTGATATAAATGTGCCGCCAGTTATAAAAGGGTTCGATATCCTGCATAAAACTTTCTTCCCTGCAAATATAAAGTTATTGCAAAAGGTAGTCCTTCAGGTCGGCAAAATCCGGCCGGATGACTATGGATTTTTTCTCCAG
>Ga0075163_10010851_pt1 | contig 11881 bp, 8 predicted proteins | sample JI1023141ADNA_FD_71478 | JGI IMG/M metagenome (GOLD analysis project Ga0075163, IMG submission 71478) | Wastewater effluent complex algal communities from Wisconsin, to seasonally profile nutrient transformation and Carbon sequestration -... | ecosystem: Engineered > WWTP > Effluent > Algae... | reverse complement strand
CCGTGGGCGGGCTCCATGAAGTTCTGCGCGCGGCCTTTGCGAAAGCACGATGAGGCGTCGACGATGAGCACCTTGCCGGCGCGGGCGGCCGGCTTCTGCTGGCGCAGCACGATGACGCAGGCAGCGAGGCCGGTGCCATAGAAAAGGTTGGGTGCGAGGCCGATGACCGCCTCGATGAGGTCTGCTTGCAGCAGGTGCTGCCGGATCTGGCCCTCGATGCCGCCGCGGAAAAGAGCGCCCTGGGGCAGCACCACGGCCATGCGCCCGGTGCGGTCCGCCATGGACTTGACCATGTGCTGCACCCAGGCCATATCGCCGTTGCTGTCGGTGGGCAGGCCGGCAAAGGCGCGGCCATAGGGGTCGCTCTCCCAGAGATCCCGCCCCCATTGAGCCAGGGAGAACGGCGGGTTGGCCAGCACCACGTCGAAGGTGGCCAGACCGCCGCTGGGGCTGGTGAAGACGGGATTGCGCAACGTGTCGCCGCGCTCGATAACGAAGTCCTCGATGCCGTGCAGGAAGAGGTTCATTCGGGCCACAGCGGAGGTGGTGAGATTCTTCTCCTGGCCATGCAGGCGACCAAAGAAAGTGCGGGGGTCGCCACCCTGGGCACGCACATGCTCAACGGCCGCCAGCAGCATGCCCCCGGTGCCGCAGGCGGGGTCGTAGACGGTTTCGCCCTCCTTCGGGTCGACGATGTCCACCATCAGCCGCACCACGCTGCGGGGCGTGTAGAACTCGCCCGCCTTCTTGTTGGTGGCGTCGGCAAACTGCTTGATGAGGTACTCGTAGGCGTCGCCCATCACGTCAGAGCCCACTTCGCCGCTGTCGATGGCGAGGGCGGAGAAGTGCTCGATGAGGTCTTTGAGCAGCTCGTCGGGCAGGCGATCCTTGTTGGTCCACTGGGCATCGCCGAAGACGCCGTAAAGGTGCCGCTGGTTGGCGGCCTCCAGACCGCGCAGCGCGTTGGCGAGGGCGGTGCCAACGTTCTTCGGGGCGGCACGCACAGCGGACCAATGGCAGTGCTCGGGCACCTGGAAGCGATGCTCGTCGGCGAAGTCCTCGCCGTACAGCTTCAGCATGGCGGCGTGCTCTTCGTCCCAGACGTCGCAGATGCGCTTAAAGAAGAGCAGCGGCAGGATGTAGGACTTCCAGTCGGTGCGGTCGACGGGGCTGCCGCGCAGGATGTTGGCCGCCTCCCAGAGGTGAGACTTCAGCTCAGCCAGGGCGAGGCCGAGCGGTAGCGACGCCTGGCCGCTCATGGGCAACGCCCCGTTGACCGCCGAAACCTGCGCACCCGCTTCTCCCCAAGTCGCCGTACTTCCATCGGGGTAGCCTACGGCAGTCGAGGGTATTCGACAACGACAGGCGCGCGCGATGTTGGCCCTTCGGGTAGCCGGCGGGCGCTCGCGTATCCCAGCGGGCCCGGGCGCCTGGAGTCGGTCGAAACCGGCCCCTTCCGGGACGGTCTTCGAGTCCAATCGCCTCGACGCGCCCTCTTGACGGCGGCAGAATTTCGTTTTCTACTCCTCGGCATACCTTGGAAGGAGCGACATATGCCCAGGGCACTGACCGCCTTGACCTCCATGCAGGAACTCAAGGTGGAGGCCATTTTTACCCGCGCTGCGATCATGGCGGATCCCGATGCGGCGGATCTGGTGGGCCAGACCGATGGTTGGTTGGAGGGTGTGCAGGTCCTGGATGCGCAGATGCTGGAGAACCTCGTCCAGCGCGCCATCCGGGATGCCGAGCGGTCGGTGGCCAATCACCGGCTCGATTTCACCTGCCTACGCTTCAGCGACTCTCTCTTGCTGGCGGTCAACAAGGATCGCAATGCCGTTCGGTGGAAGCGGTACTATGATGAGGCGCCGACGCGCTTCGTGGAGCAGCCGCTTGAAGACCAGGTCAAGAAGGTGGTGGGCTGGCTGACCACTCAAGAGCCCTTACTGGAGCCCCACCGGTTGGAGCTGGTCAAGTGGTCGGGCGCAGCTCAAAAAGCGTTGGACAAGGATGAAGCCTCAAAGCAGGCGACAGCGGAACTGAATCTGGCGCGGGAGGCCCATGCGAAGGAGCTCACCCGGCTGCGAGATGCGCTGCATCGGCTGCTGGCGGCCCGGGCGGATGAGCGGGGACTGGATCGGCGTTGGGCGGACGCGTTCTTCCGACAGGGATGAGTGGGGAGCGCAGCGCTTCGAGGGCGAGGTATTCGTCTTCGCTCAGGTGTGTGCGTGCCTTCGCTTCCATCCGTGCCTCCTCGGGCGTCCGCTACTTCCGGGCGCCAAACAGCTCCCGGGCGATGATGACGCGCTGGATCTGGCTGGTGCCTTCGTAGATCTGGAAGATCTTGGAATCCCTCAACAACTTCTCCACCGGGTATTCGGTGTTGAAGCCGTTGCCGCCGAAGACCTGGACGGCGTCGCTGGCGATGCGGTGGGCCATGTCGGCGGCGAAGCACTTGGCCATGCTGGCGTACATGGTGTTGCGGCGGCCCTGGTCGATGGTCCACGCGGCTTTCCAGACGAGGAGGCGGGCGGCTTCGATGTCTTTGGCCATGTCGGCAATCAGGAAGGCGATGGCCTGGTGGGCGCTGAGGGGCTGGCCGAAGGTGCGGCGGGTGCCGGCGTAGTCGAGGGCGTGTTCGTAGGCGGCGCGGGCGAGGCCGACGGCGCCACTGGCGACGAGGGGGCGGGTGTGGTCGAAGGCTTTCATGGCCAGGTACCAGCCCTGGCCTTCGTCGCCCAGGCGGTTGGCGGCGGGGACTTCCACCTGCTCGAACTTGATGCCGCGGGTGTCGCTGGCCCGCTGGCCCATGTTGATTTCTTTGCGGCCGAGGGTGATGCCGGGGCTGTCGCCGTCGACGATGAAGCCGGTCATGCCGCGGTGGCCGGCGTCAGGGTCGGTCTTGGCGAGGACGAAGAACCAGTTGGCCTTGCCGGCGTTGGTGATCCACATCTTCTCGCCGTCGAGGACGTAGACGTCGCCTTTTTTGACGGCGCGGGTGCGCAGGCTGGCGACGTCGCTGCCAGCGCCGGGTTCGGTGACGCCATAGGCGGCGAGGAGGGGGGCGTCGATGAGGCGGCCGAGGTACTTCTTTTTCTGGGCTTCGGTGCCGCCGACGATGAGGGGGGCTTCGGCGAGGGTGTTGGCCTCGATGATGGTGCTGATGCCGGTGCAGCCCCAGGCGTGCTCTTCGCCGATGAGGGCGCCCTCGAAGCAGCCCAGGCCGAGGCCGCCGTACTCCTCGGGGATGTGGGTGTTGACCAGGCCGCGGTTCCAAGCTTCTTCGAAGATGGCGAGGGGGAACTCGCCGGTGTGGTCGTGGTGGGCGGAGGCGGGGCGGATGATGTTCTTGGCGAAATCATGCGCCATTTCGCGGAGTTGCTGCTGTTCGGTGCTGAGGGAGAAGTCGACCATGGGGGGCTCCTGGCGGCAAAGGGTGGGGGCAGGCTAGCGAATGCGGGCGCGGTTGTCTTGCCCCCTGACGCGGCCGGTGCAGCCGCGGGGCGGTGTGCGGTAGAGTCGGGCCATGCGGTGCTGGTGGCTGGTGATCATGGCGGTGGGTTGCACGGATGGGGATGCGCTGGAGCGCGCCCTGGCGGGCAACGGGGGCGGGGGCGGCTCGGATGCGGTGGCGCTGGACGCGGCCGCGAGGCGGGATGGGTTTCGGCCACCGCCCGATCGCGACATGCACCCCGATCGGGGGCCGCTGCCGGCCGATGCGGGGCCGCGGGATGGCAGCGCCGAGGATGCGGCGCCCCAGGTGGATGCCGAGGCGGGCTGTCGCGACGACGATGGGGATGGCTACGGGATCGGGTGCGCGGCGGGGCTGGACTGCGATGAGGGGGCCAGGCGGGTGCACCCCGGGGCGCCCGAGCGGTGCAACGGTCAGGACGATGACTGCGATCAGGCCACCGATGAGGGGCTGGGGGGCGATGGCTGCGAGGTGGGGTTTGGCGCCTGCCGGGCGGTGGGGATCACGGCCTGCGATGGGGTGACGCTGGTGTGCAGCGCCCGGCCAGGCACGCCCACGGCCGAGGTCTGCAATGAGATCGACGACGACTGCGACGGGCCGATCGACGAGCAGCTCGCCTGCCAGTGTGTGCCGCAGGACGAGGTCTGCAACGGGGTGGACGACGACTGCGATGGGGGCACCGATGAGGGGCTGCTCAACGCGTGCGGCGGGTGTGGTCCGGTGCCGGTGGAGGTGTGTAACGCCCGGGATGATGACTGTGATGGCATGGTGGATGAGGCGGTGTGTCGGGCCTGGGTGCTGGGCCCCAATGACAACGCCTGGTCGGCGCCGCTCGGGCTCAACGCCGGGCCGCTGGCGCGTGGGCTGCGGGTGGATGCGGCGGCGACCCTCTTCCGCGATACGCCGGTGGTCTGGGCGTTTGTGGGCAACGAGGTGTGGGCCTACGATCCCCAGGAGGATGTGTGGGCGGATCCGTTCCCCATCGCGGCGCTGGATGGGCTGCAAGGGCCCGTGGACACTGCGTTTTCGGTGCCGGAGTGGTGGAATCGCCGCAACGATCCGCAGGCGGCGGGCAATGTGCTCACGGTGTCGCGCGGGCAGCAGTCGCTGACCATCAACGTCAATCTGTTCACCGGGATGTCGCGCTTCATCAGCAGCAGCAACCTGCGCGACGGGTGGCGGGGGGATGATCTCGCGCCCAATCCCGATCGGCTGGAGGAGGCGGTGCTGGATCTGCGCAATGGGCGCGGCTTCTGGGTGGGGCGGCCGAACCGCGTCTGCCCGGGCGGCGAGCCGGCGCTGACGGCGGTGGGTGGCGTGCTGAGCGATGGGCAGCTGCACGTGCTCGATGCGGCGGTGTGCATGGTGTTTGTGACGGTGATGCCCGTGAACGCCTGGGGGGGCTTCCGGCTGCCCAATGCGCCCAACCCTGCGCACATCACGGGGTGGACACACATCGAGCCCGAGGCGGGTGGGGGCACCGAGGTGATCTTCGTGGAGTAGGGGCGTTGACTCCGCCGGGGGGGCTGTCGCCTACTTCCGGTATGCGCACCTTGCTTGCCGCCGCCGCTCTCTGCCTGCTTGCTGCCTGTGACGATGGGGGTACCGCCGCGTCGGGGGCCGATGGGGCCACGCCGGTTGATGCCGTGGTGGATGCCACCGCGGTGGATGCTCAACCGCTGGATGCGGCGCTGCCCGATGCGGCGCTGCCCGATGCGGCGCTGCCCGACGCCGAGCCGCGGCCGTACCCGGAGCCGGGGGCCTGGCCGCCCGAGCGCGGGCCGGGGGGGCCAGCGGTGAGCTTTCCCGAGGAGGCGCTGCTGCAGAACTGCGGGTTTGTGGACGTGGGGCCCGACGACATCGCCGACCACCACAACATGGTGACGATGTACGACGGCTACCTGGCCATGCCGTGGTCGCCGGAGTTTGGGCTGACCGGCGGGCTGACGTTTTTTGACTTCTCCGATCCCTGCGCGCCGGTGGTGGTGGGCCATGGCACCACCGACCAGATGCGGGAGAGCCACACCATCGGCTTCGCCCAGGCGGGGGAGGGGCGCTATGCGGTGGTGGCGCACCAGTTCAACCTCACCACGGGCGGGGTGCTGTTCTGGGATGTGAGCGATGTGACGCAGCCCACGGTGGCCGGCAAGCTGGCGGTGCCGGGCTTCTTTTATCCCGATGCCTATGCGCGGGTGGTGCTGAGCACCTTCTGGCAGGCGCCCTATGTGTTCGCCGGTGGGTCGGACAATGGGGTGTATGTCATCGACGCGAGCGATCCGACGCAGCCCAGCCTGGTGACGCAGTATGTGTTCGAGCCGACGCTGCGGGTGGGGCAGGTGCAGGTGGTGGGCAACCTGCTGGTGGCCACCGCGGCGGAGGGCACGCGGGTGGCGCTGCTGGACGTGAGCAACCCGGCCGATCCCCAGCCCGTGCCGGGGGGGGACTTCATCGCCACCGACACGGATGGGGTGGCGCGCGAGTGGTACTTCTCCAATCTTTCCGGTGGGTTTCTGTATTTGATGCGCAAGGAGGATGGGGGCGGGCTCATCATCTGGGACCTGCACGATCCCACCCGGCCGGTGATGGCCGGGGGCCTCCGCAATGGGCGCAACGGCGGCTATGTGTTTGTGAAGGACCAGCTCGCCTTTACCGGGGAGTCCAGCGCGGCCGCCATTTACGACGTGTCGGATCCGGCGCAGGTGACCGAGCTGGGGGTGCTCAACCTCAAGGGGGATCTGGATACTGCCACGCCCATTGGCAACGTGGTGGTGCTCAGCGTGGATGACAAGGCCGATCCCGATCAGGCCTCGGCGGTGGCGCCCTATGCCACCGAGCCGGACGCGACGCCGCCCAAGGTCACCTGGGTGTGGCCGCCGGACGGGGCGGTGGATTTGGCGCCCACCTCGCGGTTTGGGTTGGTGTTCAGCGAGTTTGTGAGCGTGAAGAGCGTGTGGGCCGGCTCCCTGCGGCTCTATCGCGCCGACCGCGAGCCCGCGCTGGGCCGCGTGGATGGCCACTTTGCGGTGCAGGAGAACATCGTGAACTTCTGGCCCGCCACCCCGCTCGCGCGCGGCGTGACCTACCGCCTGGAGGTGCCCGCGGGGGGCATCGCCGACTTCAACGGCAACCGCATCACCGAGCCCTTCTCGGCCACCTTCACCATCGGGCGCTGAGCGCCCTCCAGGAGCACCTGTGTCCAACCCACCTGCGGCCTTTGTGGCCGGCGCCACCGGTCTGACGGGGCGCAACGTCGTGGCCGCCCTGCGCGCCCGGGGCCTGACCGTGTATGCCCACGTCCGGCCGGACTCATCGCGGATCGAGCACTGGCAGCAACACTTCGGTGCGTTGGGCGCCCAGGTGGACACCAGCGCGTGGACGCCCGCGGCCATGACCGCCACGCTGCGGGCCCACCGGCCGGCGGTGGTGTTTGCGCTGCTGGGCACCACCCGCAAGCGGATGAAGGCGGAGGGGGTGGACTATGAGAAGGTGGATCTGGGGCTGACCACGCTGCTGATCGATGCCTGCAAGGCGGCGGAAATCCCGTGTCGTTTTGTGTACTTGTCCTCGCAGGGGGCGTCGCCGGGCACGCGGTCGGCCTACCTGGCGGCGCGGGTGGCGGCGGAGGCGCACCTGCGCGCGAGTGGGCTGGCGTTCACCATCGCGCGGCCGTCGATCATCCAGGGTGAGCGCGACGAGGGGCGGCCCGGCGAGCACCTGGGCGCCGTGGTGGGCGATGGGGCGCTGGCTTTGGTGCGTCTGTTCGGCGGGCGCGGACTGGCCGATCGCTTTGGCTCCATCGATGCCGGGGTGCTGGCGGAGGGGCTGGTGCGCGCCGGGTTGGATCCGGCGGCGGCGGGGCAGGTGGTGCAGGGGACGGCGCTGCGGTAGGGCAGGGCGACCCCCGGCGGGCGGGTTAGTGCCGGCCCTGGCTCCAGAGGCGGCGGTGGGTGCGGGCGGCCTTGGTGGAGCCGGGGATGTTGAGGGTCAGGCCGTACTTCTCGTTGAGCACGCGGATGGAGGACTTGTAGGCGCCGTCGCTCCAGCCCGAGCGCCTGACGTTGTAGGCCTCGCCCACGAGGCTGACCGGCTCTTCGCCGAGGGGGGCGACGGACCAGGTGAAGACTTCGGCGTTGCTCAGGCCGGTGCCGCCCTTGATCCAGTGCCATGCATCGGGCCAGACCTGGACGAAGGTCTTGATCGGCATGGGGATTTCCACCGTGGCGGGGTCGCTCACGCCGTTGTTGAAGAGGGCGGTGAGCTGGGTGTTGAGCTCGGCTTCCACCGCCTCGGTGCCCTGGGCGGCGAGCTGCTCCCAGAAGATCGCGCAGTCGAGGTTGTCGTCGTAGACGCTGCGGGTGATCTTGCCGGCGGCGGCGTAGGGCTCGATGGGAATCTCAATGAAATTGAGGCAGTGCTCGGTGGTCCAGGCGCGCCAGACGTTGGCGTCGGTGTCGGCCATGGGGTTGCGAATGACCGACCACCAGGCGTTTTCCCACCACTGGGTGATGGTGACCACCTTCACGCCCACGATGGCCTGGAACTCCGGCTGGGCCTTGATGCGGTCGGCCACGTCGCCACCGATCTGCTCGAAGGCGCTGGGCGGGACGGCCAGGACGACCTTGTCGGCGTGCACGGTGCGGTTGGCGGTGGTGAGCTCGTAGCCGTCGGCCACCTTGTTGACCGCGGTGACGGCCTCGCCCTTGAAGATGCGGGCGCCGTCGGCGGTGGCGCGGGCCTCCATGCCGAAGATGAAGCTGCTCATACCACCCTGCGGGTAGGAGGGCTCGCAGCACACATCCCACTCCTCGTCGAGGTAGTCGAGGTAGCCCTCGGCGTCGAGGTCGTACTCGAAGTCCGCGCGGAAGCGGGACATGTCGCGCAGGTAGTCGTAGCCCACGTCGCCCACGACGGCGCGCACATAGGCCTCAAAGTTCGGGTAGTTACCGGTGGTGGCCCGCTCGGGTCCGAGGCGGAGGGCGTCGTAGAGCGCCGTCTCGGTGTCGCCGCCGGCATCGGCCATGAGGCCGGGGTACTGGGGCAGCAGGGCTTCCTTGGAGAAGGCAAACGCGCCCCGGGCCTCGGTGAGGTTGGCGGCGTCCGGCGGGGTCTCGAGGGTGATGTCGAGCTCGTCAGCCAGGGCAAACAAGACGCCCTGGGTCTCCATCACGCGGCGGGCGCCGGTGCCCACGCGGGGTGAGGTGGGGTCGTTGTCGTCGAAGGCGACGTCCTTGATGCGGCCACCCAGCTTCGCCTCGCGCTCGAAGAGGCAGACGCCGTCGCCGAGGGTGGGGGCCAGCCGGAAGGCGGTGTGGGTGCCGCCCGCGCCGCCGCCGACGATGGCGACCGCGCACTGGAGCGTCTGCGGGCCAGCGTCGGGGCCAGCGTCGGGGGTGGGGCCGCCGTCGCTGGCGATGGCCATGTCCGACTCGGCGCCGCCATCGGTGGCCACCACGGCGTCGGTCTGGTTGGGCGGCGTATCGCCGTCGTTGTCGTCACAGGCTGCGAGGCTCAAGCTCAGCAGCAGCAGGTAGTGGGCCTTGCCCATGGAGATCCTCCCCATTGCCGGCGGCACCGCGCCGCCGGGTCTCTCGTGAACAGATGAGGTCATCAAGAAGGGGGCACTGTGCCCGCAGTGCATCAGCCCGGCAAGGGGTCGGCGCGGAGACTGGCGGCGGCCGCCAGCAAGCGCTCGGCCGGGGGGTCGGCGGCATCGGCGAAGGCGATGCCCACGACGGCCTGGAGGGTGTGTTGGGGGTCGAAAATGGGCAATGCAATCGCGGCGTTGGCGGCCACGGTGCGGGCGCCGGGGCGGATGTCATCGGTGGGGTCGGTGGCCAGGTTGCAGGTGGAGACGGGGACGCCGCGGGTCCAGGCGAGGCCGGCCATGCCTTTGCCCGGGGGGATGGTGGTGGTCAGCGCCTGGACGGCGGGGGGGATGCCTTGAAAGGCGGTGGCCACCAGCACCTCACCCACGCGGCGGTGCACACTGCCGGCGACGCCGTTGTGGGCGGCCAGGAAAGCGGCCAGCCAGGCGACGTCGGGGTGCGGCGGGGTCACCGGGTTCAGCCGTGGAGCGGGGCGCTGAGCGTGCGGTTGCGCACGAGGTTGCGCGCGTCGCCGGGGGTGTAGTCGGTGACCTCGAGGGCATGGACGCGGGTGAAGCCGTCGGTGATGGCCTCGCGCTCGAGGCGCTCGAAGTAGGCGTGCACGGCGTCGTAGATGGGCGCGATTTCGTGGCTGTGCAGCACGGCTTCGCGCAGCTCGTCGCCGTAGGGCAGGCCGCGGGTGAAGTAGCCGGTGACCTTCTTCATGCGGCCCACGGCCACGTGCTCCGCCTTGGCCGAGCCTTCGGGGGCGCGGGCGAGGGCGCGGCCGGAGCGGTTGGGCGAGAGGTGCTGGAGCAGGTCGAAGGAGCGCAGCAGGCGCGCGCGGCGGTCGGCCAGCGGGGGCTCGGCGGGGGGGCGGCCGGCGAAGTGGTCGCCGATCTTCCGCAAAAGCCAGGGATCTCGCATGGTTCCGCGGCCGACCATCACGCCGTCAGCGCCCGACTGGGCGCGGGCCTGGATGGCGTCCTCCACGGTGAGGATGTCGCCGTTGACGACCACGGGGATGGAGACGGCCTCCTTGACCGGGCGCACGGCGGCCCAATTGGCGACGCCGCGGTAGGCCTGCATGCGGGTGCGGCCGTGCACGGCCACCATCGCGGCGCCTTCGCCCTCGGCGATGCGGGCGATCTCGGGGGCGCTGTGGCAGCTGTCGTCCCAGCCCAGGCGCATCTTGACGGTCATGGGCACGGTGATGGCGCCCTTGACGGCGGCAAACATCTCGCGGGCGAGGCCGGGCTCGCGCATGAGGGCTGAGCCGCTCAGGCCGCAGGTGACGCGCTTGCTGGGGCAGCCGAAGTTGAGGTCGATGAGATCGGCGCCCAGCTCCTGGCAGCCGGCGGCGGCGCGGGCCATGGCCAGCGGCTCGCGGCCGTAGATCTGGATGCTGACCGGGTGCTCGTTGGGGTCGATCTCGGCCATCGCCCAGGCCTTGCGCACCTGGCGGTCGAGCTGGTCGCTGGAGACGAACTCGGTGACGGTGAGGCCCACGCCGCCCACCTCGCGGATGAGCATGCGGAACTCGCGGTCCGTGATGCTCTCCATGGGTGCCAGGATGGTGGCGGGCGCGATGCGCACGGCGCCGGCGAAGAAGCCGGGCTCGTCAACGGGTGGGGGGAGGGCGGTCATGGCGGGCGCAGGGTAGGGGCCGCGCGCGCCGGATTCAAGTGGGCGGCTACAACTGAAAGAGCAGGGCGGTCAGGATGCGCTGCACATCGGCGGTGGCCTGGGCTTCGTTGTGGAAGGTGGTGTAGGCCACGCGGCCGCCGCTGGTGGGGTCGGTGAACATGACCATCAGCGGCTCGCGGCCATCGGCCACCAGCACCTGCACGTCGGCGCCGACGCCGATGATGCGCATCCAGTCGCCCAGCTCGAAGTTGATGTCGAGGGTGTCGCGGCCCACAAACTGCTGCAGGCGCGCATCGAGGATTTGGCCGCGCCGTCGACCGGGCGCGCCGTCGCCGGCCACCGCGGTGTCGAAGCCGCAGAAGAACTCGTTGCTGACGGTGCCCTGGCATTGCCCACCGGGGCGCGCCGCATTGGGGTTGGCCCCGCAGCGGGCGGGGCAGTTGATGCAGGTGCAGCACTCGTCGCCCTGGTAGTCGAAGTACTCGCTGGCGAAGCGGACCTTGTCGGGCCAGGCCTCTTCCATCAGGTTGGCCGCCAGATCCGACAGGTAGAGGGCGCCCCCTTCGGCGACAAACTGCCGGAGATTATTGATGATTTGCTGACCCTCGGGCATGACCGAGGGGTCGAGCGTCTCGCCACAGTTGATGAGCACGACGTCGTGGCGGGACAGCTCGGCGTAGTTGCCCAGCAGGGCGCGGGCGCCGTAGTTGCCCTCGGTGTCGCCGCAGTAGGCGGTGTACTCGAAGCCCAGGGCGCCGACGATGCGCTCGATGTCGTCGTAATCTCCAGTGATCGCGGCCACTTCGGCGGAGTCGGGGGGCAGGCACTCCTTGTCGCCGCCCCGGGCATCGAGGGGCACGCTGCGGCCGTCGAGCACCACCACGTCGTAGCGGCCATCGAAGCGCCCGGCCGTCACAAACACGGTGGTGGGGCCGGGGGCGAGGGCGTCGAGGCGGAAGTGGCCGTCGGCCTGGGCGACGGTCTCGCGCTCGACGCGGTTGCCGTTGCAGTCGGTGGTCTGGGCGTGGATGCGGGCCCCGGCGATGGGGCTGCCGTCGGGGGCGCAAGCGAGGCCGTTGACCGCACCTTGCGGGCAGCCGGGTCCAACGGGGGTGCCCCCCGCGCCGGCGCCGCCGCCGAAGCCGCCCGCGCCATTGCCGCCCGCGCCATTGCCACCCGC
>Ga0075163_10010850_pt1 | contig 11884 bp, 9 predicted proteins | sample JI1023141ADNA_FD_71478 | JGI IMG/M metagenome (GOLD analysis project Ga0075163, IMG submission 71478) | Wastewater effluent complex algal communities from Wisconsin, to seasonally profile nutrient transformation and Carbon sequestration -... | ecosystem: Engineered > WWTP > Effluent > Algae... | reverse complement strand
TCGGCGAGCTCACCGACCCGTACCTGATGTGGTTCTGGAACTCGAACGTGCGCTCGACGGCGATCGTGCTGCAGTCGCTGGTGAACGCCGGTGTGAACGAGGCGCCGCTGCAGCAGATGGTGCGCTGGCTGATGCGCACGCGCACCAACGGCCGCTGGGGCAACACGCAGGAAAACGCCTACGCGCTCACGGCGCTGGTCGCCTACTACCGCAAGTACGAGCCGTCGGTGCCCGACTTCCGGGCCGTCGTGAAGCTCGGCGCCCGCGAACTCGCCCGCGAGGAGTTCCGCGGCCGCTCGGCCGAGGCGTCGACGTCGACGCTGCCGATGGCGCAGGTGCTCACCACCGCGAAGCCGGGCACGCAGGTGCCGCTGACCTTCACGCGCGAAGGCACCGGCACGCTCTACTACACGGCGCGGCTGCGCTACGCGGCCGACACGCTGATCCAGGACGGCCTCGACTCGGGCTTCCAGGTGGAGCGCCGCTACGAGCCGTTCGCCGAGAAGGGCACCCGTCCGGCGGCGACCAACTACGCGGCGGGGGATCTGGTGCGCGTCACGCTCACGTTCCGGCTCACCAAGGAGCGGCGCTTCGTGGCCGTCACCGATCCGCTGCCGGCCGGCTTCGAAGCGGTGGAGTCGTGGTTCGCGACCACCGCCCGCGATCTCGCCGAGGCCACCGATCAGCAGGCGAACGACGCCGGCGACGCCAGCGACTGGCGTGCCTGGTGGCGCTTCAGCGGCTTCGATCGCGTGGAACGCCACGACGATCGCGTGCAGCTCTTCGCCACGCGCCTCGGTGAGGGCGAACACACCTTCAGCTACGTCGTACGCGCCACCACGGCCGGGTCGTTCCGCACAGCGCCGGCCCGCGTCGAGGAGATGTACACGCCCGAGATCTTCGGGCGCACCGGCACCACCGTGATCGAGGTGCGTCGCTAGCGGCGATGGGCGACGAACACGACCCTCAGGTGAGCGCGCCGCCAGCCGGCGCGGCGTCCGACGGCGTGGCCCGGCGTGTGCCGCGCTGGCGCCGTCCGGCCGCGGCCGTCGCGGTGGGCGTGCTCGCGCTCGGCGCGTGGCTGCGCCTCGGGCCGCTGCCGGCCGGCCTGCTCGATGCGCCCGCGGCGCCATCGACGGTGGTCGTGGATCGCCACGGCACGCGCATCTATGAGGCGCTGTCGATCGACGACGGCCGCTCCGCGCCGCTCGCCGCCTCGGCCCTGCCGCCGACGCTCGTCGCGGCCACGCTCGCCGCCGAGGACCGGCGCTACTTCGGCCACGTCGGCCTCGATCCGATCGCCATCGCCCGCGCCGTTCGCGTGAACCTTGCCGAGGGCCGCACGGTCGAGGGCGGCTCGACCATCTCGCAGCAGGTCGCCAAGCTGCTGCTGAACCGGCGCGATCCGACGCGGCGTCGCGGCTGGATCGCCAAGCTCGACGAGGCGGTGCTGGCGTTGCGCCTCGAGCACCGCTTCGACAAGACGGCGCTGCTGGCGCTGTACCTGAATCACGCCGCCTACGGGAACCAGTTCATCGGCGCCGAACGGGCCAGCCAGGCCTACTTCGGCGTGTCGGCGTCGATGCTGACGCCGGCGCAGGCGGCCTTCCTCGCCGGACTGCCGCAGCGGCCGTCGGCGTTCAATCCGTTCAGGAACGCGGACGCCGCCCGCGCCCGTCAGCGCACCGTGCTGCGCCGCATGGCGGCCGCCGGGGCCATCGACCGGCCCACGCTCGACGGTGCGCTGGCCGAGCAGCTCGCCTTCGCGCCGACGCCGGCGCCGTTCGCGGCCCCGCATTTCGTGGCCATGGCGCTGGCTGCGTCGGGTACGCCGCGGCCCGCCCGTCTCGAGACCACGCTCGACGCCGGGCTGCAGGCCGACGTGGCCGGCATCCTGGCGCGCCACCGCGCCGACCTGCGCGCGCATGGCGCGTTCAACGTCGCCGTGGTGGTGCTCGAGAACGCCACCGGCGAGTGGGTGGCGTGGGAAGGCTCGGGCGACTACTTCGACGACGCGCATGGCGGCACCATCAACGGCCCGGTGTCGCCGCGCCAGCCGGGCAGCGCGCTCAAGCCCTTCACGTACGCGCTGGCCTTCGATCAGGGGCGCGATCCGGCGACGCTGCTCGCTGACGTGCCGTCAAGTTTCCCGACCGCCGAAGAGGGCGTGGTCTACACGCCGCGCAACTACGACAACCGCTACCGTGGACCGCTGCTGGTGCGGCAGGCGCTGGCCGGTTCGGTGAACGTGCCGGCGGTGGCGCTGGCTTCCGAGCTCGGCGTGCCCGACGTGCTGCGCTTTCTGCGCCGCGCCGGCCTGTCGACGCTCGACAAGACCGCGGCCTACTACGGACTCGGCGTCACCCTCGGCAACGCCGAGGTGCGCCTCGACGAGCTCACCGCCGCCTACGCGACCTTCGCGCGCGGCGGGGAGTACCTCGCCTCGCGCTTCCTGCGCGGAGCGGCGCCGGTCGAGGGGGAGCGCATCGTCTCGGACCGCGCGGCCTTCTGGATCACCGACATCCTCTCGGATCCGGAAGCCCGCGAGTTCGTGTTCGGCCGCGGCGGCAGCCTCGAGCTGCCGTTCCCGGTGGCCGCCAAGACCGGCACGTCGCAGGCGTACCACGACAACTGGACCCTCGGTTACTCGAAGCACGCGACGGTGGGCGTGTGGGTCGGCAACTTCGATCGCCGGCCGCTGCGCAACTCGAGCGGCGTCACCGGGGCCGGGCCGATCTTCCACGCCGTGATGCTGGCCGCCGAACGCCGCCTGGCCGGCGAGGCCGCGCTGCACGCCGGCGATCCGCTGCAGCCGACACCCGCCGGCGTGGTCGAGCGCGAGGTGTGCGCGGATTCGGGCCTCACCGCCAACGCCTGGTGTCCGCGCAAGCGGCACGAGTGGCTGCCGGTGGAACGCGCCGATGTCGCCTGCAGCTGGCATCACCTCGGCGACGAGGGCCTGGTAACCGTTCTGCCGGCCGCCTTCGAGGCATGGCAGCAGGGCCAGGGTCGCGTGGTGACCGTGGCCCGCCACGAGGAGACGCCGGTGGCCCGTGCCGCCACGCGTCCGCGCGCCGCCGCGCCGCGGGCGTCGTCGTTCGCCATCACCAGCCCGCCCGACGGCGCCACCTATCTCATCGACCCGACGCTGCGGCGCGAGTTCCAGACGCTGCCGTTGCGCGCCGTGGGCGCCGCCTCGGCGCTCGCGTGGACCGTGTCGGGCCGCGCCGTCGGCACCGCCGAGGCCGGCCGCGCGCTGGAATGGCCGCTCACCCCCGGCACCCACCAGGTCGTCGTCACCGATGCGCGGGGCCGCACCGCCACCGCCACCATCACCGTCCGCTAGCCGCCAGCCGCTGGCCCGTGATCCATCCGCGTGTGGCATGATCGAGCGGATGCGGGGTCATGCCGTCCCCGCCGCGAGAGACGCCATGGCCACACCTGCCGCCCGCTTCAACTGGAGCGACCCGCTCCTGCTCGATTCGCAGCTCACCGAGGAAGAGCGCATGGTGCGCGACACCGCGCGCCAGTACTGCCAGGAGAAGCTGGCGCCGCGCGTCCTCGAGATGTTCCGCCACGAGAAGCCCGACCCGTCGATCTTCCGCGAGATGGGCGAGCTCGACTTCCTCGGCATCGTCATCCCCGAGCAGTACGGCGGCGCCGGCATGGGCTACGTGAGCTACGGCCTGGTGGCCCGCGAGGTCGAGCGCGTCGACTCGGGCTTCCGCTCGATGATGAGCGTGCAGGGCTCGCTGGTGATGGTGCCGATCAACGCCTTCGGCACCGAGGCGCAGAAGCAGAAGTACCTGCCGAAGCTCGCCACCGGCGAGTGGATCGGCTGCTTCGGCCTCACCGAGCCGAACTTCGGCTCCGATCCGGGTGGCATGATCACGCGGTCGAAGAAGGTCGATGGCGGCTACGTCATCAACGGCACCAAGGCGTGGATCTCGAACAGCCCGATCGCCGACGTCTTCATCGTGTGGGCGAAGGACGACGCCGACGAGATCCGCGGCTACATCCTCGACAAGGGCATGAAGGGCCTGAGCGCGCCGGCCACCCACGGCAAGGTCGGCCTGCGCACCAGCATCACCGGCGAGATCGTGATGGAGAACGTGTTCTGCCCCGACGAGAACGCGTTCCCCGAAGTGAAGGGCCTGAAGGGGCCGTTCACGTGCCTCAACAGCGCCCGCTACGGCATCGCCTGGGGCGCCCTCGGCGCCGCCGAGGACTGCTGGCTGCGGTCACGCCAGTACGTGCTCGACCGCAAGCAGTTCGGCCGGCCGCTGGCGGCCAATCAGCTGATCCAGAAGAAGCTCGCCGACATGCAGACCGAGATCGCGCTCGGCCTGCAGGGCGTGCTGCGCCTCGGCCGCATGAAGGACGAAGGCACGGCGGCGCCCGAGATCACCTCGCTGATGAAGCGCAACTCGTGCGGCAAGGCGCTCGACATCGCCCGTATGGCTCGCGACATGATGGGCGGCAACGGCATCGTCGACGAGTTCGGCGTGATCCGTCACATGGTGAACCTCGAGGTGGTCAACACCTACGAGGGCACGCACGACATCCACGCGCTGATCCTCGGCCGTGCCCAGACGGGCATCGCCGCGTTCGTGAACTAGCGCCGACCGTTCGGACCCGCTGCCGCCGCGTTCCGCGCTCAGTCGCGCGGACGCGGCGGTGTCGTGTCGCGGCCGTAGCCGGTGACGACCGCCAGCACCACGATCGCCAGCAGCACCCACGAATAGACGTTGGTCATGCCGGCTTCGAACGGTGAGATCCGCGGCATGCCGGCGGCGGCGCCGGCCGCCGTGGCGCTGCTCGTGAGGATCGGCGGCAGGAAGTACGGCAGCAGGAACGGATACGTGCACACCGTCACGTCGAGCAGGTTGGCGCGACGGTAGGGCGAGAGGCCGGCGGCGCCGCCGATGCGATTGGCGAGGTCGCCCACGGTGAGGATGGCGACCACGCTGTGCGTGGTCAGCAGCACCGCGCCCGACACCGCGGCCACGATGCGCACCTCGGCGTCGCGGACGCTCCAGGCGCGACGCCCGTCGTCGCCGGCGACCAGCCGCTCCACCAGGCCTGACGCCTTCAGCGTCGCCACCAGTCCCACCAGCAGCACCGTGAACACCGACACGCCCAGGGCGCGCGTCATGCCGTCGATCACCAGGCCCTTCGCGGTGAAGTTGGCGGGATCGAGCGCGAACACCGCGCTCCACGGCACGAGTCCCGCGCCGATCGCGATGACGATCGCCGCCAGCACGCCGAGCAGCAGCCCTTCCACCAGGTGCCGCCCGCGCAGCAGCAGCGCGATCACGGTGATCGGCGCCACCAGCATCGGCAGCCCTCGCGGCGACGCCGCTGTCGCCACGCTCGACGCCACCGCGCCCGTGGTGCCCCCGAAGAGCACGTAGCAGACGAGCGCCACCGCCGCCGCCGGCAGCACGTAGGCGAGGCGCCGGCGCACCGTGCCGCCGATGTCGGCGCCCTGCGTGCCCGACGAAGCGATGGTCGTGTCCGAGATCGGCGAGATCGAGTCGCCGAAGGTGGCGCCGGCCAGGATCGCCCCGGCCAGCCACGCCGCGGCGGCGCCCACCGGGCCTCCTGCCGGGTAGAGCAGCGGACCGCAGATGAGGATGGTGCCGAAGCTGGTACCGGTGGCCGTGGAGACGAGGCAGCACACCAGGAACGCCGCGGCGACGTAGCCGCCGCCGCCCAGGTGCAGTTGCGCGGCCAGCCAGACCAGCGCCTCGATGAAGCCCGACGCCTGCATCACCGTGCCGATCACGCCGGCCAGCAGCCACGCCATGATCATCAGCATCACGATCGACTGGCTCATGCCGGCGAGCAGCGCCTCGCACCACGCCGTGCGATCGCGGGCCAGCAGCAGCCCGGCGGTGAGCGCCGCCAGCAGGATCGGCCAGAAGCCGTGTTCGTCGGGCGCGCCGGCGAACGCCAGCATGCCGACGCCGGCGAGGAACAGCACGAAGGGGAGGAGGGCGCCGACGGCGCCGAAGCGGAAGGTGAGCGGGGCCACGAGCGTGTCGGCGCATTATGCGTCGAAGAGGCCTCGTCGTACACTGCGCGGCGGAGGATTCGATCCGATGGCGCGTGCGCGCTCCACCCCTGCCGACGACTCGTTCACGCTCTACGACCTGAAGGTCGAGGTCGTGGCCACCGATCGCCCGATGGTCTGCAACCACAAGGTGGGTGATTCCTTCGAACTGAAGGGCGAGAACCTGTCGCTGCCGCCGGGGCAGACGTTCGCGATCTACCCGCTGGCGGCATTGCTGCCGCTGCTGCCCGCGAAGCAGCGCGTCACGCATCCGCACGACTGGATGACCACCGACACCGAGATCGCCTGCCCCGATCCGCACTGCGGCGGCCGCTTCCGTATCACCCGCACCGGCACCTCGACGTTCCGCCATGCCGAGGTGACGGCGGTGCCGCTGCCGGTGGCCCGGCCGACGCGGGCCCGAAAGCCCTCGTCTTCGCGCCGGACGCGTCGCGGCGCCTCGCGATGAACGTGCCGCGCATCACGCTGGCGCCCGGCTACGACATCTCGCGCGTCATCAAGGGCGGCTGGCAGCTCGCCGGCGGGCACGGCGCCATCGACGCGGTGACGGCCATCGACGACATGGCCCGCTTCGTCGACGCCGGCATCACCACCTTCGACTGCGCCGACATCTACACCGGCGTCGAGGCGCTGATCGGCCGCTTCCTGGCCGGCCGCGGCAGCAGCGCCACGCCGGTGCAGGTGCACACCAAGTACGTGCCGGATCGCAGCGCGCTCGCCAGCTGCGGCGACGCCGACGTGGCTGCTGCCATCGATCGATCGCTGACACGGCTCGGCGTCGAGCGGCTCGACCTCGTGCAGTTCCACTGGTGGGACTACGACGTGCCGCGCTGGCGCGACGTGGCGCAGGCGCTGGTGCGGCAGCAACAGGCCGGCAAGATCCGGCGCATCGGGCTCACCAATTTCGACACCGCGCACGTCGAGGCGCTGGTGGCGGCGGGCGTGCCGGTGGTGAGCCACCAGGTGCAGTACTCGCTGCTCGACGTGCGTCCGGCGGTGAGCATGGCGCCGGCGTGCGCGGCGCGTGGCATCCAGTTGCTGTGCTACGGCGGGCTGGCCGGCGGCTTCTTCGCCGAGCACTGGCTCGACCAGCCCGAGCCGGCCTTCCCGCACGCCAATCGATCGCGCACGAAGTACCACCTGATCATCGAGGAATTCGGTGGCTGGGCGCGCTTCCAGGCGCTGCTCGCGGCGCTGGCCGCGATCGCTCGGCGGCACGCGGTGCCGCTCGGCGCCGTCGCCATCCGCTGGGTGCTCGATCGGCCACAGGTGGCCGCCGTCATCGTCGGCGCGACCAGCGCGCGCCACCTCGCCGCGACGCGTCAGGCCGCCGCGCTGGCGCTGACGCCCGACGACCGGGTCGCCATCGACGCCGCCATTGGCGAACGGCCCGGGCCGTCCGGCGACGTCTACGCGCTCGAACGCGTGAAGGACGGCCGTCACGCCGGCATCATGCGCTACGAGCTGAACACCACGCCTCACCCGACGTCCGGCGCGTAGCGCGAGCGTGTGGCCGGCCGCGGGGAATTCCCGCGGCCGATTCCGCATCGTGCCGCCGCAGGCGTCGCGACCTCGCGCGATCCCCACGCCCGCGCCCGGCTCCACCGAGGCACCGTATTTGCTGAGCACGTCCCCACGAGCGCGTCGCCGCGCCGCCGGCGGACGCGTCGCCGGTCGGCAGTTCCGTGCGGCGCGAGGAGGTCGGCATGCCCAGACACATCCTCACGGCGGTGGCGGTCGCGGTGGTCTTCTCGGCGCATCCAGCCCTGGCGCAGAAGGTCGAGCCGGCGCCGATGCCGCGCACCTCACCCGTGGACGGACCGGCGATGTTCTCCTCGTACTGCGCGCCCTGCCACGGCGCGAAGGGCCTCGGCGACGGACCGGCCGCGCGCGCGCTCACCAAGGTGCCCGCCGACCTCACGCGGCTCGCGACGCGCAACGGCGGCCAGTTCCCGACGGTGCGGGTGCGCCGCTACATCGAGGGCGCCGACGAGGTCGCCGCCCACGGATCGCGCGACATGCCGATGTGGGGGCCGCTCTTCAAGTCGCTCAGCCGCGACATGGTCGTCCAGCGCGTCGAGACCCTGACGAAGTACCTCGAAGGACTGCAGCAACCCTAGGCCGCGGCGCTCACGCGACCCCCATCACAGGAGACCCGCCATGCGTCGAATCGTCCTCACCGCCTGCTGTGCCGCACTGGTCGCCATGGCGGCCACCGCCCAGGCCCAGACCGTCAAGACCGACACCATGAAACAGACCGTCGCCTCCGACGGCCCGGGCATGTTCAATGCCTACTGCGCGAGCTGCCACGGCCTCGACGGCAAGGGCGGCGGGCCGGCCGCCAAGGCCCTCGCCAAAGCGCCGGCGGATCTGACGAAGATCTCGGCCCGCAACGGCGGCACGTTCCCGGCGATCAAGATCAAGCGCTACATCGAGGGCGCCGACGAGATCGCGGCGCACGGCTCGCGTGACATGCCGGTGTGGAGTACGCTCTTCCGCTCGATGCAGCCGGACACGGTGCCGCTGCGGATTCAGGCGCTCAGCGACTTCCTCGCCAAGATCCAGCAGTGACCGTCCGGCCCGGCGCCACGAGCGCCGCCGGAGACCGATCGCATGACCCGTCGTGAGTGGTTGGCCCGGGCCGCGGCCTGGGCGTCGGCGTCCGCCGTGCTGCGTGCCCAGCACGGCGGGCGGTCGATGACGCATGCGCCACAGCCGCCGGAGTTCTTCGCCACGCCGCCCGACGTCACGCTGCGCATCGCCGAGCTGCGCCACGAGATCGCGCCGAAGCGCGTGGTGACGACGCGCGCCTACAACGGGCAGGTGCCAGGTCCGCTGCTGCGCCTGCCGGGCGGGCGGCCCGCCATCGTCGACGTCTACAACGACACGGCCGACGAAGACATCGTGCATTGGCACGGTCTGCACATTCCGCCCGACGTCGATGGCGTGGTGGAGGAAGGCACGCCGCCGGTGCCGCCGAAGGGCCGTCGCCGCTACGTCTTCACGCCGACGCCGACCGGCACGCGCTGGTATCACAGCCACACGATGGCCGGCCGCGACTTCGACACCGGCACCTACACCGGCCAGTTCGGCGTGCTGCTGGTGGACGGTGGCGACGATCCCGGCGGCTACGACCTCGACGTGCCGATCGTGCTGCACGAGTGGGAGCCGCGGCTGCGCCGCGACGGCCCGATGGACGTCGAGTACCGCGCCGGCTCGATCAACGGGAAGATGCTCGGCGCCGGCGAGCCGATCCGCGTGCGCGAGGGACAGCGCGTCCGCCTGCGCCTCGTCAACGCCAGCGCCACGCTCACGCACCAGCTCGCGCTGGCCGGCCACCTGTTCCGCGTCATCGCCCTCGATGGCAACCCGGTGCCGACGCCGCTCCCGGTGCCGGTGGTCGAGATCGGTCCCGGCGAGCGCGTCGATGCGATCGTCGAGATGGTGAATCCCGGCGTCTGGATCCTCGGCGCGACGAAGACGGCGTCGCGCGACAGCGGCCTCGGCATCGTCGTGGAGTACGCCGATCGTTCAGGCCCGCCGCGCTGGCTGCCGCCGAATCCGCGGCCGTGGGACTACACGATCTTCGGTCCGGGTGCCGACGCGCTGCCCGAGCCCGATGGCCGGCTCATGCTGGCCTTCAAGGCGGTGGGCGACGGCCATCACTGGGCCATCAACGGCCGGTCGTACCCGAAGACCGATCCGATCGAGGTCGAGGCCGGCAGGCGGTATCGCTGGACCTTCGACAACCAGAGCGCCGATCCGCATCCCGTGCACCTGCACCGCCACACCTTCGAGCTCATCCGCGTCGATGGCCGCGCCACGCGCGGCCTGCGCAAGGACGTGGTGATCGTGCCGGCGTGGAAGCAGGTGGAGGTCGACGTCACCGCCGATCAACCCGGCCTGGCCCTGTTCCACTGCCACCAGCAGTTCCACATGGACATGGGCTTCATGGCGATGCTGCGCTACAAGGCCTGAGCGGCCGACGCCCACGTCGCGGCGCGCGCGGCCTGCCACTCGAGCACCTGCGCGGGCGTGATCGCCGATCCGTGATGCAGCGTCCAGTTCAGCGCCGCGATCAGGTCGTCGGCGTCCTCGAGGCCGACGCCCAGGCGGATCAAGCGATCGAAGCCGTTGCGGCGAAGCTGGTCCGGCGGCGTGAAGTACTCCGACACCGTGCGGTGGTGGTTCACCTTGGTCGCCAGGCCGTCGAACGACAGCGCGTAGCGCACGATGGTGGTGGTGGCGAGCACGTCGGCGGCGTGTCGCGTGGCGTCCTCGTCGGCGCCGCGCACGCGGAACGACACCATCGAGCCGTGCCGCACGTACTGCCGGCGGATCACCTCGGCATCCGGATGCGAGGGCAGCGACGGGTGGTGCACCTCCTCGACGCGTGGATGTGCCGCCAGGAACGCCGCCACGCGCGAGGCCGTGGCCGCGCGCCGCGCATGTCGCGCGTCGCTCCGTGGGAGATCGCCGAGGATCGCCGCGGCCCGCCGCCAGTCGAGGATGCCGCCGCGCATCGCCACCAGATCCATGACGGCGTTGGCGAACGGCGTGTCGTTGGTGGCGACGTAGCCCCACAGGTCGCGGTCGGTGCCGCTGAGGGCCTTGGTGCCGCTGGCGACCACGACGTCGACGCCCTGCGTGACCAGCGGCGTGGCGAATGCCCACGGCGTGGCGATGGTGTCGTCGACGACCAGCCGCACGTCGGGCGCGGTGGCGCGGGCCTCCGCCACCAGCGCCACCAGCGCCGTGATGTCCTGCGCGCGCACCCGGGGATTGGTGAACGTCTCGGCGAACACCACCCGCGTCGCCGGCGTGATCGCCGCGGCCAGGGCCGCGTGGTCGCCATCGTCGACCACGGTGAGCGCGCCACCCAGGCGGTCGACCAGCCACTGCATGTAGCCGCGGGTCTTGTTGTAGATCTGCCGGCACAGCACGGCGTGCGCGCCCGGCGTCATCAGCACGTCGAAGACCAGCGCCGTCGCCTGCATGCCCGAGTCGCACACGATCGCGGCCCCGGCGTCTTCGAGCGCCTTCACGCGATCGATGAGCGTGGCGGTCGCGCCGGTGCCGTAGCGCGCGTAGAGCGGTGGCAGCTCCGACCAGCAGCCTGCGGCGGCGAACAGGAACGCGGCCTTGCCTTCCTGCCAGGCGATGACCGGCGCCGAGCCGAGCAGGTCCTGCTGCACGGTGGGCTCGTCGGGATGCAGCCACGGCACGCCGCTGGTCCGCGCGTGCGCGTCGAGGGCGTCGTGCAGGGCGCGGGTGTCGCCGTGCATCGCGGCGTAGGCCGGCCGCTCGGCCGGGCAGGTCGCGGGATCGAGCCAGCGAGCGACGCCGCTCATGCCTGTACCCCCAGCACGACCGCGTCGCGCACGCGAGCCAGCCGCGCCACCGAGGTGCGCACCGCGTCGATCGCCGCCGTCGTCGACTCGGACACGACGTAGCCGAGCGACACCACGTCGCCGTCGGTGCGCGTCGCCCGGTTCTGCACCGAGAGGCCGGCCTGCCGCACCAGGCTGTCGATGCGGCGATCGAGGCCGGCGTGTGGCTCGGCCGAGACGCGCAGGTAGTGGCGGCGCGACACCGGCGCGTGGCCGTCGTCGCCGGCCAGTACCGGCGCCGTCGGCACCGGCCAGCGCACCGAGTTCTTCTGCGCCAGATCGATCAGATCGCCGAGCACGGCGGTGGCCGTCGGCAGCGCGCCGGCGCCCTTGCCGAAGAGGCTGAGGTCGCCCGACGCCGCGCACTTGAGGTAGACGGCGTTGTATTCCTCTTCCACCGACGCCAGCAGGTGCCACG
>Ga0075163_10010849_pt1 | contig 11885 bp, 9 predicted proteins | sample JI1023141ADNA_FD_71478 | JGI IMG/M metagenome (GOLD analysis project Ga0075163, IMG submission 71478) | Wastewater effluent complex algal communities from Wisconsin, to seasonally profile nutrient transformation and Carbon sequestration -... | ecosystem: Engineered > WWTP > Effluent > Algae... | reverse complement strand
CGACCACCTGCTCCTTGCCCGCGCAATCCACCACCTTGTCGACGATCGGCACGATGGTCGTTTCCCCGAATCGGCCGTCGCGCTCGTACTTGACCGTCATCGGCTGACCGCCGCGGGAGCCGATCAGTTCGGGAATACGGGAGAAGTATTCGACGGGCTTGCCGTCGATCGCCACCAAAAGGTCACCGACCTTGAGCCCTGCCGCCTCGGCCGGACTGTTGGCCGTGAAGCCGCCGACGACGGGGCGAATGAACTGATCGATACCCAGGTTGCCGTAGCGCAGCGTGTTGTTGTAGCGATCCGTGCGCTCGCAATACTGGGGCTGGATCTCGCCCCGGAGAAGCTGGTTTCCGCGCCGGTATTCGACCGGCATCGGATGCGTCCAGTAGAGAAACTGGGATTCCTGGATATCCTCATAGCGGTCGACACGCTTGTCGGCGAGCCGGACGATTTCGTCGCCCGTGCGAAGCCCGGCCTTCGCCGCCGGGCCGTCGACCTGCACGGCGACGGTTGCCGGCGTATAGGGCTCGCCGGCGAAGAAGAAGACACCGGTCAGCAACAGGAAGGCGAACAGGAGATTGGCAGCCGGCCCGCCGAGCACGACGGCGGCGCGCGCGTAGAGCGGCTGGCTGAAAAAGGCACGCTTTCGATCGCTGGCGGACAGAGGCGCATCGGTCGCCGTGGCGCTGGTCGCATCGCTGTCGCCGAGGAATTTCACGTAGCCGCCGAGCGGGATGGCGGACACCTTCCAGCGTGTCCCGTTACGATCGGTCCACCCGAAGATCTCGGGTCCGAAACCGATGGAGAACACTTCGGCGTGGATGCCGAAGCGGCGTCCCACCCAGTAGTGACCGTATTCGTGAATGAACACGAGCAGCGTCAGAACCAGGATGAAATACGGCAGGTACGTCGTAAACAGGCTGACGATGCTTTGCATGCCCTACTCGACCACGAAGTTCATACGACATCAATTTCCAACGGTTCTGGCCCGGCAGAAACTCTCGGCCAGCCTGCGAGCCTCGAGATCGGCAGCCTGCACCTGCTGGAGCGCATCGACCGAATCCGAAAGCCCGTCCCAGCCCGACATCACATCCTCCACGATCCGGGCGATGTCGAGGAACCGGATCCGACGCGCCAGAAATGCCGCCACGGCTGCCTCGTTCGCCGCGTTCAGGACGATGGGAGCATAGCCGCCCGTCACCAGAGCCTCACGCGCCAACCGTAGCGCCGGAAAGCGGCCGGAATCGGGCCGCTCGAACGTGAGGGCCGGAATGCTCATGAAATCGAGCTTGGCCGACGGCCCATCGATGCGGGCCGGCCACCCGAGGGCATGACTGATCGGAATGCGCATGTCGGCCGTCCCGAGTTGGGCCAGCACGGACCCGTCACGATAGGCGACCATCGAGTGGATGATCGACTGCGGATGCACGACGATTTCGACCTGCTCTCCCGGGAGGCCGAAGAGAAGCTGCGCCTCGATCAACTCGAGGCCCTTGTTCATCATGGTCGCCGAATCGATCGAAATCTTGGCGCCCATGTCCCAGTTGGGGTGGGCCAATGCCTGCTCCGGCGTCACGTCGGCCATGTCGGCCAACGACCAATTCCGAAATGGCCCGCCCGACGCCGTCAGGATGAGCCGGTCCACGGCGCGATGCTGGTCCGGTTCGAATACCTGGAAAATCGCATTGTGCTCGGAATCGACAGGCAGCAGGACTCCTCCCGACTGCTCGATGGCGTCGATCAGAAGGCGCCCGGCGCAGACCAGGGCCTCCTTGTTGGCGAGGGCGACCAAGGCCCCCCGTCGCGCGGCCGCGAGGGTCGGGGCGAGGCCCGCAAATCCGACGACTGCAGCCATCACCCATTCGGCGGGCCGCTCCGCCGCTTCGATGACTGCCTCCGGTCCGGCCGCCACCTCGATCGACGTGCCGGCCAGTGCTGCCTTCAGGGCCTGGTAACGGTCAGGTTCGGCCACGACCGCAAGGCGCGCCCGCAGGCGCCTCGCCTGCTCCGCCAGCAATTCGACCGACGTTCGGGCGACGAGCGCCTCGACGCGATAGCTCGCCGGATCGCGCGCAATGAGATCGACGGTGCTTTGTCCGACGGAGCCGGTCGAGCCGAGGATCGTGACGCCGCGCGGCTTCTCCGGTGACGGCGCGATCCATCGGGTCATGTCCAGGGCCACGAATTTCCCGCGATCAGTCGGGCGACGGCAACGGCGACGAGTACCGCCATCAAACCGTCGATCCGGTCCAGCAATCCGCCGTGTCCGGGAATGAGACGGCCGCTATCCTTGACACCCGCCCTGCGCTTTGCGGCCGATTCCAGCAGATCGCCCGCCTGACCGATGATCGCCAGCGCAGCTCCGGCGATGGCGAGACGCACGGTGTCGCCGAGACCGAAGGCATAGCCAATCGTGGCGCTCCCCACGGCAGCCCACGCCATCCCCCCGATCAGTCCCGACCAGGTCTTGCCGGGGCTGATGCGCGGCGCGAGCTTGGCTCCGCCGGCGGTGCGTCCCACGAAATAGGCGCCGATGTCGGTGGCCCAGATGCACACAAGGATCCAGAAGATGGTCTCCCGGCCGAATGCCGGCTGATGACGGAGCCAAAGCAGCGCCAGGAGTGCCGCGAAACCGTAAGCCCAGGCGAGAAGGCGCAAGACGGGAGCGCCCCGGGTCAGGCGCGACCATTCGAAGATCATGATAGGGGCCGCAAGCGCCGCCACCAAGTCGATCCAGGGGAACCCATACCAGACTGCCGCGAGCAGCAGCGGACCGAGGATCACGGCCGAGAGCGCCCGCATCAGAAGACCGGCGAAGCGTCCGCCGCGCGCGACCGGAGTTGCCTTACTTTCCGACGCCGCCATAACGCCGCTCACGCCTGCGGAACTCCACGATGGCCCGCTCCAAATGCTCTTTGCCGAAGTCCGGCCACAGCGTGTCGACGAATACCAGCTCCGAGTAGGCACACTGCCAGAGGAGGAAATTGCTGATCCGCTGCTCGCCACTGGTCCGGATCAGCAGGTCCGGGTCAGGCAAGCCCACCGTCAGGAGCTCACGCTCGAAGCTCTTCTGGTCAATGTCGGCGACCGGGATTTCTCCGGCGGCGACCCGTTGCGCCAGGCGGCGCGTCGCGCGCAGGATCTCGTCGCGCGCGCCGTAGTTGATGCAGATATTCACGTCTATCCGCGCGTTTCCCGCCGTCATGTTCTCGGCGTCGGCAATGTCGCGCACGATGTCGGCCGCGAGCCCCTCGCGATTGCCGATGACCCTGAGCCGCGCCCCGTTCTTGCGCAGCTCGTCGAGCTCGCTGCGCAGGTAGTGCCGCAGGAGCCCCATCAGGTCGGCGACCTCGTCGGCAGGCCGCGCCCAGTTCTCCGTCGAAAAGGCGAAGAGGGTCAGGACGGGAATACCGAGTTCACCAGCGCCGCGCACGGCACGACGCACTGCATCCGCGCCCCGGCGATGCCCCGCGACCCGCGGCAGGCCACGCGCCTTCGCCCACCGTCCGTTGCCATCCATGATGATGGCAACGTGCTGAGGTCCCGCCCCTGCGTCGGGATTGGCGGGCAACGGCGCAGTGGACATCAGACCGTCTTGATCTCTTTTTCCTTGTGCGCCAGCATATCGTCGACCTGCTTGACATAGCGGTCGGTCAGCTTCTGCACCTCGTCGGCCTTCTGCCGGTGCTCGTCTTCCGAGATCTTGTGATCCTTCTCGGCCTTCTTGAGCGAATCCATGCCGTCGCGCCGGACGTTCCGAACCGCGACCTTGCCCTGCTCGGCATACTTGTGCGCCAGCTTGGCGAGCTCGTTGCGGCGTTCCGTCGTCAGCTCCGGAATCGGAATGCGGATCATCTGGCCATCCGGCGACGGATTGAGGCCGAGGCCCGCTTCACGGATCGCCTTCGCGGTCGGCGTCACCAGGCCCTTGTCCCAGACGTTGACCGTGAGGAGCCGCGGCTCCGGAGCGCTGACCGTGCCGACCTGGTTGAGCGGCATGCGCTGCCCATAGGCTTCGACCATCACCGGGTCGAGCAGATTGACCGAGGCCCGTCCCGTCCTCAGACCGGCGAATTCCTTTTTCAGCGCATCCATCGCGCCGTGCATCCGCTTCTCGAGCTCGGTGAGATCGGCAGACATGTTCAGGCCTCGTCCTTGATGATCGTGAAGGTGCCCTCGCCCCGCAGCGTCGCCGCGAAGGCGCCGGGCTTATGGATGTCGAAGACGATGATGGGGATGCGGTTCTCCCGCGCAAGCGAGATCGCCGAGGCGTCCATGACCTGCAGGTCGCGCGACAGCACGTCCATGTAGCTCAGCGTATCGTAGCGCTGGGCACCCTTGTCCTTGCGCGGATCGGCCGAGTAGACACCGTCGACCTGGGTGCCCTTCAACAGCGCGTTCACACCCATCTCCGCCGCGCGAAGGGCGGCAGCGGTGTCGGTCGTGAAGAACGGATTCCCGGTGCCGGCCGCGAAGATCACGACCCTGCCCTTCTCCATATGGCGGGCGGCGCGGCGGCGGATGTAGGGTTCGCAAACGGTGGTCATCGGAATCGCCGACTGGACCCGGGTCTGCAGTCCTTGCCGCTCCAGCGCGCTCTGCATCGCGAGGGAATTGATGACAGTCGCGAGCATGCCCATGTAGTCGCCGCTGGCCCGGTCCATTCCCGATGCCGCCGACGACACGCCCCGGAAGATGTTGCCGCCGCCGATCACCAGGCAAACCTGCACGCCCATGTCGTGCACGGCCTTCACTTCCTGCGCAACCATGGTGACCATGTCGGGGTCGAGACCGTACTCTCGATTCCCCATGAGTCCCTCGCCAGAGAGCTTGAGAAGGACACGGCGATAGCGGGGACTCGGCGGCATCCGGTGCCTCTGATTGAGTTTGTCTTGGGCGCGCGGACCACATGTCCGCGCGCCGGCGACTTTTAATACTACTTCTTGAGCTGGGCAGCCACCTCGGCAGCGAAATCCTCTGACTTCTTCTCGATGCCCTCGCCCAGAGCGAAGCGCAGGAAGCCGGTCAGGCGGACCGGCGCCCCGACCTGCTTGGCCGAGTCTTCGACGACCTTCGACACCTTGGTCTTGCCGTCCATCACGAAAGCCTGCTCGAGCAGGACGACTTCCTGATGGAACTTGCGCAGGCCGCCTTCGACCATCTTCGCAACGATCTCGGCCGTCTTGCCCTGCTGGCCGGCCTTCTCGGCGAGCACTGCGCGCTCCCGCTCGATCGCCGCCTGGTCGAGGTCGGCAACCGTCAGCGACTGCGGGTTGGTGGCGGCCACATGCATGGCCAGCTGCTTGCCGAGAGCGCCCAGCTTGGCCTTGTCGCCCGTCGACTCGAGGGCCACCAGAACGCCGATCTTGCCGAGGTCCGGGGCGACGGCATTGTGGGTATAAGCCACGACCACACCGTCGGACACCGACAGAGAGGCCGCGCGGCGCAGGCTCATGTTCTCGCCGATCGTGGCGATCAGGTTGGTGAGCTCGCCCTGCACGTCGCGGCCCGTACCCGGGAACGGCGCCGCCGCAACCTTGGCGAGGTCGCCGCCATTCTCCAGCGCGAGCTTCGTCGCCGCGGCGACGAACTTCTGGAACTGGTCGTTGCGGCCGACGAAATCGGTCTCGGCATTCACCTCGACGACGGCACCGCGCGTGCCATCGGCGGCCACGCCGACGAGGCCCTCAGCCGCGACGCGGCCGGCCTTCTTGGAAGCCGCCGACAGGCCCTTGGTGCGCAGCCAGTCTACCGCCTTCTCGACGTCGCCGGCCGTCTCGCCCAGCGCCTTCTTGCAATCCATCATGCCCGCGCCGGTCTTCTCGCGCAGTTCCTTGACGAGCGATGCAGTGATCTCAGCCATGTCTTGCTCCGTTTGGTGCAACAAGGGCCGGTCTTCCGACCGGCCCCGTCTGTTTCTCTTCGATGAAGGGGGCCGGACTACTCGGCCGGTGCCGCCTCGGCCGCCGGGGCCTCGGGGGCGGGGATTTCCTCTTCCGGCTGCTCCGCCAACTCGCCGACGTCACCGCCGGTGGCAGCGATCTCGGCGCGGATGCCGTCGAGCACCGAACCCGCGAGCAGGTCGCAGTAGAGCGACACGGCCCGGATCGCATCGTCGTTACCCGGGATCGGGAAGTCGATGCCGTCGGGATCCGAGTTGCTGTCGACCACCGCGACGATCGGAATGCCGCGCTTGCGGGCTTCCAGGACCGCGATCGACTCCTTGTTGGTGTCGATGATGAACAGCATGTCGGGCGTGCCACCCATTTCCTTGATGCCGCCCAGCGAGCGCTCGAGCTTGTCGCGCTCGCGCGTCAGGTCGAGCTGCTCCTTCTTGGTGAGGCCGATGACATCGCCCTTCAGCCGCTCGTCGAGCTCGCGCAGCCGCTTGATGGATGCCGAGATCGTGTTCCAGTTCGTGATCATGCCGCCAAGCCAGCGGTGGTTCACGTAATACTGGCCGCAGCGCTTGGCGGCGTCGGCGATGCGCTCGGCAGCCGCCGGCTTGGTGCCTACGAAAAGCACGCGACCACCACTCGCGACGACGTCGCGAACCTGGCGCAGTGCCTGCTCCAGCAACGGCACAGTCTTGGTGAGATCGATGATGTGGATCCCGTTGCGCACCCCGAACAGGTACGGCTTCATCTTGGGATTCCAGCGGCGCGTATGGTGGCCGAAATGGACGCCCGCTTCCAGCAGCTGGCGCATCGTAAACATCGGCATGGTCATGCCGTTCTCCTTTTCCGGTTGAGCCTCCGCGGGCGTCGTCCCCGGAATGGGGACACCGGAGCGAGCGGCGGGATGTCTCCCCGTCGACCGCAAACCCGCGTGCGAAGTGGCGCGTTTCTAGTGGTTTGCCGCCAGAAATGCAAGTGTCAGTAAAATCAAGGCCTTAGCCGATCTGTTTGGCTATTTCCCGAGCCAGTTCGAGGACCGAGAGAGGCGCGCTGCCCTCGGCCTTGTTGTTGGCGGTGATCCAGACCTTCCGGCCGGCCTTGTGAGCGGCGGCGGCCATGCGGGCCAGCACCCGCCGGGTCTCGACGTCCTCGTCGACCAGCCGGTCGAACGGCTCGTAGCGCTGCTTGGCCGCCTGGTACAGGAACCCGCGATGCAGGTTCCAGCGCACGACCAAGGGACCGGGCTCCTCCCCGTCCAGCGCCTTCAGAGCCGTTTCCTGCCGCTCGACCTCCGGCATACGGTCATGGAGACCGACGCAATAGCGGATTCCGACCCGCGCGAGCATCCGCATCAGCCGCGGCGTCAGGAGTTCGGGATTGCGCAGTTCCAGTGCGTAGACCGGCGCCTGACCGGCCATATCGCGCGGTAGCGCGGCGAAGAAGGCCTCCAGCCGGTCGATCAGGAGATGCGTCTCTTCCGCCAGCCCTCGCGGCAGGGGCGAAATCTGGAAGACCAACGGTCCGGCCTTGGCCTTCAGCCCTTCCAGGCACGGCAGGACGAACTCACGGGTGGCCAGGCTCGCGTCGAGAAAGTGCGGATTCGCGACTTTTCCTCTGCCCTCCTCGTCGCGCATCACCGCATCGCAGACCAGCGCCGGCGCCTTCACCACGAAGCTGAAATGCTCCGGCACCTGACTGGCGTAGCGCGCATAGTCGACGACCGAAATCGGTGCGTAGAAGGTCCGGTCGAGGCTGACGGTCCGTAGCAGCGGGATCTGGGCATAGGCGGCCAGTCCCTTGCGGCTGAGCGTCGCCTGCGGATGGACGCCATCGTAGACCAGGCCCCGCCAGCCGGGAAAGAACCACGACGATGTGCCGAGCCGGATTTCCGGCGGGAGAAGCGGTGCTTCCAGCAGGGGCGAATCCCTGGCGGGCCTGACATCGCCCGCCCCCGAAGTTCTCCGCACGGCGGGCGCGGCGGTTTCGATTTCAAAGAGCCCGGTCTGGCGGCTCAAATTTCCTCGACATTCTCGACGCCCTGCAGGCTGCCGATCATGTCGCGCAGACCGCCGGCGATCGAATAGGTCCCGGGCAAGGTGATTTCGGCCTCGGAGTCTTCCGGCATCGGCACGACCAGCGTGACCCGCCCGCGCCCGCGCTTGCCCTCGAGCGCTTTACGCAGGGCTTCGAGCGCCATCGGATCGGTGATCACGATGCGCAGCCCCGCGGCGGAGTTCGCGACCGCATCCTCCAGCTTCTCCACCGACTGTGCCGTGAGCTTCACCTGTTCGCCGTCCAGGCGGCCGTCGACCGAGATCAGAATCGCCTGACCAGCTTCCAGCAGGTTGCGCTTTGAACTCAGGAGTTCGCTGAACATGACGCACTCGAAGGCTCCGGACTGGTCCGAGCACTGCAGGAAGGCGAAGCGGTTGCCCTTCGCCGAGGTGCGCTCCATCCGGTCGATGACCGTGCCGGCGAGCTTGATCCGACCGGGCGTGCCTCGCGCCAGCAAGGCCGGCAGGTCGGCGGCGCGACTGACCCCCAACCGCTGCAGGCTCTTCTCGTAGGAAGCCAGCGGATGCGAGGACAGATAGAAACCGATGGCGGCGAATTCGTTCTGCAGCCGCTCCATCGGCGCCCAGTCCGGCACCTTGACCAGTTGCGGACGGCGCTGCGCGGTGTCGTCGCCGAACAGGTTGTTCTGGTTGCTCCCGCGCGATTCGTGGGTCGCTTGGGAGTGGCGGGTCAGCGCCTCGACGGCGGCAAAGGTCTGCGCCCGGTTCTTGTTCAGCATGTCAAAGGCCCCCGCCTTCACCAGGCTCTCGAGCAGGCGCTTGTTCAGCACGCGCTGGTCGAGACGCTCGGCGAAGTCGAACAGGTCCTTGAATGGCCCCTTCTCATCGCGTTCCTCGACGAGCCGGTTCATCGCCTCCTTGCCGACGCCCTTGATGGCCGCCAGCGCGTAGCGGATCGCCTTCTTTCCGTCTTCGGTCTTCTCCACGGTGAACTCGGCCGTCGACTTGTTCACATCGGGTGGGAGCAGTTCGACGCCGATCTTGTCGAGGTCGCGGCGGTAGCCGTTCAGCTTCTCCACGTTGCCCATGTCGAGGGTCATCGTGGCGGCAAAGAACTCGACCGGATGGTTGGCCTTGAGGTAGGCCGTCTGGTAGCAGACCAGCGCGTAGGCTGCAGCATGGCTCTTGTTGAAGCCGTAACCCGCGAACTTGTTGACCTGGTCGAAGATCGACGAAGCCTTGTCCGGCCTCACGTTGTTCTTCTCGGCGCCCTCGACGAAGAGCGCCCGCTGGGCGTCCATCTCCGCCTGGATCTTCTTGCCCATGGCGCGACGCAGCAGGTCGGCGCCGCCCAGCGAGTAGCCGCTCAGCACCTGCGCGATCTGCATGACCTGCTCCTGGTAGATCATGATGCCGTAGGTCTCCTTCAGGATCCCCTCCAGCAACGGATGCAGATAGTCCGGCTCCTCCTCGCCATGCTTGCGCTTGATGTAGCTCGGGATGTTCTCCATCGGGCCGGGGCGGTAGAGCGCCACCACGGCGATGATGTCCTCGAAGCGGTCAGGCTTCATCTTGCGCAGCACATCGCGCATGCCGTTGCCTTCGAGCTGGAAAACCCCCGATCCGTCGCCCCGGGCGAGCAGTTCGAAGGTCTTCCTGTCGTCGAGCGGCAGTTTCGCGATGTCGATCTGGTCGTGCCCGATAAAGTCGCAGGCCTTCTCGATCACCGTCAGAGTCTTTAGGCCGAGGAAGTCGAACTTCACCAGGCCGGCCGGCTCGACCCATTTCATGTTGAACTGGGTCGCAGGAAGCGATTCCTTGCTGTCGGTATCGCGGAACAGCGGCACCAGCTGGTCGAGCGGCCGGTCTCCGATCACGACGCCCGCAGCGTGAGTCGAGGCGTTGCGGAACAGGCCTTCGAGCTGCAGTGCGAGGTCGATCAGGCGCTTGATCTCCTCGTCGGCGTTGTACTGCTCCTTCAGCAGGTCCTCTGTCTCCAGCGCCTTGCCCAGGGTCACGGGATTGGCCGGATTGTTGGGAACCAGTTTGCAGATCCGGTCGACCTGGCCATAGGGCATGCCCAAGACGCGCCCGACGTCGCGCAGCACGGCGCGGGCCTGCAGCTTGCCGAAGGTGATGATCGCGGCAACCCTGTCGTGGCCGTACTCGTCGCGCACGTAGCGGATCACCCGGTCGCGCTTGTCCTGGCAGAAGTCGATGTCGAAGTCGGGCATCGACACGCGTTCGGGGTTGAGGAAGCGCTCGAACAGGAGTCCCCAGCGCAGCGGATCGAGATCGGTGATCTTCAACGACCAGGCGACCAGCGAACCCGCGCCCGAGCCGCGGCCCGGTCCGACCGGCACGTCATGATCCTTCGCCCACTGGATGAAGTCCGCCACGATCAGGAAGTAGCCGGCGAAGCCCATCTTCTCGATCATGTCGAGTTCGTAGACGAGGCGCTCCTCGTACTTCGCGAATTCGATATCGGCGGCCAGGCGGCCGAGCGTGCGCAGCTCATCGAGCCCGCCGCGCGCCAGGTCGCGCAGCGCCTCGCCCTCCGAGCGGCCCTTGAGCTTGGTGTAGCTCGGCAGGATCGGCTTGCGCGGCTCGGGCATGTAAGCGCACCGCTGCGCCACCACCAGGGTGTTGTCGCAGGCCTCGGGCAGGTCGGCGAAGACCTCGCGCATCTGTTCCGCCGACTTGAAATAGTGCTCGCCGCTCAGGCGGCGACGGTTGGGATCGTCGATATGCGCGCCCTGCTCGATGCAGAGCAGCACGTCGTGTGCCGCGTGCATCGCCGCCTTGGGATAGTGCACGTCGTTGGTGCCGATCAGCGGCAGGCCCTTGGCATAGGCCAGGTCGATCAACGGTCCCTCGATCCGACGCTCGTTGTCCTCGCCATGGCGCTGGACCTCGAGATAGAGCCGGCCGTCGAACAGCCTGGCGAGGCGCTCGAGCTGATGCTCGGCCGCCGGGCCCTGGCCGGCGCCCAGCAGGCGGCCCAACGCGCTGGCCGGGCTGCCGGTGAAAGCGAGCAGGCCTTCGGTATGACCAGCCAGCTCGTCGAACGGCAATGCCGCGGTCGACCCGACTTTGAAGTCGAGATGCACGCGGCTGACCAGCCGCATCAGGTTCTTGTAGCCGTCCTCGTTCTGAGCCAGCAGAGTCAGCCAATCGACCGTCAGCAGCTTGCTGGCGGCGGCAACGCCGCCCTCCTCCTCGCGCCGGATGGCGAGGTCGACGCCGACGATCGGCTGGATGCCGGCCTTGGCCGCGTACTGCGAGAATTCGAGCGCGCCGAACAGGTTGTTGCGGTCGGTGACGGCGACCGCCGGCATCCCCGCCTCCTTGGCCAGCGAGACGACCTTGTCGACCTTGTTCGCGCCTTCGGTGAGCGAATAGGCGGAACGAACTTTCAGATGGATGAAATCAGCGAGGGGCACACCCCACTATGGCTCCCATATCTTGTGGAAAACGAGGCGAGAATCAGGGGCAGACCACCGTCATCTTGAACGGGCCGGCCTTCGCCGCTGCGTGCGCCACCGCCTCGTTGATACGTTCGAGCGGGAATTCGGCCACCTCAAGCCCGTCTAGCCGGATCTGACCCGAGCGGACCATGCCGGCCAGACGACGGACCGCATCGCGCGGGTACATCCATTGCCCGCGCACCTCGATGCCATATCGCATCATCCACGCGTAAGGCAGCGCCACATCTTCGCGGAGGCCGCCCATCAGGACGACGCGCCCGTGGGGCCGGACGGCCAGGGCGGCGGCGCGAACCCAGCTCGGGCTCGCTTCCGGCGGCAACAGGTCCAGCACCACGTCGATCGGACCGCCGGCCGCCTGCTGCATCCGCCGGCGATCCTCCTCCTCGTCACCGCTCATCTTCACGGTCCGGACACGGTCGCCCAGGCGATGCTCAAGGTCGGCCAGTACCTCCTCATTGCGCCCGGTGGCGACGATGCGTGCCGCA
>Ga0075163_10010848_pt1 | contig 11885 bp, 11 predicted proteins | sample JI1023141ADNA_FD_71478 | JGI IMG/M metagenome (GOLD analysis project Ga0075163, IMG submission 71478) | Wastewater effluent complex algal communities from Wisconsin, to seasonally profile nutrient transformation and Carbon sequestration -... | ecosystem: Engineered > WWTP > Effluent > Algae... | reverse complement strand
CCTGACCTCGGGTATAGGGTTGCAAACCTGCAACCGCCCGGCTCACCACATCCTTCATCCGCATATTGTAAAGCGCCTGCAGGATACCCGAGGTCTTGTCTTTGCCGGTCTGGATGAAATATTCAGGTTCGGCGTTCTGCAGGTCGGGGAAGAACCCCGCCGCGACGACATCAAACCCGATATCATATTGGCCTTTTTGCAGCAGGATGTCCTGCGCATAGATCGTGGTGCCTTCATGCGTGAAGGTGAGGATACGCGGCTTTGGCCGTGCAGCCTTCAGCGTCTTGGCGTCCTGCGCGCTCACCGTCAGGAAATATTGCCCCGGCGGCACTTGGGAAAAAAGATAAAATCCGTCCTGCGCGGCTTTGGTTGTTTGCGGCTGGCCCCGCGCCGGATCTAACGGCACAAGGGAGAGATTAACAAACTTGGAGAGCTTCTGCTCACCCTTTATATCAAGTGTCGCAATCGTTCCATCCAGTTCACCCGCAAACTGCACAGGAAAATCCATCTCATAGACTTTCCCTGCGCGCGGAAGTATTGAACTGCCGCGATTGACCGGCACCATGAACGGATCCGGCAAAGTCGCTGCATCAAGACGTATATCCGTCAGAAGATTCGTTGCCAGACGTGACAGCATCACATACCCGTCATCTTTCGTCTTTTCCCGCGCTTTGGAGTTAACGCTTTCAACAATCACATCACTCAGGGGCTCATCCCCCTCGTCAAATACTTCGTTTCCGTTCACATCAAGAAAAACATGTGCGGACAACAGGCCATCACCCGCAACGCGCTGCCCCGTGATATACGGCATACCTCCCTGAGGCTGATTGATCAGGGACGTGCTGACATTGAAACCAGCAGCCACATCGCGATCCGAGTCGACCCGGACAAAGGGTGAAAGACGGAACTTGTCATGCCTGTAATTTGCGCGTAACTCGCCTTCCGTATGATCGACATCAGGTTCGTGCTCGACTTCAAAATCAAAGCTCAATTCTTGCTTTGGCGTATAATTGACCGTGGCGAAATAGCGATCCATTCTGGATTCAGGTTTGACTTCATACGTAAGACCGGCGCGGGTCGTGACGTAACGATTCAAGCGCACACGGCCAGAAAATTCGTTCATCAGATTTTCACTTGTATCCCCATCCGCAGGGGATGTCTCATCATACCGCAGATTATTACTGAGCGAGACACCGCTGAAACCCTGCCCCAATCCAAAACTGGCAGATTGTCCTTCGCCGCCATCGGCATTTTGTCTGTAATCAGCACTTAGCGAGATATTTCCTGTTGTACCGATGAGGGGCGTATAGCTTCGGTAGGCCGATGCCATCGTCTGGAACGTCACAGGATTATCTGCACCGGTCCCTTGTGTGAATTGATCTGTCTGGAACAAATTTGTCCATGCAAGATTCCAGTCATCGATATTCTTGCGAATCCCGAGCCGCAATCCCATTTCCGCCTGCTCATCAACGGCATAATTTGTATCGAATACGTACCCGTTCCAGATATTTGTGAACCCTGTTCCCAGATAAAGCTTGGCATCACCCTCTTCCTGCCAGCCACGGAACCCGGCATAGGCCAACGCATCACCCACAAAGAAATTATAGCGACCGGCAAGATGAGGAGTGTCTGCATCTTCATCATTTGAATCAAACCGTCGGTATGTCTGGGTATCGCGCAGGCTGGCCGAAATATCATATGTGCCGTTCTGGGCCGTCAGCGTCTCCGCCGTCAGGGGAATGCTGAGACTTTCTTTCCTGACTTCCCCCTGATAGCCGTAGAAATATATATCGAAATTATTGTCCCCCGCATAAAGCTGGACCTTCTCAAACTCGAAACGGCCGGTTTCATCGACAACTTGCGTATCGATAAGAGAATTTTCGCGATACAACTCAACATCCCAGCCCGGCACAGCATTACCGCTGATGCGCGTATCCTGATAATTCACATACGTCAGCGGGTTACTGCTGATACGCGCGCCCAGTTCTTGCGAGGAATATCCGGTCAGGGGCAGGTCCGTTGTGCTCGTATCCCCGAAGGAATAAGAACGCGCCTTCAGCGGCCCCAGCAATTCAGCCCTGTCGCTCTGGCGCGATAGCATGGCGCTGACCGAATTCAAGCCATATTCATCGTCAGCATTCATAAAAATGCGGGCATCGTTCTTGAGAATCTGCCCATTCAGCCCCAACGTGCCCGTATTCGAAAGGGAACTTTCGCCGCTTTCCCCACTGCGTCTGTAATTCGATCGCACAGACAAATCAGCCGATGACATCCCCGCCCAATCATATTGATAATCACGGCGGGGAAGAACTGCCACATTATCGGAATGAGAAGCACTCTTGCGGTCGCGCCGTTTCAGCTTGGCGATCGATGGCAATACGTATCCGGCAGACACCTTAATATATTGTTGCGACAGGTCATATTCATACGTCATGCCAAGCATCTGCTCGATCAGACGGCCTGCGATCATAAGCTCGCCCGCTTCGATACGGTAATCTTGCTCTGTCAGGTTGTAGTCCTGCCCGCGCGCAGAGGCCTTCGCCGTATTGACATCGATAGAAAACGGCCAGGCTTCCTGCACAAACCAGCCCGAAGCTGTCTTCTGGTCATCGCTGATGGTAATGGGAAAATCAAACGCAGCAACAAGATCGGCGAGAGAAAAATAAAAATCATCCGTGCCTTTGATCGCAAAAATATCATCGTCCAGCGTGTATTTATCAACCTTCGGGCGAAACAGCATGTCTGCGCCCTCGGGGATTTGTGTCATGACATCCGCGGCTGGGGCAACGCGCGATGAATCAGGTGCCGCAAACGCAGCCGAATCGTTGCCGCCCAGTTTACCTTTTAGTTTTTCGACAAAACTGCGGGCCAATGCCGCGCGCTTGTCATGCGAATCAGCACCGTCCACCGCCGCCTGCGTCGGATATGACAAGCAGAAGATTCCATAAAGCAGCATGCATCTGGAAAAGAATTTTTGGCGCATTGACGTAATCGAACGAGAGACAGAATTGTCACGTTCCATTCTGGCCAAGATCTGTGAGAATTACAATATAAAGTACTGAATCCTAAAGCATATTCATTATGTGAACCGTATTTTAATCATGATTTAATTAATTCCATGTGATATTTATATATACGATCAAACTCTAGCCTCAAGGAACGAGGAAATGAAACGTCTAAAGAATGTTAGATATGCTATTGCTATTGTTGCTGCATGTGCAGCAATGGGTGTAGCGACAGATGCCAAAGCACAAACAGAAAACGTCAACGTATCCCTGCAAGTTTCGAACCTTCTGACCATTACAGAAGTGTCTCCACTGAACTTCGGCATACTGGCTGCCTTTAAAGATACCGTCGGTGTCAACGTGGCAACGATCGCTATGAGCCCTGCCGGCGTTCTCGGAGCCCCGGTAAACAGCTCCCCGGCGGTTTTTGCTGTCATCGATAACACCGGGGCGACAGCGGCTGAACTGACCGTTCAAGATGGTGCCGATAACGCCTCGATCAATATCGAAATCGATAACGTCGTGGCCCCGGTCAACGTCACAGCCTTTGCTCTGACAGCCTGGATGTCCAGCTGGAACGGTGCCGCCGCGACAGCCCGCACACCAGCAACGCCTTGGTCTCAGGTTTATCTGGATAACGCCGGTGCCGGTAGCGTGCTGGAAATCGGCGCAACACTGAACACCGTTGCCGGTGGTGCCCAATACGTGGACAACACCTATACCGGTAACTTTGACGTGATCTTCTCTTACTAAAGATCGCAACAAAAGAAATTCGGAAAAGCCCCGCGTTTGCGGGGCTTTTTACATCTATGCATGGTAAACATCTCAACATCGCCATAGTTTCATGATAGATTCCTCTTGAATAACAGGAGTTCAAATATGCTGGCACAGATGCAGACCAAAGTTTTTGCAATTACGGCAGCCATCGTTCTTATTCTGGCAATCGGGATCGGCCATGCAACCGCAAAAGGGCGTATCGATATCTCGCCGCGCCGGATCGTCATGGAGCCGCGAGACCGCAACAGCGAATTCACACTCATTAACATGAGTGATGAAGAAGGCACATTCAGGGTCAAGATCGTTTATTACAAGCAGGACGAAAACGGCACCTACACGAAACTGGATGCGCCCCTGACCCCGGTGTTCGACGCCGAGCAAATCATCCGCCTGTCACCACGACAATTCACCCTGCCGGCCGATGGCCGCCAGAAAGTCAGATTTTCCATCAGGAAGCCTGCTGATCTGCCGGATGGCGAATACAGGTTCCACCTGCTGGCCACACGCATGTCGGAGTATGGTCCACCCACGCCTGTCGACGAGGGAGAAAAAGTCGTCGGAATGAACATGAATATTTCAACAGCAATTCCCGTTATCGTCAGACACGGAAATGTCAGCGTCACAACAACGCTCAGCGATGCCAGTTACGTTGCCGCCAATAACGAGGGCAAACCCGAAGTCAAAGTCACCATCAACCGCGAGGGAAATATAAGTACGGTGGGCGTCATGCGCGCATACTGGACCCCGGCGGGCGGCAGCACGGTTGAAATTGGCCATGTCACCAATATGAACGTATTTCCCGAAATCAGTAAGCGCTTTGCGACGATACCTCTGGAAGCCCCGCTGCAAGGATCGGGATCGCTTCAAATCGTCTATATAAACGAACAAACAATGGATGCCTATGCGGAAACAACGCTGCAGCATTAAACACCTGATAATCGCCACACTTCTGGCATTCTCGCCTGTCACAGCACAGGCGCAGACGCTGGTTGTCAACGACCATATAACATTCGGTCATATCGCCATGCGCAATAACAGTGCTCCGCGCGATATCCAGCTTTTGTCCGATGGCGATTATCTGGCCGATCCTGCCTATGTTTTTTACGCCGACGTCCCGCAACTCGCGCGCCTGACCCTGACGGGACAGGTTCCGAATCACCTGATGGATGTGTCGATTGATGTTGCCGGGGTCGAGGTCGGCCCCAGCGGCGGCGGAGCGGCGGCCACGTTTACCCTGGTGAATCCCTTTACCGTACCGGCCAGCGTTGTCACTGACGGCGCGGGGAATGCCACATTTTTCGTCGGCGCAACCCTGCGAAGCGATGGCAGCGGAAACACTTATGTGGATGCCAACTATCTCGGCGTCATCACCATCAATGTCGTTCCCAATTAAGGGCTAGTTTTCCCATAGATTTATCAGAGTTATGGAATCAGGGCCGTTGACGCTGAATCGGGTTCCACTTATCCTTGTAAGTAGGTGATTCGGATAGAAAATTCGAAACGCCATAACTCTTTTGCGCGGGACCTTCTCCATGCCAATCGGCACCCTGCGGGCGTCACGCCCGCCACGGGATATGAAGAGACAGTTTCTGGTCTGTGTTTTCTCCAGCATGCTCATGCTGGGGCTGAGCGCTTGCGGCCAGAATCCATCCCCCGCAACATCCTCGAATCCCCTTGCAGATCCGCGCAATCTGGCGACATCCGCCGCTGCAGACGGGCGATTCTCTGTCGATGCACCACCCTCCCTGCGTGGTGAAGAGAACAAACCCAAAGGCCCCTTTGGTGACGTCAAACCCATCGAGATACGACAGAGCGGATCTTTGGGATCGCTGGGACTGAACCTTGATACGTACTTTGCGGGCAATGTCGGTGACACGAATGCGCGCATTGATCGTCTCGAAGGCGCGGTCACAGCCATGCACAGGGACCTGAAGATCCTGGCGCCCTCCATGCAGCGACTGGCACTGATCGAAACAGATCTTCAGGATCTTGTCGAACAGCTGGAGGCCGTGTTGCAGGAAGAAGGCAGCGCCGCAGCACCGACGGCCTACGTGCCGCCGCCGCAAGCGCTCTCGGCGTCTGAACCATCAGCCGGAGAGGAAGAGTTCGCCGAAGACACAGAACCAGCGCCTGTCGTTCCGGCACAACAGCAAAAGGCGCCAGCCGCACATCAGCCCGCGCCAGTACCGGCACCCACCACACCAGCGCCTGCACCGACACCGGCAGCGGCCCCCGTATCCGCCGCCCTTCAGGCCGGCGCGTTACAAGCCTCCGGACTGCGTCTGGGCGAGCATCCGAGCAAGACCCGCATTGTCATCGACATGAGCGGGACACCGGCCTACAAACACGATCTGGATAACGCTGAGAAAATTTTCATGATCGAGTTGCCGAACACGGCATGGGCAGGCCCTGCGACCCAATCATTTTCGTCGCCGCTGATTCAGTCATACACGGCACAACCCATGGATAATAACGGCGGCACCCGCATTGTTCTGGTCCTGAAAAAATCTGCCTCGGTTTCGTATCAGGACACGCTGAAACCCGCCAATGACAGTCCCTATCACCGCCTTGTCATCGACCTGACAGCCCCGTAAAAGAGAATAAAAAACGGAAGAATTCCGGCAGGGCAGCCGTATTGCGGACCCGCATTCGGTGAATGTGCGCCCGCGCCCCTATTTCAGTTTTTCTTTCGTCACCGGAAAATCTTTCCAGTACGTCCCGGTCCCCTGACGCAGCACATGATCGGTCGGTTCCAGCACAAACGGATTCAAACCCGGCTGGTTGCGAAATTCGGAATAGAGCGGAACAAAGGGGCGCTCCATCGCCTGCCGGAACAGATCTTCAAAACTATCGATCACGAAATATGTCGCCTGAAAATCATCAATGTAATAGCCCGTGCGCATCGCCCGCTCGAGGTCGAAGGAAACAAAATTGGCCGAGGGATCCTGCACCACATATTTGGCCTCGCCATAGGACGAACAAATACCGGCCCCGTATATCTGAATCCCTTCCGGTTTCCTGATCAGGCCGAACTCGATCGTCCACCAGTTCAGGCGCGCCAGAAACTTCACACCCTTGTTGGCAATCGCATCACGGCCAGCCAAGCCGTAGGCATGCATATAATCAGCATAGGCCGGATTGGTCAGCAGCGGTATATGGCCGAACACATCGTGAAAGATGTCCGGCTCTTCCAGATAATCCATCTGTTCGGGCGTGCGGATAAAATTTCCGGCAGGAAATTTCTTCTGCGACAGCATCTCAAAGAACGGGCTGGAGGGGATCAGGCCCGGCACCGCCACCACTTCCCACCCCGTCGCCGCCCGCAAATTGCGGTTCATGACTTCGAAATCGGGAATACCCTCGGCCCTGATACCCAGAGCACGCAGCCCGTCCAGATACTCGGTGCAGACATGCCCTTCCAGCGTCGCCATCTGGCGGTTGAACAACTGCCCCCATGTCTGGTGTTCGACACGCGTATAACCGCCCCAGTTCTGGTCGATAATGCAATCATCGACCGACTTGGCGTTCTGCACCATATGTCCGTCAGCCATGTATACGCTCCAAATCTGCCGGGGCATCCGGCTGCATTTCGGGGGCCGCGCGCTGGAATGCGGGAAGCGCACGGCAATTGGCCTCGATCCGGCAGCACAGCGGCAGATCATCGACCATCAGGCCATACCGCCGCAAATTATACATCTGCGGCACAATGCACAGATCCGCCATGCTGACCTGTTCGCCCAGCGCATAATCACCGACATGACCGGCCTGCTGCAACGTCGCCTCGACGGCAATCATTCCCTTGCGGGCCCAATGGCCATACCATTGCGTTTTGACGCGGTCATCCGCCCCCAGATCCGTCGCCAGATATTTGAGTATTCTTAAGTTCGTAACCGGATGAATATCCGTGGCGATGATATCGGAAATCTGGCGGATATAGGCTTTCTCCAGCGGCGTACCGCGCACCAGCAACGGCACCGGCGCGATATCGTCCAGATATTCCATGATCGAAAGCGACTGCGTCAGCGTTACGCCGTCATGCACCAGCGCGGGAACAGCTTCCATCGGGTTGATCTCTCTGTACGCAGGCGCGTTTTGTTCCGCCTTCACAAGATTGACGGGAATAACCTCGTACGAAAGCCCTTTCAGGTTCAGGGCGATCCGGATACGGTATGATGTCGATGAACGGAAATAACTGAACAGCTGCATCATGGGCGTGCTACCACTTGCTCGATCTTTCCGAAAATGCTCTGCCCGTTCTGATCACACATCTCGATGCGGATCGTGTCGCCATACGACATAAACGGCGTCTTCATTTCACCCTGCTCGATTTTTTCGATCATGCGAATTTCCGCAAGGCAGCTGATCCCTGCGTTGCGATCACGGTTGGAAATCGTGCCGGAACCGATAATCGCCCCGGCTTTCAGGGGCCGCGTCTTCGCTGCATGAGCAATCAACTGCCCAAAATCAAATTGCATATCGACACCCGTGTCGGGATGCCCCACTTTTCGACCATTCAGGTGCGCGATCATCGGCAGGTGCAGCTTGTTATCCTTCCACGCATCACCGAGCGTTTCCGGCGTGACTGCCACGGGTGAAAAGGCACTGGGCGGCTTGCTCTGGAAGAAACCGAACCCCTTGGCCAGTTCCGCGGGGATCAGGTTGCGGAGCGACACATCATTCATCAGCATGACAAGCTTGATATGATGCCCGGCCTGATCGGGGCGGATACCCATCGGCACGTCATCGACGATCACCGCCACTTCCGCTTCAAAATCAACTCCGTATTCTTCACTGCTCACCGAGATCGGGTCACGGGGACCCAGGATCGTATCCGACACCGCCTGATACATCAGCGGATCATGCAGGAATTCCGGCGGCATCTCGGCCCCGCGCGCCTTACGCACCAATTCGACATGATTGAGATAGGCGCTGCCATCGGCTATCTGATACGCCCGGGGTAAAGGCGAGGCACACAAAACCTGATCAAACACCTGCGCACCGTGCGCGCGGCCTTCATTCAACTGATCGGCAATATGTTGCAAAACATGAGATGATTCATGCCAGTCATCCAGCGCGCGCTGCATCGTCGCATACGGCGCAGGTGCCGGAACACAAGCAGACAGATCATTGCTGACCACCATCAACCGCCCGTCACGCCCCGCTTTGTACGATGCCAGTTTCATGATTTATGCGCTGGCTTTCTCATCCTTCAGGACACCACGGCGAATCTGGTCCAGTTCAATCGACTCGAACAGAGCCTTGAAGTTCCCCTCACCAAAACCTTCATTGCCTTTGCGCTGAATGATCTCGAAGAAGATCGGGCCGATAGCATCCTTGGTAAAAATTTGCAGCAGCAGACCCTGCCCCTCGGTCGGCGCGCCATCCATCAGGATCTGCAGCTCTTTCAACCGCGCAACATTCTCGCCATGGCCGGGCACGCGTTTATTCAGCAATTCGTAATAGGTATCCGGCGTTTTCTGGAACGGCACGCCACCCGCCTGCATCATCTCGACGGTTTTGTAGATATCGTTGGTGCCCAGCGCAATATGCTGAATACCTTCGCCGTTATAACGCTTCAGGAATTCGGCAATTTGCGATTTGTCATCTGATGATTCATTGAGCGGAATACGGATCTTACCGCACGGGCTGGTCATTGCCTTGGATTTCAGCCCTGTCAGTTTGCCTTCGATATCGAAGTAACGGATTTCCCGGAAATTGAAAATATCTTCATAGAACTTCGCCCACACAGCCATATTGCCACGATACACATTATGCGTCAGGTGATCGATATAGGTGAACCCGACGCCCTTGGGGTTCTGATCGACACCGGGCAGCGGTTCGAAATCGCCGACATAGCCATCCGGGTTGTCGATGAAGTAAATCACGCAACCACCAATCCCCTTGATCGCCGGGATATCGTCATTCATTGAACCGTTATGACCGGCAGCATCTTCCGCCCCGCGCTTCAGCGCATCCTTGTGCGCGGTCTTCGCATCCTTCATCCGGAAGGCCATGGCGCTGGCACCTGCCGTATGGATTTTCTGAAATTCGCCGGACTGCCCGGCCGTTTCGCGGTTCAGCAGGAAATTAACGCCGCCCTGCCGATACAGAATGACATCGCGCTTCTTGTGCTTCGCCACCGGCGTGAAGCCGAAATCGCGGAACAGCTTGTCGAGAAGTTCGGGCTGTCCTGTATATTCCACGAACTCGAAACCGTTTGTCCCCAGCGGATTTTCAAAAAGATCAGCCATGTTTTTCTCCCTGATATGAATTATGTCGTAGAGGGTAGGAAATCAGGGATGAAAGATCAATCTCTCTGGATTGTTCATCGCAACATGCCATAATGCCAGACATGACATCGGAGGATATTATGCTTAAAGGAAAAACTGCCCTCATCACCGGCTCCACCAGCGGCATCGGACTGGGAATCGCCAAGGCGCTGGCCAGGACGGGCGCCAACGTCGTGATCAATGGCCTCGGTAACGCCGACGAGATCGAAAAGACACGCAAGAGTATCGAAACGGATTATAGCGTCAAAGCAATCTACGATCCCGCTGATATGACCAAGCCCGACCAGATCCGCAAGATGTGCGAAAATGCCGTCGCGCACTCCGGTGCGGTCGATATTCTGGTGAATAATGCCGGTATCCAGTTCGTCAGTCCCATCGATGAATTTCCGGAAGAGAAATGGGACGCGATTATCGCCATTAACATGAATTCAGCATTCCATACGACCAAGGCCTGCCTTCCCGGCATGAAGAAAAAAGGCTGGGGCCGCGTGATCAACATCGCGTCCGCACATGGCCTTGTCGCATCACCGTTTAAAAGCGCGTACATCACCGCCAAACACGGCGTGATCGGCATGACGAAAACTATCGCGCTGGAAGTCGCGACAAATGGCATTACCTGCAACGCGATCTGCCCCGGCTATGTCAATACGCCGCTGGTACAGAACCAGATCAAGGATCAGGCGAAAGTTCACAACCTGTCGGAATCCGAAGTCGTCGAGAAAGTGATGCTGGCGCCACAAGCGATCAAGAAATTTGTCGAAGTGGAACAGCTGGGCGAACTGACTTTGTTCCTGTGCAGCGATGCCGCATCGAACATCACAGGCATCTCGCTACCTGTCGATGGTGGCTGGACCGCGCGATAGGACAGAGCATAAAAAAGCCCTCCGTCGGAGGGCTTTTAATTTCTAGTTCAGGCCGTGCGATTCAAACGCTTCGTGTTGTTGAACCCGGTCCTGACGCGGATGCTGGCACTCCGCTGTCGCGGCTTGTTGTGCCGGAGACACCAGATGTGCCTCGCCGCCATCACAAAATACTGTACGCAGATTGGCTTGGCTTCCGACAGGAGCGTCGCTGTCTTCTTCTTTCAGAAAAGGTAATTTACCGTTCATCTTTATTCCCTCCGTTGCGGGCTTGTTTATTCGTTAGTAACATGAATAACATCAACTGACGTTTTCGTACAAGAAAACTAGAAATATCATTCAATAACAATAAGATAGAAAACAATCATGCCCCTTTCGAACTTTGAGCACGATCACGAAGCCAAGGAAAACAAGAAATTTGGCCGTGCCATGCGCAACGCGATGATCTATGTCGGGATCGGGATCGGACTTCTGCTCATCCGGCCCTTCTTTGCCGGAACCATCGAGAGCGAGGATTTCGACGCCCGCAAGGCAGAGCTGTTCATGACCATGGGCATGGCCTTGCTGGGCTGTGGCGGCATCGTGGTTTTAAGCGGGATTTTCCTGCGCAAACAGGTGCTGAAGATCAACCTGCTGATGCAGTACATTGTGCTGCCAGCCCTTATATTAAAAGCCTTTCTGGCATGGCAGGCTTAACGACTTCCGATAACAAGCCCGGATGATCATTCGCAACCTTGCCGACATCACGCCCCACAGGGCGGAATGTCATGTCGCGCCCCGATGCCTGCCGGATCAGATCGAAAGCACCACGTTCATCCGCAGCAAACCAGTCTTGCGCCTGCCCGGGCGTCAGCATCACCGGCATGCGGTGATGAATATCGGCAATTGCCACATCGGCATCCTTGGTCAGGACCGTGAACGTCAGCAGATCGTCTTTCTTTGCCCATAATCCA
>Ga0075163_10010846_pt1 | contig 11885 bp, 7 predicted proteins | sample JI1023141ADNA_FD_71478 | JGI IMG/M metagenome (GOLD analysis project Ga0075163, IMG submission 71478) | Wastewater effluent complex algal communities from Wisconsin, to seasonally profile nutrient transformation and Carbon sequestration -... | ecosystem: Engineered > WWTP > Effluent > Algae... | reverse complement strand
AAGATCGCGGCGTCGAGCTTGCGGAAGTTGCGCTTGCGATACCACTGCAGCGCGTGCTCGTTGTTCTCGGCCACCTCGAGCACGAGGTGCGACAGCCCGCGCACCTTGGCGAGGTGGTGGAGCTGCTCGAGCACGAAGCCGCCGACGCCGCGGCCGTTCCAGTCGGGGTGGACCGCCAGCTCCTCGACGAACAGCGGCCGCATCTTGCGGCGCTCGAAGTAGCCCTCGTTGATCCAGTTGTCGGCGCCGAGCACGTCGTGAGCGCACTCGGCGTAGGCGACGATGTCGTCGCCGACCTCGAACACCAGCTGGTCCACGCCCTCCTCGTCGTAGGTCTTGAGGAAGCGCTTCTTGGTGCGCGGCCGCTGGTACTCGACGGTCTCGAGGTTGACGTGGTGGAAGCTGATCTTCAGGAACTCCCACACCCGGTTGAGATCGCGGCGGTGGATGCGCCGCACCTCGATCATCGGCGGCGGCTCGGCCTTGGGGCTCCGCTTCTTGCGCGGCGCCGGCTTCTTCGGGCGCCCGGCGGCCGGGCGCTTGGGTTCTGCCATGGCGCCGAGTGTACAGGGCCCGGGTCAGCTACGGGCAGACCTGGGCTTCGAGGCTGAGGCCGTCGACGATGAACCGGGTCAGGAACGCCAGGTTGGTGCGGCCCTGGAGGCGCAGCACCACCGGCTGGCCGGCGTGGGGCGCCGTCGCGGTCCACTCGAAGGGCAGCCACACGCAGATCGGCGCGACGTCGGAGTTGGTGATGTCGGTGAACGTCTCGAGCACCGCGCCGCCGGGCGTCTCGAGCGTGACCTTGAAGGTGTCGGCGTCGGTGATCGGATCCTCGGTGACGTGGCACTGGTAGCCGCGCACCCGCACCGCGGTCGCGGAGGCCGGGATGGTCACGGTCTGCACCAGCACGTCGTTGGCGTTGTTGCTGGCGCCGAACTCGGCGGCGTTGGGCGCCGACTGCGGCGCGAACGGCATCGACGCGGCCGGGCGGATGATCGTCGAGGTCTGGGTCCACGGCGCGACGGTGGCGCCGTCGAACGCGCCGTTGACCAGCAGGTTCTGCCAGGTCGGCGTGCACGCCGCGTCGATCGGCGTCGCGTCGATCACCCGGGCGTCGACCGGCGGCGCCGCGTCGATCGGCCGGGCGTCGATCACCGCGGCGTCGGGCGCGGCGGCGTCGAGCACCGCGGCGTCGGGGCTGGCCGCGTCGGGCGCGGCGGCGTCGAGCGCGGCGGCGTCGATCGGATCGGCGGCGTCGATCGGATCGGCGGCGTCGACCTCGCCGGGCGTCCGGGCCGAGGCGCAGCCGAGCGCCCCGGCCACCATCGCGATCGCCGCCGCCCGCATCACAGGCCCATCTGCTTCGCGATGATGACCTTCATGATCTCGTTGGTGCCGGCGTAGATGCGCTGCACCCGCGCGTCCATGAACGCTCGCGCCACCGGGTACTCGAGCATGTAGCCGTAGCCGCCGTAGAACTGCAGGCAGGTGTCGATCACCTCCTGGCTCATGTCGGAGGCCCACCACTTGGCCATCGAGCACTCGCTGACCAGGTGCTTGCCGGCGACGTGCTGGCGGACCAGCTCGTCGAGAAACACCCGGCCGAGCTGCACCTTGGTGGCGCACTCGACCAGCTTGAACTGGGTGTTCTGGAACTTCGAGATCGGCTTGCCGAACGCGGTGCGCTCCTTGGTGTAGGCGATGGTGTCCTTCAGCACCTGCTCGGCGGCGGCCTGCGAGCCGATCGCCACGCACAGCCGCTCCTGCTGGAGCTTCTGCATCAGCATCATGAAGCCGGCGCCCTCGGGGCCGAGCCGGTTGGCCTGCGGCACGCGGCAGTCCTCGAAGAACAGCTCGCTGGTGTCCTGCGCCGCCATGCCCATCTTCTCGAGCTGCTTGCCCTTCACGAAGCCCGGGCGGTCGGCCTCGACGACGATCAGCGAGATGCCCTTGTGGGCGTTGGCCGGGTCGGGGTCGGTCTTGCACGCGACGATCACCAGGTCGCACAGCTGGCCGTTCGAGATGAACGTCTTGGCGCCGTTGATGACGTAGTCGTCGCCGTCTCGGACCGCGGTGGTCTTGATGGCCGCCAGGTCGCTGCCGGTGCCGGGCTCGGTCATCGCGATCGCCAGGATCAGCTCGCCCGACGCGCAGCCTGGCATCCAGCGCTGCTTCTGCGCCGGCGACGCGAAGCTGTCGAGGTACGGCGCGCACACGTCGGAGTGCAGCGCCATCGCGAAGCCGCTCTCGTACGCGTAGGCCAGCTCCTCCATGATGATCGTCGAGTGCAGGAAGTCGCCGCCGGGGCCGCCGAGCGCCTCGGGCAGCCACGGGCACAGGAAGCCCTGGGCGCCGGCCTTGCGCCACGCCTCGCGGTCGACCTTGCCGGCCTCGGCCCAGCGCTTCTGGTGCGGTCGGATCTCCTGATCGACGAACTGGCGGAACGCCTGCCGGAACAGGCCATGATCGGACGAGTACAGCGTGCGCTCGAGGGCCATCGCAGCGTGCATATCACGGCCGCCCCGGGCCCGCGCCAACACCGTCTGTCTCCGCTGGTGCGGGCCGCGGCGGCGTGTATCGTCCGCCCCATGCGCCGCCTGTCCTTGTTGCTCTCGCTCCTGACCTTCGCCGCCTGCGGCGGTGACGACGTCGCGGTGATCTCGCCCGACGCCGCGATCGACGCCGCTGGCTGCGATCCGGCGACCGCGCTGCCGACCCAGTGGCGGCCGATCGCGATGGTGTCGACCGGCGCGGTCACCGTCACCGCCACCGGCGGCGTGACCAGCGGCACGATCGACGCGACCGCCGGCGGCACCGCCGCGGCCGCCGACAACCCGTACGTCTACCTGGACCTGATGACCGGCATCAAGGTCGACATCACCGACACCGCGTCGCTCGGCGCCACCACCTGGCACGTCGCGTTCAAGCGCGCCGGCATCAAGCTCAACGGCGGCGACTCGGGACCCGGCCAGGTGGCGGCGGCGGTGGTCAACGCGGCGACCTTGGCCGAGGTCACGACCGCGCCGGGCGCGCTCGAGCTCGACGACTGGGCCGATCCGGACTGCGTGCTGGTGGCCGGACCCACCGGCGAGCCGGCGACGGTGATGTCGAGCTGGTACGACTACAACGATCAGACCCACGTGCTGACGCCGAAGGCCCAGGTGTGGGTCATCCGCATCGCGCCCGGCGTGTTCCGCAAGCTGCGGATCGTCACGTACTACGGCGACACCGCCAACCCGATGCGCGGCGCGTTCTACCGGGTCGAGTGGGCGGCGCTGTGAAGGCCGCGCTGGTCGCGGCGCTGGTCGCGGTCCCGGCGCTGGCGATCGCCGATCGCGACCCGTGGCAGGCCGGCACGACGCCGCAGTCGTTCGCGTGGCCGACCGGGCGGGTGCGCGTGCACTACGTCACGACGACCGCCGACGCGGTGCTGCCGACCGACAACGACGGCAGCGGCGTGCCCGACTTCGTCGAGGAGGCCGCCCGCCGCGGCGACGAGTCGCTGGCGGCGTTCGCGGCGATGGGGTTCCGCACGCCGCGCGCCGACGGCACGCTGGGCGGCGACGATCGGCTCGACATCTACCTGAAGGATCTGAACGGCGCCGACGGCAGCTTCGCCGCGGACACCTGCACCCAGACCCCGTTCACCTGCGTCGGCCACGTCACGATCGAGAACGACTTCGTCGGCTACGGCTATCCGTCGATCTCGCTGGCGCTGCGCGTCCTGACCAGCCACGAGCTGTTCCACGCGGTGCAGAACGCCTACGACGGCGATCAACCGATCCAGTGGTCCGAGGGTTCGGCGGTGTGGGCCGAGGAGGCGGTGTTCCCCGAGCAGGACGACTTCGAGCACCTGGTCGCCGCGTTCCAGGCCAAGCCGTTCCGGCCGTTCGATCGCGCCGGCGCCGGGTTCGGCGATCTGTACCCGTACGGCGCCGGGCTGTGGGCGTACTTCCTCGAGGCGTGGGCCGGCACCGGCGTCACCGCCGCGGCGTGGGCGCGCTGCGAGGACACCGGCAGCGATCCGCCGTTCCTGACCGCGATCGACGCCGAGCTCGCCGCGCGCGGCCAGGCGCTGACCGACGCGTGGATCGAGTTCACGCGGTGGAACGCGCGCACCGGCAGCTTCGCCGACGGCACCGGCTATCCCGACGCCGGCCGGCTGGCGGCGGCGCTGCGCGAGACGCCGATCGTCGCGCCGGGCCAGGCCACCGTGATCGTCGAGGGCTTCTCGGCGCGCTACCTGCCGATCACCGGCGTCGGCGAGTCGTCGCGGATCGAGGTGACGGCCCAGCGGCCGGTGGCGATCGACGTGCGGGTCATCCACGGCGACGCGACGATCACGCGCGTCGGCGACGACGTCGCCGCCCTGACCCACACGATCGACGTCGCGCCGACCGGCGAGCCGGTCGACCTCGAGGTGATCGTCACCAGCGCGGTGCGCGGCGGCATCCAGCGGGAGACCACCGTGGCGATCGCGCCGTACACGCCGCCACCGCCCGACGACGCCGGCGGCTGTGGCTGCGCCGCGGGGACGTCGCCGTCGCGCGTCGACCTCGCGGGCGGCGCGCTGGCGCTGATCGCGCTCGGCCGCCGTCGCCGCCGCCGCTAGCGGCGAGCGTTCAGGCTCGGCGACGAGTCCTCGGAATCACAGGTGGCTGGTCGGGTCGTCGGGGTCGCGGCCGCGCAGCAGCTCGTCGCCGTCGGCCCAGCCGTCGCCGTCGCGGTCGAGGCCGACCCGCGCGCCCGAGCCAGGCGGCACGCAGGTGAAGGTCGCGCCGGCGTACAGGCCGCCGCCGACCAGCGCGCGCAGCGTCGCGTCGTCGAGCCGCGGCAACAACCCGATGTCGGCGCGCCACTGGCCGTCGACGTAGAGGAAGCCGGTGGTCAGCCCGAACAGCCCGGCGGCCTTGGCCACCAGCTCGCATTCACCGGCGGCGGCGCGGGCGCGCAGCAGCTCGAGCCGGGCGGTCGCCGTGGCCGAGCCGGCGGTGTAGGTGATCTGCTGCCCGACCACCGGCGCGAAGTTGGTGTCGAACGCCATCATGAACTCGACGATGTTGTGGCGCAGCGTGAAGCCGCCGTCCTCGAGCAGCACCGGGCCGGTCGGCGAGCCCAGCGAGTTGGGATCGACGAACGGGATGCCGAACGGGTTGGGCGGCACGACGCTGCCGTCGGCCAGGGTCACGTTGGTCAGCACCTTCAAGAACACCTGACCGGTGAAGAAGTGCTCGAGCGTCCCCAGCGAGCCGTCGTGCTGGAAGCCGAAGCCGCGGATCTGATCGGTCGCCGGGCCCTGCTGCAGGATGATCGTGCCCGGCTGCAGCGAGTCCGGCGACGAGCCGAACATGCCGACCTTCGTGTACATGTTGCGCAGGTGCGGCACCTTGAAGATCTGCGCCTCGAACTCGAACGACAGCCGGCCGTCGGTGCCGAAGAAGCCCGGGTGCGCGGTCGCGCCGGCGTTGGCCGTGGGGTCCAGCGTGTGGCAGCCGTTGCAGTTGAAGAAGCGGTCTGACGGCAGCTCGACGCGCGCGCCGCTCGGCGTGGTGGTGTGGTTGAAGTAGAAGTCGCGGCCGGCCTGCTGGTTGGCGGTCAGCGAGTTGTCGAGGTTGCGGATCGGGTTGGGCGGGTAGCTGGCCGCCAGGATGAAGTCCGCGAAGTCGTCCATGTCGCCGGTGGTCAGCTCGGCGTCGCGGCCGAGCAGGCCGGGGAACGCGACGTTGAACGACGTGAACGCCTTGTGCTCGTCGTAGATGCCGGCGTTGGGCTGGGCCGACACCACCGGTGCGCCGGTGGCGGGATCGATGAACGGCGCGCCGGTCTGCTGGATCGCGCCGTTGCGATCGCCGCGCCAGTGCATCGCGCCGTGGTTGTCCATGCCGCGGAGGCTCTGGGTCGTCATCGGCCCCTTGACCGGCATGTTGAAGCGGAAGATCGGCGCGAACCGCGGCAGCAGCGCCGAGATCACCGCCGGGGCGATCGTGTGGACCACGCCGAGCGACGTGATCGACAGCGGGATGCCGCCGGGGTTGCCGAGGTCCCACGCCAGGTCGTCGTTGTCGCCGCCGATGTGGCAGGTCGAGCACGCGGCGACGCCGTGGCCCGACGAGAAGTCGGCGTCGTAGAGGTACTGCCGCCCGACCTGGATCGACTCCGGCTCGGGGTTGAACATGCCGACCTTGCCGATCTCGGCGCGGGCGCGCAGGTCGACGATCGAGATGCTGTTGTCGAAGCGGGTCAGCACGTAGGCGCGGTCGCCGTCGCGATCGAGCACGACGCCGCTGGGGCCGCCGCCCGACAGGCCGATCTGGTCGTCGAGGTCGGGCGCGATGGTGCCGGCCTCGACATCGGCGGTGCGGTACGCGGCCAGCTTGCCCGAGCCCTGGGCCACGACGTACAGCCAGCGGCCGTCGCGCGACACCACCGCGTCCTGGGGTTGCGCCACGCTCAGCGCGCGCTCGGCGGCGTCGCCCTCGCCGGCGTAGTCGATGTGCGGGTTGAGGTCGCGCGGCGCGACCGCGCCGGTGGCGGGGTCGAGCACGGTGACGCGGTGATCGACGACGTGGCCGCGCACCGACGTGAAGCCGGGGGCGTGGCCCTCGAAGCGGGTGTGGTTGTGGGCCTCGGTGTTGGTGACGTAGACGCGGCCGGTGCGCGGGTTGACCGCCATGTTGAACAGCACCGTGCCGACGTGATCGAACGCGGCGCCCTTGGCCACCGGCGGGCTGGCGGTGGCGTCGATCGCGAAGACGTCGTGGTCCGGCAGCCGCACCTTGACGTAGGCGTCGAAGTTGGTGCCGTAGGGATCGAGCCAGTGGCCGTCGACGTACTTGACGATCAGCCCGGTCGGCGGCTGCGGGATGGTCAGCGGGCCGAGGTGGATCGCCGCCGGGCCCGGCATGACGCCGCCGTAGACGATGCGCACCGCCTCGGCCGACACCGCGGTGGTCTGGTTGCCGGAGTGGAACGCCGCCGCGTACACCGTGGCGCCGTCGGGCGACACCGCCAGCGCGCGCGGAGTGTCGGCGAAGAACGTCAGCTTGGTCAGCCGGGTGCCGCCGGCGGCGGCGCCGAGGTTGTCGGCGTCGAACACCCAGACGTCGGCGCGGCCGACCCCGGCGGTCTGCAGGTCGTAGGCGTCGGGCGAGTTCTGGCCGCGGTGGGCGCAGGTGATGAACGCGCGGCGCCGATCGGGACCGGCGAAGACGATGTCGCGCGGCTCGTCGCCGACCAGGAGCGTGCGCACGACGCGCGCGCCGCCGCCGAAGCCGAAGCCGGCGCCGAGCCGGACGATCGACACCGAGTCCGACAGGTGGTTGGTGACCCAGACCTCGGTGTTGGAGCGCACCGCGATCGCGGTCGGCTCGAGGCCGACCGTCACCGAGCCGGCGTGGACGAGGCGATCGCCGGCGACCCGGTAGATCTCCAGGCGGTTGTCGGGCGTGTTGAGCGCGAACAGCGTGCGCCCGTCTGGCGACATCGCCAGCGGCCGCACCTGCAGCGTCTCGAACAGGGTGAACGCGCGACCGGCGGTCGGCACCGGTTCGACGGTGGCGACCTCGGCGGTGTGGTCGTCGAGCGCGGCCTGGGGCTCGGCGCACGCGACCAGGGCAGTGACGAGTCCCGACGGCAAGAGCCAGCGATGCGTCATGTTGTCCCTCCTCGACGCCCACCGTTGCAAAGAATCGATGTAGGCGGAAAGTCGTAAGAATTGCGGCCGATCGTGCAATTCCTCGACGGCGCGTACCGTGCGCGGGTGTGCCCGGGGCCAGGTGATGTCCGGCTTCCGGACCACGCGGCACCACGTCCGCCGACCTGATCGCGATGCAGGATTGGTGGTCGCGCTCACGTGCGCCTGACGTGGTGAGCCAGCCCGGCGCGCCTCACCGCGCCAGGATGAACGGCGGCGTGCGGTCGCCGCGCACCCGCACCTCCAGCCGCGCCACGCGGGGGCGCGCACTGGTTTGTGCTCAAATCAACGGGCGATCAACGCAGCAGCGCCGCGAGCTGCGCCGCGGGCAGCGCCGCGCGCAGCACGACGTCGTCGCCGTCGAAGCCCAGCCCGAGCAACGCGAACTCGCCGGCGCTCGCCGGTGGCGTCGTCCCGCCGGTGACCGCCGCGCGCACCGCCGGCGCGTCGACCGCGATCACGTAGCTGTCGCGGGCCGCCCGGGCCTGCGCCAGCGTCGCGGCCAGCGCCGGCGCGGCGGGCGTGGCCCGCTTGCGCGGCAGCGCCACGTCGGTGAGCGTGCGCAGCTGCGCCAGCGAGTCGCCGCCCATCGCCATCGCGAACAGCGGCCCCGGGACGGCGTAGGCGACGTCGAGCTGGCCGCCGTACAGCGCCATGCCCGGCTGCATCGCGGGGCTCGACGACGTCGTGCGCGCGCGGGCGATGCGGACGCCGCGGTAGCGGCCGGCGTTGGTGTCGACCTGGATCTGCAGCTGGCCCTGCTGGCCGCGGCCGATCGCCGTGAGGTAGTCGAGCCACAGCGCCTGCGCGGCCGCGCCGTCGGTGATGTCCCACAGCGCGGCCACCGCGAGCTTGCCCGGCACCGCGACCACCGTCGCGGCGTTCTCGCCGCTGGCGAGCGCCGGCCAGCGCGCGAACGCCGCGGTGGCGATGTCCGCGACCTGGGCCCCGCCCATCTCCACCAGGTTGGGCCGCGACAGCTCGAGCATGCGGCCGAACACCGCGCTGGTGTCGAGCCGGCCGCCCATCGCCACCGCCGCTGCCGGCATGCGCTCGAGCAGCTTGAACTCGCCGGGGCGCTGCTGCCGCGCGAACGCCGCGATCGAGCCGCCGGCGCGCGGCACCAGGCGCAGCGCCAGGCCGGCGCGCGCGCGATCGGCGGTGACGTCGAGCTCGAGGCGGTCGAGCTGGGCGAAGACGTCGGCGTACCAGGTCAGCCACGGCTGGAGGCTGCTGCTCATCGCCGCCGGCTGCATCGCGACCATCTGATCGAAAAACGCCTCCACGTCGGCGCGGTAGCGGGTCATCACGGTCGCCATCGCGACGGTCACGCGCGGCAAGGTCGGCGCGGCGGTCGCGATCGCGGTGGTGAGCGCGTACGGCGCGGCGGCGCGCAGGCCGGCGCGATCGCCGATCGCCGCCCAGCCGGCGTGGATGACGACCTCGAGGCCCATCGTCTGGACCTGCGCCCGCAGCGCCGCCTCGTCGGCGACCGCCACCACCGCGATCACCGGCACCGGGTGCGCGCGCGGATCGAGCAAGAGCCCGCGCACCGGCCGGGTCAGGTCGACGCCGCGCAGGTCGAGGCCCTGGGCCGCCGCCAGCTGGATCGCGCCGGCTGGCGTCAGCATGGCGCCGATCCCCGGCTGGACCGCGTCCGCGTAGTCGACCAGCGCGGCCAGCGCCGCCAGCGGATCGCCGACCGAGGCGGTCACCAGCAGATCGTCGGGCGCCGGCTGCGGCGTCGCCGGGATCGTCGGCAGCGCGTCGATCGGCGTCGGCGCGAGCGCGGGCGGGGGCGGCGGCGGCGGCGCGGTCTGGCGGATGGCGGGGGCCGGCGCGGCGGCGTGGGAGCAGGCCGCGACGGCGACCAGCAGCGGGATCAGGCGGTGAGGCGAGCGCATCGCGGCGCAGCGTATCGGGGATTCCGCGCGCGCGCCGCATCGGCGGGCCGGTCGAAGGCGATGACTTGGGCTCGCCGCTCCGGTACGATGGGCGGATGCTGGAGCAAGCCGTCCGTCCTGGCCAGGCCGACACCGAGGTCGAGCAGATCCTCGCCGAGCGGGAGGAGCAGAAGCCCAAGAAGGGCGCCAGCGCCGACGCGCGGCTCGCCGTGCAGGGCAAGGGTGACCTCGGCGGTGACGTGCAGGCCGAGGCCGAGCGCGGCGTCAGCGGCCAGGGCGAGCGCCTGCCGCACCTCGATCAGATCCAGCGGTCGTTCGGTCGCTACGACGTGTCGGGCGTGAAGGCGCACACCGACGATCAGGCCCAGGCGTCGGCCCAGGCGATCGGCGCCCAGGCCTACGCGACCGGCGATCAGGTGGCGTTCGGCGGCGGCAAGGCCGACCTCCACACCGCGGCCCACGAGGCCGCCCACGTCGTGCAGCAGCGGGCCGGCGTGCACCTGGCCGGCGGCGTCGGCCGCGCGGGTGATCCGTACGAGCAGCACGCCGACAAGGTCGCCGACGCGGTGGTCGCCGGCGAGCCTGCCGAGTACCTGCTGTCGCAGATGGCGGGCCCCGGCGCGGCCAAGGCCGGCGCCAGCGGCGGCCCGGTGCAGATGAAGAAGGAGCTGCCCAAGGGCGAGGAGGGCTTCGACAAGATGTGGGACGCCCACCCGCACAACTACCAGGACGATCCGGCCGAGAACACCTCGAGCGAGTCGATCCTCGACGACCACGGTCTGCCGGCCTACGTCACCAACACCTGCGCGACCCGCCTGTCGATCATGCTCAACGACATCGGCGAGACGATCACGCCGGCCAAGACCAAGGCCGCCGGCATCGAGCGCAAGCCCGAGTACAGCAAGAAGACCAAGCAGTACTACATCATCTCGGCGCGCGAGATGTGGACGTACCTGTCGGCGCACTTCCGCAAGGCCGACGTGACGTTCCCGGCCAACGGCAAGCGCTTCAAGGACGAGACCGAGTTCCAGGACGCGTTCGACAAGGAAGTGAAGCCGCTGCTCGCCGGCAAGAAGGGCATCGTCGCGTTCGACAAGATCTTCACGTACAGCGGCACCGGCCACGTCGACCTGTTCGACGGCGAGTCGCTGTCGGACAGCGGCACCTGGTACCCGTCGCAGCGGTTGATGCTGTGGTACATCGCGGTGGCGTGAGCGCGATCGCGCGACGCGGGGTGGCCGCCGCGTGACCGCGACGCTGGCGCACCAGGAGTACGAGCTCGAGGTGCACCGCGCGTACCTGCGCGCGATGCGCGCGGTGGTGCGCCGCGAGGCGACGCCGGCGGTCGACGTGCGCGGCGAGCTCGAGCGCGAGCTGGTCGAGGTCGACCGCGCGATCGCGGCGCTGCCCGACGACGCCGCGGCGCGGCCGATGCTGGCGCTGACCCGCGCGCTCGGCCTCGACGCCGACACCGTCGCGCTGGTGTGGGCCGCGGTGGCGCTGGCGGCCAACCCGCCGATGCGGGTCCACGCGCTCGAGCTCGACGACCGCGCCAGCTTCGGCATGACGCTCACGTTGTTCTGCCGGATGGTCGAGCTGCCGCCGGCGCGCGCGCGGGCCCTGGGCCTGGCGTTCGTCGGTGCCCACCCGCTGGTGCGGGCCGGGCTGCTGCTGATCGGCCACGGCGAGCGAGTCACCAGCGCGTGGACGCTGGCGCCGGCGCGCGAGCTGGTGGCGCACCTGGCCGGCGCGCCGCGGATCGATCCCGATTGCGTGCGGCTCGCGGCGCTCGCCGACCCGCTCCACGACGCCGCCCAGGTCGCCGCGCTGACCGCGATCGCCGAGCCGATCGCGACCGCCGCGACCGCCGCGGTGTTCGTCGAGGGTCCGCCGCTCACCGGGCGCCGCACCGCGATCGCGCTGGCGTCGAAGCGCCCGGCGCTGGCGGTCGAGGTGGCGCGGGCGCCGAACGCGGCGGCGCTGGCGGCGATGCTGCGCGCGCTGCGCCGCGAGACGCTGCTGGTCGGCGCGATCCCGGTGGTGGTCGGCGTCGACGAGCTCGCGGTCGGCGAGGGCGGCAGGGACGAGCGGGCGCTGGTGATCGCGCAGTTCGTCGACGACAGCGATGGACCGGTGGTGCTGGTGTCGGCGCGGCCCGGCCTCGACCTCGGCATCCGCGCGCCGACGGTGCGGGTGGCGTGGCCGGTGCCCGACGTCGAGACCCGGGCGCGGCTGTGGGGCACCCACGGCGCCGACCTCGACGCCGCGCGCACGCTGGCGATCCG
>Ga0075163_10010845_pt1 | contig 11885 bp, 5 predicted proteins | sample JI1023141ADNA_FD_71478 | JGI IMG/M metagenome (GOLD analysis project Ga0075163, IMG submission 71478) | Wastewater effluent complex algal communities from Wisconsin, to seasonally profile nutrient transformation and Carbon sequestration -... | ecosystem: Engineered > WWTP > Effluent > Algae... | reverse complement strand
CACTGGTCTGGCGCGAATTGTCATGGCTCCATCCGGGTGGCGCGAAGACGTAAAGCAGCCGCTGCCCAAGTGTCAGACCACGCTGGCAGGCATCGCGCGCGATCCCCCCATACTCATGAAAAAGTATCGTAATCGGATTGTAGCTCTCGATGTTCTTGACCAACCCATAGGCTGGTGGGTCGGCGGCTTCTTCCGCCACGAAGGTACCGAACAGGCGATCCCAGACGATCAGCGTGCCGGCGTAATTGGCGTCGAGATAGCGCGCGTTGGCGCCGTGGTGAACGCGATGATGCGAAGGTGTGTTGAAGATGGCTTCGAACCAAACCGGCATCTTGCCGACAGCTTCAGTGTGCAGGAAGAATTGATAGGTCGCGTTGATGACGCCGCAGAAGGTCACCAGCAGGGGATCGAAGCCAACGAGGACCAAAGGAATCTTCAGCAACATGGTTCCGGTAAAGTGTTTGGTCCAGGATTGCCGGAGCGCCACCGACAAATTGTATTGCTGGCTTGAGTGATGCACCACGTGCATGGCCCAGACCCAACGGCAGCGATGCGCGATCCGATGATGGACGTAGAAGCGTAGGTCGTCGAGCACAAAGCAGAGTGCGAACATCGCCCAGTTGAGCGGCAGGCTCGCAACCTGAAACGGCATCGCCAGCGATAGCAGCCCGAAGGTGATGAAGGCGGTGAGCGCGTTCGCTGGTAAGCTCATGAGCCCCAGAAAAATCCCGAGCGCGCTGTCCTTGGCCACGTACGTGCCCTTGGCGCGGAATACGAAAATGGCGACCAGCTCGATCACCATCATTGAAAAGAACAACCCAATCGAAATCAGCTCGATGGGAAGATCCATGACCTGTTGCACGCTCATGGGCTCGCTCCTCGCCGTTGCGTCAGCGTGCAACGAGCCACAGCGGAGAACAATTGAATTAGAGCCGCTTATTATGCACCATATGGAACATGTTGTTTGATCTTGTCCTGGTCCGCAGGTTTGAAGCGGTGTGCCGACTGCGCAGCTTTTCGCGCGCTGCGGACGAACTGGGCCTTTCCCATTCGGCGATGACGAAAAGCATTCGCACCCTGGAAGAGGGCCTCAACGTTCGCCTGATCGAGCGGACAACGCGCTCGCTGGCGCCAACCGAAGCGGGTCAGCGCTTGCTCAAACGCGCGCCCGACCTTCTCGCCCACTCGGAGGATGTGAAGGCCGCGATTTCCACGGACGCAGCGCATCTCAACGTAATATGCGGGCCCGTCATTCTTGACGCGTTAGGACATCGCGCGCTGCTTGAGTTTCGAACCAAGCGTCCGGAGGTGCACGTCGCAATGCAAGTCATGGCGCCGGCGCTGGCCATCGAACAGCTCGTGCGGCAACGCACCGATTTGCTTTTGTTTCACCAGAACGTGGTTCGAGAGCTTGCGGACAGAAAAGCCTTGATCGTAACGCGGCTCATTTCCGAACCCTATGTTGTCCTGTTTCGAAGAGGGCATCCGCTTGATGGGGCCGCGCGTTCTCTTGAAACCATGCTTGGCTTTGACTGGGCAATCGCCGGTTTCGACAGCCTGTTTCAAGAAGCGTTGCCGGTAAAGCAGCGCGACATGCTGCTACGTCGCGGCTTTCCGAAGTATCGTATTCCCGGCCTCAGCGCTTGCGCCGAGCTCGCTGAGCGCAGTGACTTGCTTACGGTCGCGCCGACGTCTGCGGCCTTGGCGTTGATGGCAGGGCGGGGGCTTGTCAGCGCACCGCTCCCAGGCAAGGCGCGATTCACAGTTTGCGCCGTCACGCGCGCCGATGCTGTGGGATCGGCCCACATCGCCGCATTCATCGATTCTGTTGGGCGGGTCCGCGCGCAAGACCCTGTTGTTCAATCCCAACTTCGGCCCGCCCGAAAGAAGCGCCGATGAAGGGCGCCGGTGCTCGCTGGTCGCCGTGAATTCGAACTGAGCTAGGCGCGGCAGCTATGGCCCAACCAAGGGTAGGCCCGATTCGCGACATTTAAGCAGCGGATGCTTGCGTTATCTCTGTGTCGCAGGTGATGCGATCGCGCCCGGCGCGCTTGGAGGCGTAAAGGCAGGCGTCCGCGCGCGCGATGAGATCGCTGACGCTTTCAAACTCGCGACGTTGCGCCAAGCCAATCGATAGGGTGAGGGCGCCGAGGCTTTCGCCTGTGGATCGCCGCGTGAGTTGTTTCGAGCGCACCGCTGCGTGGATGCCGGCCGCAATGGTCTGAGCTGCGTGCATAGGGGTGCGCGGCATTATGATCGCGAACTCTTCACCGCCATAGCGCGCGGCCAGAAAATCGCCCGTTGCGTGGACGCGGAGTGTGTTGGCGATGAACTTGATAACCTGGTCGCCGACCAAATGGCCCCACGTGTCATTGAAACGCTTGAAATGGTCGATGTCACACATGAGCAGGCAAAGACCTCCGTCGCCGGCGGAGGAGTCCTGAGAGCAGCGTCGCAGGGTCTCATCGAAGTATTTTCGGTTGGCCAACCCCGTCAGCCCGTCGGTAAGGGCCTCGACTTTGACGCTCTGCAGCGCAGCTTGCAGAGTTTCGACTTGGCGCGAGGACGCTTTCATCTGCTCTGACATTTGCAGGTTTTGATCGGCCATGTCGCGAGCTGCCGCTGTGAGTTCGGTGACGAGCGCGCGAAAGCTCTTGGCGTCGAGGCCGCCCTCGAAAGTTGCAGCGGCCGTTTGCAGGGTTTTGGCGTAAGAACCAGACTGCTCGCCGGCCTCGCGTAGTGTTGCGACGGCTTCGGTTAGTTCGCGGGCGATGCCGTTGCTGGCCTCCATCACTTGCATGGAAAGCCGCGTGTTCGAGAAGAACCGCTCGAACAATTCCTCGTTCACTTCCGTGGTAAACCGCTCGGCCTTAGCGAGGCGTGCTTCGATTTCCATGCTGAGGGCGGGATTCCCACCCAGGCGGTGGACCGTCCAGATCTCGTAGTTCGCCGGGCTGGTGGGAATCTCGTGGCTGCTCAAGACGTCGATGGTTTCGCGCGCCAGCGCGACGCCATCCGCACCTCGAAATCTTGCCGTGTCCTCAGCCATTAGATGCGCGCCCTCAATGTTTGTGCCCTTCTCCCCCTCTTCCTCTTAATTAATAGAGGGCAAGGCCAGGCTGCAGGCTTTGATCCCGCGTCACCCGGTAGCGTTAGGTTAAAGGAACGACGCGCCTTCCCCAAACTGGGTAGGCGCGCGGGCGAACAATAGAGGCGATGGGTCGTGAGGAAGCTCTGTTCGTCGGCTTTGCCGTTGCGCTCGCCGACACCGGTGCATCCGCAAATGTGAGCGTGCTGCATGTGGTCTTGCGCTTGCGCGATACGAAGGCCGCGAGCGATTGGTTACCGATGACGTCAGGTACCATCTCGCATCCAGCTCGCGTCGGCTCAGGGATGCGTCCCATTACCTCAACCTGTTCGATCGGGTTGAGGGCACCCAGACCAGCACTCATGTCCTCCGCCGCCCTAATGCTGCGGCACGGTAGTCGACGCTGTGGGTGCCGGCTCAATGGGCTGAGCGGCATTTTCCTGTGCGGCGCTAGCTTCGCTCAGCGGCTCAGCAGGCGTGATGGTTGGCTCTGCCAAGGTCTGGGGAGCAGTGCTCGTCCCAAGTTGCGGGATCGCACCTTCAGACGATTGCTCGGCCGGCGCCGCTTCGAGTGCAGGCTCGACCGAATAGGGCGTCGCTGGAGCATAAATTGGCGCAATCAGGTCTGATTGATCGCTCGGCATAGGCGCGCTTCGTTCATAAGCTGCGCTTGCAGAACCCGTGTGAAACGCCAGCTGCGCACCGACAACGACGACGGCGCCGACGACAGCTGCGGCGACCAAGGCGCGTGCGCTGGCCGCGAACCAACCATCAGCGACTTGGAAGCGGTCCCACCACCCGAGCCGTTCCTGCCGCGGGCGGCTATCGCCGATCATCAGGCGCGGATACTCCAGTGGCGCCCGTGCGCTGGCGGGCGCCGTTGGCGCGGTTGCGCCAGCCTTCTGCCAAGCGGCGATTTCGTCCTCCGCCGTCAACAACTCTTGCAGTGCGCTGCTGTGCACGTCCTTCAAGGCGCCCGCCACGCTGGCGACCCAACCATCGATCACGTTCAGCCAATCACTAATGTTGTCTTTGTGCGCGGGAGGCAATCTGAATTCGCCAATAGCTTCCTTGAAGCTCTTCATTTCGGCACGCGCCGCGGTGCGCTCATCGAGCAAGACGTCTCCGGCCTGCCTGAAAATTCTCTCAAGCGCGCTCTGCAGGTCATTTCCCGTCGCGATAAGGCGTCGGAGTTCACGTCGGTCGACCTTGCCATCAGCGGTTACGACCGCGAAAACATTCGCAAGGACGCCGTGCAGGTCCAACAAGTCGGCATGGGTGTGCTCCGCGTAGTGGATCAGTGAAGCGAGGCCCTTTAGATATTCATCCCAGCCTTGGCCGAGCGATCTTGCAGCCGCCAAGTGCGCGCTGCGCGCTTCGCGAAGGTGGTTCGCTATGTCGGATTTTATCGGCGAGATCTCTGCTTCGAGCGCCGAAATAATTTTCGGGAGCTTGCGCGGCGCCACTTCCTCACCGCGCCAGCGCACAACCCCGCCCGGTGCTTTCAGATAGCCCTTTTGTACGCCTTCGAACGTCCTCTTTTCGTCGAACAGCTCGCGAAGCTTTTCAAGCGCGTCCCCCAATTCTTGCGGGTAGAGCACACTCATGCGGGCGGCGACATCGCCGGCCGGCGCATCACTGTACATATCGGTGACCGCCCTGAAGCCACGCGCGGCAGAATGGCCCAAATATGCGCCGCGATAACGCCGGTCGATGGTCTTGCTTGAGTACGCTTCCTCTAGGCGCGCGAACGTTTCTTCCTCCGGCACGGGCGGCGGTGGCGGTTCTGGCGGCGCCAGGTGACCTTTGGCAGGTTCTGGCGCGACGAACAGTTGCGCAGTCATTCGTTCGCGCAGCGCCGCCGCATCGGGAAACAATTCCCAGGCGCTGCGCTCGTCTTGCGCGCAACGAACGAAAACGGTCTTCGCGTTCTCTTCACGGTCGGAATTCGCCGGATGAGTCGCCCACATGCGAGGCGGCGCCGCCACCTCATTCTTGAAGACGCGGTGAAGTTCAGGCGCCCCCTGCGCGGGCGCGGGTGCAGCGCCGTAGTGCGGGTCGTTGTAGATGGCGCGCAAGTGTTCCAGCAGGCGTGACTGTATCGCGAAGACGTCTTTGACCGGAGTCCTCTTTTGACGTTCTGCGGCTGCGAAATTCATGGCGCGCTCGAGCGCTTCGTCGGCGCCGGCGAGTTTGTGCAGCGCATTGATCAAGGATTCGCTGCCGGTTACCGAAACCGACACGAGATCGGCTTGAAATTCCATTTCGCGCGACAGCGCGCGTTGAGCCAGGATCACGCCTCGCAACAGCGTGTCGGTGAGCGAGCGGATGGACCAGACAACAAACTGAAGGATCCAACCGATCCAGGCGACGCGCAGATCGAAGCGGGCCACTCCGTTCAGAAAATCGTCGAACATGTCGCGTTTGTTGACGATTTGAGTCGCGACTTGCTGCGCGATATAAACCCAGCGCCCGACCGCCATAGACTTTTGCGCGAAATGTCCGAACTCGTGCGCAAGGACGGCTTTGAATTCGCTCAAATTGAGTGTGTTTACGAGGCCAAGCCCAATCTCAAGATTCTTCTTGGAGGGAAAGAACAGGTTCAAAAAGCTTATGTCGTAGAACACCGCCGCGTTCACGCGTGGCGAGAGGAACACGCGGTGAGGTCTGGGCGCGCCGGTTTCTTTTGCGATCGTGTGCAGGAAATTGAAAAGGCGCGGATGGTCCTTTTGCTTCAATTCCATGTCTCGGGATGCCGCCCCCTTTTGAAACGTAAAGAGGCTCTTGATCATGAACAGGGCAAGCAAGGCCGAGCATATGCCCGCGATCAAGACCCAGAGAGAGCCCTCATAAGACCCGAGGTTCGCGAAGATCTTGTAAGCGGTCCACGCGAACCACGCGGTCAGCGCGACATAGGCCAGCACGAACGCAAGCAAGCTCAGCATGGCGATGGTCGCGTGACGTTTGTACTTTTTGCTCGCTTGCGTCAGCCCTTGGGGCGCATTGGCGGGCCGCTCCGGAAAGACAAACGCATCGAGAGCCTCCGCCCGGTTACTCGCGCGTGAATTCATTCCCAGCCCCCCTGTCTGGGCGACATTATTGGCAAACAGTTCGCAGCCCTGCAACTGGGTCGCGAACTACGTTCGGCGCCAGCGGTTGGTCGGAGATACAGTGTCGCCTTTCAAATTGCGAAACTCTAGGCTTCGCCGCGCACTCGCGCGCGCAGGCGCGACAATTCCCAGAGATCGTTGCGTGTGAATCCCAGCGGCGCGGCGAGCGCCGCGAGAGTGGTTTGTCCTAGGCGTTGCTCCAGCGCGTCCAGCTCTGCAAACTTCTGTGCGTCTTCGTCGCTCGGTGCGATCGCATTGCCCGATTGCGCGGCGTGTATGAGCTCTTCCGCCCGCAGCACCAGTTCAGTCTTCAGCTCCACGTAAGAACGCGCGTCGCCAGCTTGGTCGCCCAAGCGCGTCGCGATGGCCGCAATCGCTTCGCCGCGTTCGGTGCCGGCGAATTGCCCGGCCCGGATGTCGGCGAGCATCTTTTCGTGCGCGGCTCTGTCGGCGGCGAGCCATTGCTGCGTGGCGTGATCGCTGCGGATGAGGGCGAGGAAGATTGTTGCCGGCGCGAGCAGCAGCGTCAGCGCCATGATGACGATGGGCTGGTCGGGGAAGTGGTTGAAAAGCGAATGGACGACCATCGCGACCAGCAAGCCCGGCGCGAAGAGGAGCGGGTTGAAGCGATAGTGCGTGGCTGAGGCCTCGGCTTGGCGCTCGGTCATCTCGTGCGAGATCATCGCGAAAATCGCTGTCGCGCCGCCATGCATGATCGCGGTGCCGAAGCCGCGAACCAGCCAAGCTGTGACGTTGGCTTCGGTGATCGTGAACAGATACCAAATGTTCTCGATCACCGAGAACCCGGCGCCCACGGCAAAGCCCGCAATCGCGGCGTCGACTTTGAAGCCGAGCCGATTGCGCGCGAAGAGATAGATAATTGGCGCCGCCTTCAGGCTTTCCTCGATGATCGGCGAGACGTAGCGCGAGAAGGCGCTAAACCCGATCGGAAAGCCGTCCATCACGCGAAGATTCGCTAAGAAGCTGAACGCGGCCGCGGCCCCGCCCACACCGAGAAGTATCGCGATCTCGCGCGCACTAATCAGGTTGAAGGCGTCGAGACGATCGAAAACGACAAGTAACAGAACGACCGGCGCAAGCGCTATGAACGCCTTTATGAGCAGGTCAGCATCCATCACATGATCTTTAACGACACGAGCACTTCATCGCTTTCGGCTTCGCCGTCTTCGAAGCCACGCGCATAGCCTACAGAGAACGTCATCGGCAAGCGGTGCGCGACCGTGAAATTCCAATCGGTCTGGAAGCCGGCGGTTTGCAATGAGCGACGGTCGCCAAAGCGAGGCTCCGCCTCCATCGCGCCAACGAAGATCGCAGGACGCATCGAGCTGAGGAAGAGGCTGGCCATGCCGAGGTCTTCGAAGCGAAGCGGCGGCAAGTTTACTTCGCCGATGACGCGGGCGAAAGTCTGCGCCTCGATCTCGTTGATCTCGAAGCCGGGGAAGGTGTCGAACTCGCGGTAACGTTTGATTTCGCGGTCATCGACATAGTTGTTACCGAAAGCGCCCATGTACCAGGCGCTGAGGGGGCTGGCGTCGTCGCCGCCAACCGTGCCCGCCGCGCTATAGAGCCAGACCGAGGAATTGTTCACCGGCAACGGTACACCAAAGTTTACGCCGCCGCGAATGCTTGGGAACGTGTCGCCATTGGCGTGGTCCGCGCCGACCGCAAGATCCCATTCCCAGCCGCGTTCGTGATCCACAGCGCCAAGTGATCGCGTTGTGTTGGTGTAATGGAGCTCGGCGTTGATCGAGGCCAGTTCGTCGAACGAGGTCGAGACTTCTTGCGCCGACGGCAGCGTGTCGAGGCCGGTGTAGTAGGCGGCGTCGACACTGAAATCGAGCTGACGCGGCGGATCGTAGATGAACGAGTTATGATATCCGACGATGAAGGCGTCGCCCGCGCGCGCGCGTTCCGTGGGGCCGAAGAGATCATAGAAGTCGGCGTCGTTGTGCCAATAGCGGAAGCGCCAGCGCAACGTCTTGTACTCCAGGTCGAAGTGCCAATCCTGATCTTCGAACGGCGAGTCCGGAAGGTAGGACAGCGTCACGTGCAGCTGGTTGAATTGCAGCGGATCCTCGAACACGGCGTGATAGCCGACGGCCACGCGGCCCCGATAGCCTTCGATCACCGGATAAGCAGCGCCAAGCCGCATCTCATCACGCGGCACGTAATGGCCTTGCTCGGTGATGAGGCTGTTGAGGTCGACGTTCGCCGGCGAGCCGGCGGTCCATGTCGTGACAACCGGATGGTCTTGCGCGATCTGCGCGCCCAAGAAGTGCACTGTGCCAAGATCGTCGAGCGGTTCGGGCCGGATCACGCCAGGGCGGAAGCCGTCGCCAGTGTATTCATAGACGATGAGCGAACCGTCTTCGCGCGGGATCGGGCGGAAGAAGCCAGTGTCGGTGTTCGACACGGCTTCCAATTCCTGCGTGGCGATCTCGAAGCGATAGATGTTCGAGACGCCGGTGTAATAGGCGCTGCCATAGAGGTAGCGGCCGTCAGCCGAGAAGACGAAGCCTTCCGGCGTAGAGCTGCCGAGAGTGAAGCTCGTCATCGGCGTCGGTGTGGCGCCGGGCTCAAGATCAGCGATGCGGAAGACTTGAACGGTTTGCTCGCCATTGATCTCGCCGACAGATGCCGACAGCATCGAGCCATCAGCGGAGATGTCGAGATCGAACGGCACGCGTCCGAACGGGAAGGTGTGGATCTGATTCCAGCTCGTATAGGGCTCTGGGATTCGAACCAGTGTCACATACCCATTGAGGTGGCGCAGGCCCCAGAGCGAACGATCGGCAGGGTTGAAGACGATGTCGCCAATGCGCGCATCGCGCAGCACCATGTGCTCTTCGCCCGTCGTGACGTTGAGCTGCATGATGTCGCGATAAGCGTAGTTGTCGGTGGTGTACCAAGCTGTGTTGGACGACGCATCGTATGCGAGCGACGTCACGCGATAGAGCATCGCACCCTTGATGTCGGTAAGCCGGCGAATGTCGCCGCTCTCCGGATCGAGCACGCCAACGTGGCCGATCACGCCTGGATAGCGGAACGCGCCGACCAAATCACCGGTGCGCGGGTCAACGAACGTGCGCGAGACAGAGCCAAGCGCGCGCGGGGAAAGAGCATCAATCGGCGTCAGCGGATGAGCGCGCAACGCCTCGAGATTGGTGAGTTGGAAGCCACGCTCCCATTCAATCCAATCGCGCCACGCATCGTTCAGCCGCAACCCGAACACTTGGCGGAATTGCGACTGGTAATACGCCTCGCTGTCTTCGTCGCGCCGCAGCCATTGCACGACTTGTTCTGGCGAGTAGCGCTCGGCGAGATACGAGAAGAAGCGCGTGCCATAGAGGTAGTCGTTCACGCCGACCTGGAAGTCGACGAAGATGCCCTCGGACTCGAGGCCAACCGGCGAATAGAAGTGCGCGTCGTCACGCACCATCGAGCGGAAGACCATCTCATCGTAAGCGCCCTGCGCGCGGCCGAAGCCGCCAGCCATCCATGTTTCCATGAACACGGCGCTGCCTTCGAGAAACCAGCGCGGCACGTTTACGCGCGGCGTCGCGAGATAATTGTAGAGGATCGATTCCGGGTGCTCCTGCACCGGCATCGGCTTGCCGCCGAAAATGCGCCGCCATCGTGCGTCGCGTTCGTTCCACACGTCCATCAGAGCGACGTGCGTGACTTCATGATTGGTCAGCGTGAAAAAGCGCTCGCCTGGGCTGAACGTCTCATACGCAAGACTGAGCGGCGCGATGTCGATCAGTAGTGCGTTGTTGGGTGAGGAGCGGGCGGCAGCGTTGCCGTAGTCGCCGAAATCTTTCAGCAGCAACGTAACTTGATCCCACGGCTCCCAACCGAAGATGCGTTGTTCGAAGTTCAGCGAGTTCTGGAAGCTGCGCGCGACGTAGGGCGTGAGATAGGTCTCAGTCGGATCGAAATAGAGAAGGCGCAGATTTTCGGTTTCGAGCACCGACAGATCGATCAGCGGGATGTCGTCCGGATCGCGGCTCGGTGGCGGCTCAGTTGCCGGCGGCGGCGCTTCGTCGAGCACCAGCGGCGCGGCGACATCGCTCGTAACAGGCGCTTCGGTTTGCCGATCGAGCGCTGTTGGCGGCGCGACTTCGGTTTGCGCGTGCGCCGATGTAAGCGTTAACGCTGTTGCACATAAGAGCGTGCGGAACATCATATCCCCGCCTAGCACGCTTCAAAGGCAGACACGCCGCGTCTCGCTCGACGCGGCGTGTTGCTTTGCGTTAGTTCGCCCGGAGGGCGGCAGCGAAGTTGGCGTCGCGCGCCATCGCCGCGAAGGCTGGTTCACGAGCCAGTGCCGCGAAGGCCGGTTGCCGCGCCAGAGCCGCAAAGGCCTCGGCGTTGCGGGCCAGCGCCTGCAGCGCTTGCGCGTTGCGTGCCAGGGCTTCGAACGCTTGCGGGTTCTGAGCCATTGCGGCGAAGGCTTGCGGATTGCGCGCCATCGCTTGCATCGCGGCAGCGTTCAGGCCCTGAGCGGCGCCTGCGTGAGCCTGGAAGGCCTGAGCATTGCGCGCCATCGCGGCGAGACCTTGGGCATCACGCGAGAGAGCCTGGAAGGCTTGAGCATTGCGGGCCATCGCTTGGAAGGCTTGAGCATTGCGCGCCATGGCGTCGAACGCCTGTGCGTCACGAGCCAGAGCCTGGAAGGCCTGAGCGTTGCGGGCCATCGCATCGAACGCCTGAGCGTTACTGGCGAGGGCGCTCATCGCCTGGGCGTCGCGGCCGAGGGCCTGGAACGCTTGCGCGTCTTGGGCCATCGCCGTGTTGGCTTGCGGGTTGCGAGCCGCCGCGGAGAAGTTGGCGTTGCGAGCAAAGGCAGCAAACGCCTGCGGGTTGCGCGCCATCGCCGCGAAGGCTTGCGGATGACGAGCGAGCGCTTCGAACGCTTGCGGGTTCTGAGCCATTGCCGCGAACGCTTGCGGTTCACGCGCCATCACTGAGAACGCCTGCGCGTTGGCGGCGAGAGCCGTGGTCGCTTGTGCGTCGAACGCACGTGCGCTCAGCGCGGAAGCTTGGAACGCCTGTGCATTACGCGCCATCGCGGCGAACGCTTGCGCGTCGCCAGCCAGAGCGCGGAAGGCTTCGGCATTGCGTGCCATCGCTTGGAACGCCTGGGCATTGCGCGCCATCGCGTCGAACGCCTGTGCGTCGCGAGCCAAAGCTTGGAACGCTTGTGCGTTGCGAGCGAGTGCGTCGAACGCCTGCGCGTCAGCGGCCAGCGCGCTCATGGCTTGAGCGTCGTTCGCCAGAGCTTCGAACGCTTGAGCGTCGCGCGCCTGATTGAGGCGAGCGCCGGCTTGACGTGCATCTGCTTGGAACGCCTGGGCGTTGCGAGCGTACGATGCGAAGGCTTGCGGATTGCGCGCCATCGCAGCGAAAGCCTGCGGATGGCGGGCGAGGGCTTCAAACGCTTGCGGGTGCTGAGCCATTGCCGCGAATGCCTGCGGCTGGCGCGCCATCGCTTGGAACGCCGGCGCGTTCTGAGCCATCGCCGTAAAGGCCTCGGCGTTGCGTGCCTGCGCTGCTGTCGATTGTGCCGCGCCGGCTTGAGCCGCGCGGGCGAGAGCGGCGAACGCTTGCGGATCGCGGGCGAGAGCGGCGAAGGCCTGCGGGTCTTGCGCCATAGCGGCGAGCGC
>Ga0075163_10010844_pt1 | contig 11886 bp, 6 predicted proteins | sample JI1023141ADNA_FD_71478 | JGI IMG/M metagenome (GOLD analysis project Ga0075163, IMG submission 71478) | Wastewater effluent complex algal communities from Wisconsin, to seasonally profile nutrient transformation and Carbon sequestration -... | ecosystem: Engineered > WWTP > Effluent > Algae... | reverse complement strand
CGTCAAGATCAACGCCAGAACCTTGTATATCGGCTGAACTTTGTGGTAAGTTGATTACCTGGTCAAACCCAGCACCGGCAATTGGGGGTTGATCTGATCCTATGGGGACTACCGTGATCTGTGCAATTCCAGATCCACTGGCTCCCTTGTCATCAGTAACCGTGAGTTGGAATTGAAAAACTCCAGCAGTAAGTCCATCAACAAATAAGGTTGGTGAATTAATATTTGAGAGTGTACTTGAAGGTCCCAGAATTTGGGTCCAGGAGTAAGAAACGATAGACCCATCGGTATCAAAACCAGAACCGGAAAGTGAAGTTGAGGAAGTGGGTAAAACGATCGTCTGGTTATTTCCTGCGTTGGCAATAGGGGCCTGATTAACGGTACCAGGAAAGACGGTTACGCTTGCTTCGTCAAAGGACGTTATTCCCAGGTTATCAGTTGCCGTGAGTCGGAAGAGATACTGCCCGGCTACTAAATTCGTGATAGAAAGACTAGGAGTAGTTTGGTTGGTAATTGTTGCTGTGGGTCCACTTATTTTTACCCAGGAATAGGCGGATATAGAGCCGTCATTATCGGAGGCCAGGCCAATAAGATTAATTGAGTTATTGGGAAGAAAAAGAATTTTATCAATACCCGCATTCACAACAGGAGGACTATTAGATCCTAATGGAAGTACGGTAATATTTACTTCATCAAAACTCGTTGAACCAGAATTATCGGTAACATTGATTCGGAACGTGTAGATCCCGACCACCAGGTTTGATAGTTGGAGAGTATTGGTATTTTCACCTGCTATGGTAACAGTTGGCCCGATTTGTTTGGTCCAAGTATACGCAGCGATATTTCCATCGGGGTCACTGGCATTGGCAGTAATACTTGTTGAATTTGCTGGTAACGTTATGGTTAGGTTATTACCGGCTGAAACCGTTGGTGATTGATTGACGCTGGAAGGGAAAACAGTTACCTGAATATTATCTGAGGCAAAGGCTCCATTATTGTCAGTTACGGTAATCCTGAAGACGTAAACACCGGTTATCAGATCTTGTAATGATAAAACAGCTGTATTTTCATTTGAAAGTGTTGCAGCTGGTCCACTTAATTTTATCCAGTTGTAACTGCTAATGGTTCCATCAGTATCAGATCCGGAGCCAATTAAATTTGTACTATTATTTGGGAGTGTAAGGGCAATATTGGGTCCCGCATTTGCAATAGGTGGTTGATTGGAAGAGGCAAGATTTACCGTTACATTCACATCGCTGATACCTGTTCCGCCAGCGTTATCTGTTACCGTCAGTCGAAAAGTATAGGTTCCTGCAGCAAGAGCGCTAGCGGTAAGTGTATTTGTATTTGCGTTGCTAAGCGTTGCAGCAGCACCGGCAATTTGCGTCCAGGCAAATGCAGTAATTGTTCCATCAGCATCGGTTCCTGATCCAGTTAGGGTTACAAGATTTGTAGGCAGGAAAATATTTACATCACTGCCAGCACTCGCCACAGGGTTGATATTAGATGATGTCTGAACAATTACATTCACCTGATCAAATGAATTCGCTCCGTTATTGTCAGTAACCGAAATCCTGAAAACGTAGGTGCCCGCAACCAGCCCGCTTACAGAAAGAACATTGGTATTGGTGCCACTCAGTGTGGGGCCACTGGGGCCAGATTGAGTTGTCCATAAATAACTGGCGATTGTCCCATCGGGATCTGAGGCAACAGCAATTAGGGCCGTTGAAGAGTTTGGAAGCGTCAGAATCTCATCATTGGACGCTACCACGGTTGGTGGTTGATTTACATTGGAGACGATAAGCGTAATGTCATCATTGGCAGTAGCCCCCAGATTATCAGTTGCAGTTAATCGGAAAACATAAGTGCCGGCCAAAAGATTAGTTAATGATAATGTGGCGAGGGTGGTGCCGCTAAGCGTTGCGGTCGGGCCGCTCACTTTAGTCCATAAATAACTACTAATTGATCCATCTGGATCACTGGCAGATCCAACGATGGTAGTGCTATTCGTTGGCAACGTTAGGCTAAAATTGGGCCCTGCATCTGCTACTGGTGATTGATTTGTAGTAGCGGGCAGTACGGTCAATGTAGTTTCATCGAATCCTGTGGCTAGGGTGTTGTCGGTTACTGTCAATCGAAACAAATAAGTACCGGCAACCAGATTGGCTAAATTAAGTGTTACGGAGTTTGTGTTTGTTAGCGTGGCGGTGGGCCCACTTATTTTTTCCCATAAATAAGCAATAATTGTCCTGCTTGCATCAGGAGTTCCAGATCCGGTGAATGTGGTGGTGTTAATTGGCAACGTAATCGTTTTGTCTGAACCAGCATTAGCGACTGGAGGAGCAATAGCAGCCTGCACAATCAAAGTCATATCATTTGATCCTGTAGCTGAATTGTTATCTGTAACGGTTAGCCTGAATACATAAGAACCTTGTACCAATCCTGAAAGCGAGAGTGCCGCAGACGAGGCATTGGTCAATGTGGCTGCCGGTCCGCTTACTTTTATCCAGGCGTAAGTGGTAACACTTCCGTCTACATCGGAACCAGAACCTGTAAGGGTAGTGGACGAGGTTGGAAGTTGAATTGTTTTATTACCTCCGGCATTTGCGGTAGGCGCCTGATTGGCTGCGCTTACCGTTACCGTTGCTTGAGCAAATGCTGACGCGGAATTATCATCTGTAACGGTAAGCCGGAACACATATGTTCCAGCCACAAGCCCTGTCAATTGCAGAGTTGGCGTGTTGGCATTGGTTAACGTTGCTGCAGGCCCGCTTTGTTTAGTCCATAGGTATGTGGTGATACTACCATCCGGATCGGTGCCTGAGCCTGAAAGAGTTGTTGAATTAGTGGGAAGTTGAAGGGTTTTATTCACCCCGGCATTGGCAGTGGGTACTTGATTTGTAGCAGCAGCATTTACAGTTATTGTTGCATCATCAGAATCAATATCACCATCATCATCCGTTGCAGTTAATCTGAAAACATACACACCCTGCACCAAACCTGTTAAGGTAAGAATGGCCGTATTTGCATTAGCAAGGGTTGCTGCCGGACCACTAACTTTTATCCAGGCATACGTTGTTACGATGCCATCTGGATCACTGGCCGATCCGTTCAAGGTTGTTGAGTTGGTTGGTAGGGTGAGTGTTTTTGGACCTCCCGCATTGGCAACAGGTGGTTGATTTACGGATGGATCAACAACAGTCACTGTTACATCTTTGAATCCCGTCTCTCCACCATTGTCGGTTGCTGTAAGTCTGAAGATATAGACGCCCGCTACAAGATCAGCCATAGTAACAGTTGTTGATGATTGATTGGTTAACGTTGCGGCCGGGCCGCTTTGTTTCGTCCACAAATAGGTTGATATGGTACCGTCTGCGTCCGTTGCTGAACCAGTAATGGATGTAGTATTAGTAGGCAAAGTAATAGTTTGATTAGCACCCACGGTGACAACAGGCTTTTGATTGCCACTTAATTCAAAAGCCCCGACATCCCAAAGTGCACCTGCCGGGCGGGCCAAATTGTCGAAATCGAAAGTTACCCCAAACGAAGTAACATCTCTTCCTACATTGATTGCAGGCGATCCGGGCAGAAGCCGGTAATCATCAACGGATGGATTAACAAATTTAGCATCAGCTAGAAGTGGTATATAAACATTATTGCCTTTTTGCCAGTCTGTATAGGTGTAGGTTTTATCCCAGGGGGTAGAGGATCCAGCAATCAGGTTATTAAACATTCGGTTGCCGGGTGCATTATTAATAAATTCTTCGACTACGCCTTTAACTCCAACATTTACAAATGTGTTATTAATAATGTAGACTCCACCAAGCCATCCCTGGCTGACAATATCTGTAGTAAGTGGAGTGGGCCTGGTGTTGATCGTTATAGCTTGTTCACCCGGGCTAACGACAATGTTGTTGTAAACGTAATCATTCCCGATTCCTTGAATCGCAATTGCAGGGCCGGGTCCTGATTTGATAAAGTTATTATACATTCTACCAGCTGTGCCGACCCCAAATTGAATTCCTCCGTTTTGCGCAGATAAATTGGCCTGACCATAATTAAGCACAGTGTTATTATATACTTCCACATCGTCTACACCCGAACCAACTTGTATACCTTCCCTGCCGGTTTTGTCAAATCGGTTATTGTAAATTCTAACTCCACGAACCTCGTGACAATATTGGGTACTCCCACAAAAAACAGTGGTGCCGTTATAAAAGCTGTCTCCTAAATAAATGCCTTCTCCACCTGTATCATGAACATAGTTATCGTGAATTTTTGCATTGTAAAATGTGAAATTAGGTCGAACAGAGGTTGTGTTCGCGCAGTTTGAACTAGGATCGGATTTGAGCATAAGGCCTGTATATCCAATGTTTTGAATCTCCATGTGATCGATCTCAAAATCTGAGGAGAGTCCTGCTGCTGCTATCCCTTGCGAACCGGGCGCAGACCCAACAATTTTTAAACCAAAATTAAACCCGGCATCGCCAGTTCCTGTAATGCGGATATATCTTGAACCGATAAAAAGCATTGCGTTGTTTGCTGTAGGGCCACCGATCAAAGCCTGACCTCCACAGTTTTTAATTATTACAGGATTAGTAGCGGATCCTTTGACATCGGTAAATTGAATCCCACCCTTACTTCCTGCTTGAATACAAATTACGTCTCCGGGCTGTACCCCACTAGAAATGCCGTTGAAGTAGGTAAAGCCAGCTCCTGGGGCAATGGTGAACTTACAACCACACTGGCTATACGCATGGTTGTTCATACAGAACAGCGCAACGGCTAGAAGCAAGACTTTAAATTGAATGGACATGCCTGATTTTTTTGAGTTGACTAGCATCCAGTGTATTATTTAGTAAATAGTTAATTACCAGATTTTTAGGGATGTAACCTCTAAAAATATGAAAAATCCGGGAATGAGGGCTGATTAAATAAAAGAGTCGCTAAACTCTAACCAAATCCGGTTTAATTTCGAAAATTGCAGATATTCAGATTTAAACCCTCCATTTCTCCTTCCACATCTGGAAGATAAGTAAATGCCAGATCTTTTGAATATTCTCCATATCTCCCCGCAAATACCTGTCGCGTAGCGCAATCACTTCCTGATGGTTAAAGAGGCCTTCCCCTTCAAGACGTTTATCACTTAGGTGATGCATGATAAGATCCTTAAGTTCATTTTTGAACCAACCCATAATGGGAACAATAAAACCCATTTTAGGCCTATCCATGATGGCGGGAGGAACATATTTGTGAACAATATTCTTGAGAATAATCTTAGTTCTTCCTTCCTGATATTTAAAGTGCGAAGGGAGTTGTGAAACAAATTCTATAATTCGGTGGTCAAGTAGAGGTTCTCGCCCCTCCAACGAAACTGACATGGTAGCCCGATCAACTTTGGTCAAATTATTATCGACCAGAAATGTACGGTAATCAATTGCAAGCATGCGGTTTAAATAATCATTGCCTTCATTGATTTCCGGGCCAATATCAAAATCAGTTTTTCTTTCCTGAAATGGAAACTTTAATCGTTTCCTCAATTCTGATTCAGTATTGAATTGAGAGATTATCTTCATGGCGAAGACAGGGTCATGTTGCCCCAGGATCAATTGAATTTTTTTGTAGCGGGTAGCAAAATTGAAGGCCTGCCGTGTAAATGGAATATGTTCCGGATTAACCAGGCCCATGGTTTTACTGATTCCTTCAGAAAGCCAGGTTGGAAATTTTTGGCTATAGTTAAGTGACATTTGAAATTTTGGATACCCGGCAAAAATTTCATCGCCACCATCAGCAGAAAGAGCGACCTTAACTTTTTTAATTGCCACCTGACTCACAAGCGTGGTTGGGATAATTGAGTTGTCCCCAAAGGGCTCATCATAGATGTCGGGCAGAGATGGAATAATATCAAACGCTTCTTTGTGTGTACAATAGTATTCGGTGTGGTCAGTTCCTAAATGATTCGCCACCTTCTTGGCATGGGGTGCTTCATTATATTTTGGTTCGTCAAACCCAATTGTAAAAGTCTTAAGCTTTTCTATTCTTCCAGCTTGAAGAATAGAGGCCACAGCTGAACTATCGTACCCGCCACTCAAAAAAACACCGACAGGTACATCGGAGACCATGCGATATTCGCAGGCAGACTTTAATAGTTTTTCAACTTCTTGCTCAGCATCCTGGTAGGAGATATCCAACTTAGGTTTATTGTAAAAATCTATGACATCCCAGTATTTATGTATTTGAATCGATTTCCATTTTAGATCAAGTTCAAGAAAATGACCAGGCTTTAACTTATGCGTGTTTTTAAAAATAGTATAGGGTACTGGGATGTAACTGTATTGAAAATACAGAGCCAGACTGTCCAGATCCATTTCTTTCGTGAACCGTGGATGGCAATGAAATGACTTGAGTTCTGATCCAAAAAGAAATAAGTCATCTTTCCAATACCAATGCATCGGTTTTACACCTGCCCGGTCGCGCACCAGATATAATTTCTGAGTTGTTGTGTCCAGCAAGGCAAACGAAAACATGCCAATGAAATCCTGAACGCAAGAAATACCGTAAGCCTCAAAAGACTTAATTATAACCTCCGTATCGGAGTTGGACTGAAAAGAATACCCTCGGGCAATAAGTTTTTCACGGATTTCCTTGAAGTTGTAGACCTCACCATTAAATACCAATCTGAAATGTTTGTATTGATAAGGCTGGTGACCAAGCGGAGAAAGATCCAGAATTGAAAGTCTTCGATGACCAAGGCCAATGGTTGCTTCTTCGAAATCCTCAATAACCTGACCTTGATCATCAGGGCCACGGTATGCGATAACATCCGTCATAGCCCGAAGAATTGTAAGATCACTTTTCTTTTTGAAATCGGAGAACCCTGCTATGCCACACATAGATTATTCAATTTTTTTCACAACTCTCGCGGGAGTGCCTGCGGCAACACTGTAAGGAGGAATATCTTTTGTAACAATTGACCCGGCTGCAACAACAGATCCCTTTCCAATTCTTACACCTTTCAGAATAGTTACGCGAGTTGTAATCCAGACATCATCCTCAATATAGATTGGTTTGGAAGGGCCGTCTTTGGAGTGGTCCTTCAGATCATGAAAATCACTATCCATTATGATCGTGTAAGGACCAATTTGTACCGTATCACCAATCTCAATCAATTCACGGGCATCAATATGTACACCGTTAAGCCGGGAATTACGGCCAACAAGTAACTTTCCTTTTTTTCCAGTGTATAGTTTTGATCTTTCAATATTAGACCAAATTCTTACTTCATCATCAAAGGTCATTTCCCCTAGATTACCAATAATGGGCTTTCCATTTACGGAGACCATCTTGCCAATACGGTTACTATGACGCAAATAAATTTGAGCAAGGAAAATACGCCAGGTTCCCTGGATGATAATAAATAAAAGACCTAATGTTGAGACGTCAGGATTTTTTTCTTTATACGATTTGATCCGGGCCTTTATTAAAGGAAACGATAGCATATTGGTTAGTTGATTTTAAAATTAACCACATTCCACCATACTCCCTTGTAAAAGGACTTTAATAAATTTTGCTTTCCTTGCAGCATATAAGCGATCGTGTTTTTGGGTAGAGAAATAAAGAAGAAAAATACCATCCCTAAAAGATAAGGGATACCGGAGAAGTTCCTACGCATAAAAATCAACCGGTTGCGAGTCATATAGAATGTCTTCAGAGGGCTTTCTGGCCCGGTTGTCATGGACTCTTTGTGAATAACTTTTGAACTCCCCAAAAAGTACATTTTGTAACCTGCTCGTTTCATGATCTCGCACCAATCGTGCTCTTCGTAATACAAAAAATAAACTTCTGGCATCAGTCCTATTTCGTCAACCACCTTCCGTGAAATTAGTAATGCGGCTCCATGCCCTAAATCAGTTTCGTAGTTGCGATCATATTGACCGGTATCTTGTTCATATATTCCAAGGCATTTTCCCCGTCCCGTAAATGGACTTATTCCAATCGCCCCTGCAAACTGAACCGTTTTTCCGTCCGGGTAGAGAACTTTGGGTGAAGCCATACCCGCGTCAGGATGTACCTCCATAAATTCGATGATTGGCTCAAGGAAATCAGGAAATAGAAGGGTATCATTATTCAATAAAAAATAATACTCACCTTTTGCAGCCTTAATACCAAGATTATTTCCTCCAGCAAAGCCCAGATTTTTAGTACTGTCGATAAATATCACCGTTGGAAATCTCTTTTTTATTTCCTCGGTCGGCCTCCCTTGTGGTGAAGCATTGTCAACTACAATTATTTCAATAAGTGGGTATGTTAATTTTAATGCGGATTCAATGAACTCAATAGTGTCAGAAAGAGTAATGTAATTAACGGTGATAAGGGAAACCAGGGGTGGCACTTTCTTCATTGCAATCAACTGTTTTTTGAATGTTCTGCCTGAGTAATGCCATGAGGCGTATGAATAAATTTTTTGTTTGCATCCTTTAACTTAAATAAAAGCAGAAGCATATTAATAAAAACAGAAGGCAATCGAAGAACAGCAAGAGCAAGTTTTTTAGTGTAAAATTCTCCAGGTATTGAAATCAGTATTGAAAGCGTATTGGCAATAAATAGAACCAGCCAGATTGAATACCCGAAACGCAAAAATTCTTTAACAAAAAAGAGTGACAAGGTAAGCGTTGATAGTAATCCTATATTAATCAGGCGTGGCAATTGAATGTTTCTCAATACCGCACTATTAAAGAACGTGAAATTACCTTTCAGTAAGGCTACTACACCAGAAGCAAAGTATTTGCGTAAATAAAAATATTGGCTTGAGATCCATCGCTTGCGTTGATTTTGAAAAGTTTTAGTCTGAGATACTTTTTCATCATAGACAATGGCTTTTTTATGATATTGAACCTTCACCATGTCAGTCAATAAGAGCAATTCAAGCTCACGATCAAAGCCACCTACCGAATTCATTGAGTTAATCTTTTCTTTAAATAGCGGATACTCAAAGACAACACCCGACCCACTGATGGAGGAAGATAAGCCTAGGCTTACCGTGCCCTGTCGATAGATGTGATTATTGATGGCCTCACTAACACCATCCAAAAATGCTAATGAATTATTTTGATTCTTAGGTTTTCGTTGTCCTTGAACTGCTCGAACAGTAGGAGACACAACAGCATTCATATTAGAAATGAAATCAACATCCATTATGTTGTCTGCATCGAGAATGACTGCATAGTCAAACGAATCTGGTAATTTGTTCAGCGCTTCATTTAGTGATTTTACTTTGGTGCTGCTTTCAAAGTGTACCTCAATAACCTCAATCGGAAGCTGACGCAAGATTATAATCGTTTCCGGTTGAAGAGAATCTGCAATTACGACTATCGTATAATTAGTTAAAGGATACGATTGTTCTAAGGCTTTTCTGGCTACCTCAAGAATAACAATATCTTCTTTGTAACAAGGTATAAAAACGCAGAATCGCTTTAATGACTTGTTCTTATTCAGGAAGGGAGTGTGATAAAATAGCCCTGCAATTGAAAATACTGCTGTGTACAATACTACATAAATGAAATAAATAAGAACGAGGAGTTCAACAATCCACATGTAGACTTAAAGATATGATGGCACAGGTCAAAGATACTTATACTTTCTCCTTTTGAAATAAGGCGGGGAAGGTTGAAAAGATAATTCTCATATCCATTAGGAAAGAGTTTTTCATTGCGTATTCCATATCCAGATGAATTCGCTCATCTAATGACATCTCTTTGTTACCGCGCTTAGTTACTTGCCACAAGCCTGTAATTCCGGCAGGGGCCAGAAAACGCCAGGCAATCTGATCTTTTGTGAGACGTTCTGCTTCATAAAGCGGTAATGGTCTATTGCCCACCAACGACATATCGCCTTTCAGAACATTAATTAATTGGGGTAATTCATCCAAGCTGGTATTTCTAAGGAACTGACCAAAAGGAGTTACACGTGGATCATCTTTAATTTTAAAAAAAACAGCATCAACCCCATTTTCGCTATATTGATTCAGATGTGATAGATCTTTTAGTTCGCGATCGGCTCCTAAGCGCATCGATCGGAATTTATAAAAGTCAAAGATTTTGTACCCTGAACCCGCACGCTTGGAGATATAAAAAATTGGACCCTTTGATTCCATCTTAATGATTATAGCAACTACTAATAGAATAGGAGAAAGGGCTATCAACGCGAGCAACGAAAGGACTATGTCTGAAAATCTCTTCATCCTCCAAAGCTTGACCGATTGCATAGGTCGGATTTTGGTCGCCTCATAAGGCTTTTCTTGTCTTTTGTTCTTATAAGCCTTTATCTTTTTGATGAAACGAAGCCTTTTTAGAAGCGATTCTGTAAACGCCCCGAATAAGTAGTCGTCAACTTTTATTTGGATAGCTTTTTCCTTGGCATTTGCATCAAATTTTAGAGAGTATAAGATGAAAGGAATCTCATACTTTTTTAATAATTCTGACAACTTTTCTATGTGATTGATTGCAGAGTTAGCTGGATCAATAAAAATTGCATCCGTCTCCAGGGTTCCATCCAGGATACCCATTGAAATTTCTTCTATGGTTAGGAATGTGAAATGCCAATTATCCTGGCTATAGTCAATTTGATTCTGCTTACCCTCATCAATAAATACCAATTGGGCTATAAACCCTTGTTCTACAGCGTTTTGATAATTTTTCACAGCTATTTCAGTATCTGTTCTCATCGATCAATTGAAAGGGGATTTTCCAGCCTTTTAAATGTATTCTCGATCTCTTCTATTAGTAACTGTGGTTCAAATGGTTTTATTAAATAATTGCTGGCACCTAACGCAAGACATTTTTTTCGCTTTTCCGGTTCCTCAGAAGCTGAGAGCATAATAATCGGAATATCCCTCATAATACCGCTGGAACGAACATTTTCTAATAATTCAATTCCATCCAAACCAGGCATATTGATATCTGAAATTATGAGATCCGGCAAATTGCTATCAGATAACCATGAAAGGGCCTCAAGACCATTATTCATAAAAATTGGCTCATATTTACCCTTCAATATCTTCTCCAACAGCCAACAAAGGGGCTCATCGTCCTCTATAATTAGTATTCTTTTCAAAAGTGTTCAGATTTAAGCCACGAAACTCACTTTTCAGTCCATAATTTTTCATAAACATGGTATTTTGTACCAGATACCCATTTAAATCAACCTAATTGTAGGATTGTTTCAAACAGGGTAAGCAACTTAGTAAATAGTTCTTTTCATAGCAATGATTTATGTCCCTTGTCCAAAAATAGCCATCATTGATTAACAAAATGTTAATTCAATTGGTATGTTAATAGAAGCTACAATGCTGCGAAAGCAAAACCAAATTCATGCAAAGGATTGCATTTACTGGGTTTGACCTCTTAAACCATGCCTTGAGCGATTTTTTTGACTTATAATCTATTTAATGCCCATCTTCTATGAAGTTAAAGGTAAGTTGCTAGTTCTTAATGATTTGTTATGAAGTCAATGCCAAAGGTATCAGTTCTTCTTCTGTTTATATCAGGTTCTCTGGTTGCCCAACCAGCGGCAAAAGCAATAGAAGATAGGGACCTCAACCTGAAAGAGCGATATCAGGTAATGAAGTCTGGTTCGCAGACCTACGAGGACTATAAAGTTATCAAGGAAGTTATTCTCGATGGCTTCTGGAAAATTACCCTTGACTCTATAAGTAAGCAGCAAGCCATGCTCAAGGATGCGAATGGCGAAATAGCGTCATTAAAAAATCAAGTCCTGGCAATTCAAAATGATCTAAAAGCTCAACAGGCGTCAGTGGAGGGAATTACTTTTGAAAGCAACCATATTTCTGTGTTGGGAATTCCCTTCGGTAAGGGGACCTTTATTTTT
>Ga0075163_10010843_pt1 | contig 11888 bp, 11 predicted proteins | sample JI1023141ADNA_FD_71478 | JGI IMG/M metagenome (GOLD analysis project Ga0075163, IMG submission 71478) | Wastewater effluent complex algal communities from Wisconsin, to seasonally profile nutrient transformation and Carbon sequestration -... | ecosystem: Engineered > WWTP > Effluent > Algae... | reverse complement strand
GCCCGACGGCCCGGCAGGTTACCCGCTGCGCGCGGTGGTGTTCGACCTGGATGCGCTGTCGGATCTGGACCTCGACGGGCATCGCGTGGTCTACAACGCCGCGTTCGCGTCCCTGGGGCTCGACCTGCAGTGGAGCGTCGGGCGTTACCAGCAGCTGATGGCGCTACCCGACGAACGTCAGCGCGTCGCCGCCGAACTGCGCAAACGCTGTGTCGGCACGGAATGCGATGTGCTGGTCAGCCTGCTCGTCGACGAGATCTGCGCCGCCAAGGAGATGATGTTCGAGGAGATGATCCTCGACGCCGGTCTCGCCCCGCGCCCAGGCCTGGTCGACCTGGTGATGGATGCGTTCATCGCGCACATCCCGGTCAGCGTCGTCACCACCGGGCGGCGCAGCTGGGCCGAGCCGCTGGTGCGCCAGCTCGTGGGTGACGGTCTGGTGGAATCCGTGGTGACCGCCGACGACGTCGGTTCCGACAGTGCGCCCCGGCTGTTCGGGCATGCTCTCGCCGAACTCGGAGTCGCGCCGCACGACGCGCTGGCGGTCGCCGGTTCGCCCGCGGGGCTGCGTGCCGCCAACGCCGCCGGTCTGGCCACGGTGCTCATCGCCGCCGACGCGGGCCAGCGCGGCGCCCAGACGGCCGCCGCGGTGCGGGCCGGGTACGGCGGCACCGGGGACGCATTGCGACTGGCGAACTGTCGCCGGTTACACGCACGCTGGTGGGACCAGCACAACCCGTCCGCCGCGTAGCGCCGAATGGCGCGGCGGCCTAGCAGCCGTTGCGCAGGTACTCGATGACCGCGCTGAAGTCCTTGTCGGCGTGACCCTTGGCGAATTCGGCGTAGATCTCGGCCGCATGGCTGCCCAGCGGTGCCGCCGAACCCGTCGACCCGACGGCGTCCATCGCCAAACCGAGGTCCTTGTTCATCAGCGCGGTCGCGAAACCCGGCTTGAAATCATGGTTGGCCGGTGACGTGGGAACGGGCCCGGGCACCGGGCAGTTCGTGTGCACCGACCAGCAGTTGCCGGTGGCGCCGGTGATCACGTCGAACAGCGACTGTTTGTCGAGCCCGAGCTTCTCGGCGAGTACGAAGGCCTCGCCGACGGCGATCTGCTGCACCGCCAGCACCATGTTGTTGCACACCTTGGCGGCCTGTCCCGCGCCCGAGGCGCCGCAGTGAATGATCTTGCCCGCCATCGCTTCCAGCACGGGGCGGCCGCGCTCGACGGCCTCGGCGTCGCCGCCGACCATGAACGCCAGCGTGCCGGCCACCGCGCCCTTGACACCGCCGGACACCGGCGCGTCGAGCTGGGCGAAGCCATGCTCGGCGGCCAGCGTGTGCAACTCGCGGGCGTCATCGACCGAGATGGTGGAACTGTCGATGAACAGCGCACCTTCGGCGGCCTTGGGCAGGATCTCCGCATAGCAGCTCTTCACCAGCGCGCCGTTGGGCAACATGGTGATCACCACATCGGCCCCGGCCACGGCCTCGGCGCCGCTGTCGAAAACGCTGGCGCCGTGGGCCTTGGCGGCGTCCTTCGCCGCGGCGACGGGGTCGAAGCCCTGCACGGCATGGCCGGCCGCCAGTAGGTTGGCGGCCATCGGACCACCCATGTTTCCCAGTCCCAGAAAAGCGACGGTGCTCATCTTTGTGCCCTGCCTCTCGTTAGCCGGCGGCCCTGGCGCGGGCGGCTTCCGCCCGGCCGATGACCACGCGCATGATTTCGTTGGTGCCCTCGAGGATGCGATGCACCCGGAGATCGCGGACGATCTTCTCCAGCCCGTACTCCTTGAGGTAGCCGTAGCCGCCGTGCAGCTGCAGCGCCTGGTCGGCGACCTGATAGCAGGTGTCGGTGACATAGCGCTTGGCCATCGCGCACAGCGTCACCTTGTCCGGGTGGTTACTGTCCAGCGCGGAGGCCGCCCGCCACAACATGTTTCGCGATGTTTCCAGTCCGGTCGCCATATCGGCGAGCGCGAACCGGATGGTCGGCTCGTCGAGCAGGGCGCCGCCGAAGGCCTGCCGGTCGGCCAGATACGCCACCGTCTTGTCGTAGGCCGCCTGCGCACCACCCAGTGAGCATGCCGCGATGTTGATGCGCCCACCGTTGAGGCCGTTCATCGCGATACCGAACCCGGTGCCCTCGGTGCCACCCAGCAGGGCATCGGCGGGCACCCGGGCGCCCTCGAACACGACCTGGGCGGTGGGCTGGGCGTTCCAGCCCATCTTCTGTTCGTCGGTGCCGAAACTCACCCCAGGCGTGTCTTTTTCGACGACGAAAGCCGAGATGCCGCGTGGTCCGTCGGCGCCGGTGCGGGCCATCACCACATAGACGTCCGAGACGCCCGCGCCCGAGATGAACTGTTTCACCCCGTCCAGCACGTAATGGTCGCCGTCCCGAACGGCCTTGGTGCGCAACGCCGCGGCATCGGATCCCGCTCCGGGCTCGGTCAGGCAGTAGCTGGCGATGGACTCCATCGACGCGAGCCGGGGCACCAGGGTCTTGCGTTGTTCGTCGGTGCCGAAGCTGTCCACCATCCACGCACACATGTTGTGGATGGACAGGAACGCCGCGATCGTGGGGTCGGCGGTGGCGAGCGCTTCGAAGATGCGCACCGCGTCCAGTCGCCGGAGCCCGCTCCCGCCGGCATCCTCGGCGCAGTAGATGCCGGCCATCCCCAGCTCGGCGGCCGCCCGCAACACATCGGTCGGGAAGTGGTGGGACTCATCCCAAACCAGTGCGAACGGCGCGATGCGTTTCTCGGCGAAGGCGGCTGCGGTTTCGGTGATGACGCGCTCGTCGTCATCCAGCTCGAACATCGGCGCCTACTTCATGGTGGGGATGACGAATTCGGCGCCATCCTTGATGCCCGAGGGCCACCGCTCGGTGACGGTCTTGACCTTGGTGTAGAACTGGATCGACGCGGGCCCGTGCTGGTTGAGATCGCCGAAGCCGGACCGCTTCCAGCCGCCGAAGGTGTGATACGCCACCGGAACCGGGATCGGTACGTTCACCCCGACCATGCCGACCTGCACCCGGGACACGAAGTCGCGGGCCGCGTCACCGTCACGGGTGAAGATCGCCACGCCGTTGCCGTACTCGTGCTTGGTGGGCAGCTCCAGCGCCGCTTCGTAATCCTCGGCACGCACGATGCACAGCACCGGACCGAAGATCTCGTCGGTGTAGATGGACATCTCGGGAGTGACGTGATCGAAGAGGGTCGGCCCGATGAAGTAGCCCTTCTCCAAGCTCTGGTCATCGAAGGTCAGTTCGTCGGTGGCGCGTTCCCGGCCGTCGACCACCAATTCAGCGCCGGCCTCCACACCCTGGCCGATGTAGTCGCGGACCCGCTCCAGCGCTGCGCCGGTGACCAGCGGCCCGTAGTCGGCCTTGGGGTCCAGGCTGTGGCCGACGCGCAGCTGCTTCACGCGCTCAACGAGCTTGTTGCGCAGTCGGTTTGCCGTCTCTTCGCCGACGGGGACGGCGACGCTGATCGCCATGCACCGCTCGCCGGCGCTGCCGTAGCCGGCGCCGATCAGCGCATCGACGGCCTGGTCCAGGTCGGCGTCGGGCATGATGATCATGTGGTTCTTGGCGCCACCGAAGCACTGGCTGCGCTTCCCGTGCGCGGCCGCGGTGGAGTAGATGTACTGCGCGATATCGGAGGACCCGACGAACCCGACGGCCTGGATGTCGGGATGGGTCAGGATGGCGTCGACGGCCTCCTTGTCGCCCTGGACCACCTGGAAGACACCCGGGGGCAGGCCGGCCTCGATGAACAGCTCGGCCAGGCGCAGCGGCACCGAGGGGTCGCGCTCGGAAGGCTTGAGGATGAACGCATTTCCGCATGCCAGTGCCGGTCCGGCCTTCCACAGCGGGATCATCGCGGGGAAGTTGAACGGGGTGATGCCGGCGACGACGCCGAGCGGCTGACGGATCGAGTACACATCGATACCGGTGCCCGCGCCCTCGGTGAACTCGCCCTTGAGCAGGTGCGGGATGCCGATCGCGAACTCGATGACCTCGATACCGCGCTGGATGTCCCCGAGCGAGTCGGCGACGGTCTTGCCGTGTTCGATGGACAGTAGCTGGGCCAGCTCATCGGCGTTCTGGTTGACCAGGTCGACGAAGCGCATGAAGACGCGGGCCCGCCGCTGCGGGTTGTAGGCGGCCCACACCTTCTGGGCCGCGACGGCGGAGGCGACCGCGGCGTCGACGTCGGACTTCGAGGCCAGCAGCACCTGGGCCTGGACCTGGCCGGTGCTGGGGTTGAGCACATCGGCGGTGCGGGTGGAGGCGAGGGTGCTGCGCTCGCCGTCGATGAAGTGCGGGATCTGTGTGGTCATGGCATCCGTCCGAAAGGGTGAGCAGAGTTCGAGGCTCGGCGCAGGGCCGAGATACTTGCATATCCTAGTAATTGCGCCGCCGCGTTGGCAAGAGGTCTTTTCATTACGAAACGGTACCGTTACGATATTGCGGGTGAACTCGACTCCGACCGACGTCGACGTGGTGGTCGTGGGTGCCGGCCCGACGGGCCTCACGCTGGCGTGCGCACTGCGTCTGCACGGCCTGTCGGTGCGGATCGTCGATCGCGCCGACGGTCCGGCGACGACGTCGCGGGCGAACTTCCTGCACGCCCGCGGATCGGAGGTGCTCGGCCGTATCGGTGCGCTCGGGGCCCTGCCACAGGAGTCTTTGCGGGCCATGCGAATCACCAGCTATCTCGGTGGAAAACCCTTGATGACAGTTGAATTCGGTGATCCAGGGATGGGTACCGCCGCGCCTCCGATGGTGGTGTCCCAGGCGAGGGTCGAGGCGGCGCTGCGGTGCAGGCTGGCCGAGCTCGGCGTGACTCCGCAATGGGCAACAGCCGTGATCGGCGTGCGCCACGAGGAGCACGGCGCACTGGCCGAGCTCGATGATGGCAAGACGATCCGGGCGCAATGGGTGGTGGGATGTGACGGCACGTCCAGTGTGACGCGGCGTTCGGCGGCCATCGACTTCCCCGGGGTCAAACTCAGCGAGCGATTCCTGCTGGCGGATGTGCGCTTGGACTGGGATGTCGACCGAGGGGGCACGTCGGGCTGGATACATCCCGACGGTGTGATCGGTGTGATGCCGATGCCCGACCCGTCCGGGGCCGATGACCTGTGGCGGGTCTTCGCCTATGACCCCGGGCAGCAGGAGGTGCCCGGTGACCGCGACATCCTGGAGCGGATCGCGACGATTCTGCCCGCGCGGACCGGTCGCGACGTCCGGGTCCGCGATCCGCAATGGCTGAGCGTGTTCACCGTGCACCGCCGGCTCGCCGAGCGCTACCGGTGGGGCCGGATCCTGATCGCCGGCGACGCCGCGCACGCGCACTCCCCGTTCGGCGGGCAAGGGATGCTCACCGGTATCGGCGACGCCGAGAATCTGGCGTTCAAGCTGGCACTGGTCGTGCGCCGGCTGGCGTCCGACGCCCTGATCGACACCTACGAGGCCGAACGGAGACCGTTGGCCGCGCAGGTCTTACGCGGTACCAGCACGGTGACGCGAGTCAACATCGCGAGCAATCCGATCGGACGGTTCCTGCGCGACCGGGTCGCCCCGCGGGTATTCGGTCTGCCCGTCGTGCAGCGCTGGATGACCTACACCGCGTCCCAGTTGTGGGTGAGCTATCGCAAGGGTCCGCTCGGTGCGCGCGGGTCCAAGCCACGTCGGGGAGACCGGATCGCGGATCTGGCCTGCACGCGCCCGGACGGCACCCACACGCGGCTGCACGGCGAGCTCGGCGGGCGATGGGCACTACTGCTGCCCGCCCACGTATCGCCCGGTGAGAATGTCGCTGTCGTGCAGCGCCGGCTCGGCGGCTATGTCGGCCTGCTGACCTACCAGGGCGACGAGATGATGCTGATCCGCCCCGATGCGCACCTGGCCTGGCGCGGCGCGCACACCGCCGTGACCGAACTGGATCGTTGGCTCGCAACGTCTTTGGCGACCGGAAAGTCACGATGAACGAACGCACCGGCCGGGGGCGACCGCGTGATGCCGCTGCCGACCGCGCGATCCTGCAGGCCGCTCTGGCGCTGTTCATCGACAAGGGGGTCGAGGGTGTGAGCATCGAGCAGATCGCCAAGCGAGCGGGAGTGGGCAAACCGACGATCTATCGGCGCTGGTCGGGCAAGGAAGACCTGCTCGCCGCCGCGATCGAGACCCTGGTGGCCGAGGACGTCGGACGGGCGGCACCGGATGTCGTCGAGGTGCAGTCACCGTACGCGGTGGTCGAAGCGGCCATCGAGAGCGCGGCCGTCGCCACGTCCACCCACCAGTACCGGGCCTTGGTCGCCCGGATTTTCGGGTCGGCGGTCAGCCACCCGGAGTTGATGGCCCGCTATTGGGAGCGCTACATCGTGCCGCGTCGGCACATGGCCACCCGCCTGCTCGAGCGGGCCCGCGCGGCAGGGACCGTCGACCCTGATGCGGACCTCGACGTCGCCATCGACATGATCGTCGGCGCGATCACCTACCGCGTGCTGCAGCCGAATCCACCCGACACCGACGAGATGCGCCGGTACCTGCGGCAGGTGTACCGCCAAGTGGGTCTGCTGCCGGCCCCGGCGGAGCGAGAGGAGTAAGCGCCGCGGTGTCGGCTAGGTGTCGCGCTGCTGATACCACCGATCCAGCAGCGCCGGGATCTCGTCTGTGAGGAAGGCGTAGAAGTCGCGCATCTGGCCGAGGCGCCGATGCGCCGGGCTGTCCTCGCCGGTGGCGGCGATACCGGCCTCGGCGGCGGACTGCATCGCGGCGAGAGTCGCATTCTGACTGGTGAACAAGGTGGCCCAGGCATCGTCGCGGAGCCGGAAATGATCGCGCCGACTGGCCGGCGCGGGCACCCGTTCGGCCAGGCCCACCGACGTGAGCATCTTGAGTGCCCCGGAGATGGATCCCGCGCTCGCGTGCAGGACGTCGCCGAGCTCGGACATGGTCATGCTGGGCTGTTCGGTGAACAGCAATGTGGCGAGCACCCGCGCGGTCATGCGTTGCAGCCCGAGGCCGGCCAACACCATGGCGAGCTGTTCGGCGGAAAGCTGTGGATCGGGCGCTGCCGGCACCGGAATTCTCCTCGCAACCAATAGGCTTCAATTATTACTGAAAGTTTAGTACTGTTGTCGCCGGTGCTCCGGGAAGTCTGGTCGGAATTGGTATTCAGCTGTGCACCGCCGGACACCGGCGGTGCACCCGACCGAGGGACGACTGCGCACCGATGCGAACCGAAACAGGGCACCCCCCGGACGTCATACGCGTCCACGACCTGACGTTCAGCTACCCCAAGGCGGCCCGACCGGCGATCCGCGGGATGGACTTCACCGTCGGCAGAGGTGAGATCTTCGGGTTGCTCGGCCCGAGCGGCGCCGGAAAATCGACCACCCAGAAGCTGCTCATCGGGCTGCTCCGGGACCACGGCGGCCAGGCCACCGTGTGGGGCAAGGACCCTCTGGAGTGGGGGCCGGACTACTACCAACGCGTCGGCGTGTCCTTCGAGCTGCCCAACCACTATCACAAGCTCACCGGACTGGAGAACCTCCGGTTCTTCGCGTCCTTGTACGACGGTCCCACCGCCGACCCGATGGAACTGCTCGATTCGGTCGATCTCGCCGATGCCGCACAGATCCGGGTCGGCGCGTACTCCAAGGGAATGCAGATGCGGCTGACCTTCGCCCGAGCACTGATCAACGAGCCCGAGCTGCTGTTCCTCGACGAGCCGACCTCCGGCCTGGACCCGGTCAACGCGCGCAAGGTCAAGGACATCATCGTGGACCTGAAGCTGCGCGGACGGACGGTCTTTCTCACCACCCACGACATGGCGACGGCCGACGAGCTCTGCGACCGGGTGGCGTTCGTCGTCGACGGCAGGATCGCGGCGCTCGACGCGCCGGCGGAGCTCAAGATCGCACGCAGCCAGCGCCGGGTCCGGGTGCAGTACCGGTCGGGCGGAATGCGCGAAACAGCCGACTTCGAGTTGGACGGTTTGGCCGACGACCCGAAGTTCCACGCCGTATTGCGGGACTGCCACATCGAGACCATCCACAGTCGGGAAGCCAGCCTGGACGACGTGTTCGTCGAGGTGACCGGTCGGCGGCTGTCATGAACCGACTGGTGTCGGCGACCCGACTGGAACTGTTGCTGCAATGGCGGCAGAAGTTTCTGCACGCCGCCGTCTTCTCCGGGCTCATCTGGCTGGCGGTGCTGCTGCCGATGCCACACCACGTGCGTCCGGTCGCCGAGCCCTATGTGCTGGCCGGCGATATCGCCATCATCGGGTTCTTCTTCATCGGCGGGTCGGTCTTCTTCGACAAGCAGGAACGCACACTGGGGGCGCTGCTGTCGACGCCGCTGCGGTTCTGGGAGTATCTGACGGCGAAACTTGCTGTCTTGACCGCTATCTCGCTGTTGGTGGCCGTGATAGTCGTGACGGTCGCGCACGGGTTGGACTACCGGCCGGTCCCGTTGGTACTCGCGGTGGTGCTCGGCACGTTGCTGATGCTCCTTGTCGGCTTCATCACCTCGCTGCCGTTCGCGTCGGTCACCGACTGGTTTCTGGCCGCCACCATCCCGCTGTCGATCATGCTGGTGCCGCCGGTGATCCACTACTCGGGTCTGTGGCCCCACCCCGTGCTGTACCTGTTTCCGGTCCAAGGGCCGATGCTGTTGTCCGGGGTTGCGTTTGACCAGGTGGATCCGGCCGGGTGGCAGTGGGTCTATGCGGTCGCCTATCCCGTGCTGTGTCTGGCGGTGTTGGGCAAGGCCGCCCGGGTGCTCTTCGACCGCTACGTCACCTCGAAGTCGGGTGCGCCGTGACGGCGTCTTCCGCTCGTGCTCTTGCCGCATTCGCCCGCAACGACATTCGCGGTACCTACCGGGACCCGCTGCTGGTGATGCTGGTGGTTGCGCCGGTGATCTGGACCACCGCCGTCGCGGTGCTGACCCCGATGGCCACCGAGATGCTGGCCGAGCGGTACGCCTTCGACCTGGTGCCCTACTACCCGTTGGTGCTCACCGCTTTTCTGCTGCTCACCAGCATCATCATCGCCGGGGGACTGGCGGCCTTCCTGGTGCTCGACGAAGTGGACGCCGGCACCCTGACCGCACTGCGGGTGACACCGGTGCGGTTGTGGACGTTCCTGCTGTACCGCGCGGCGACGGTCCTGCTGGTGACGGTGGTCTATGTCGTGGCGACTATTTCGCTGAGCGGCCTCGCCGAACCCGGTGTGATCCCGGTGTTGCTGCCGATCGGGCTCGTCGCCGGACTGTCGGCGGTGGTGACGCTGCTGCTGATCGTTTCGTTCGCGGGCAACAAGATTCAGGGCATCGCGATGGTGCGGGCGTTGGGCATGCTGATCGCCGGGTTACCGTGCCTGCCGTGGTTCATCGACTCGGCGTGGAACCTCGCCTTCGGTGTGCTGCCGCCGTACTGGGCGGCCAAGGCGTTCTGGGTCGCCTGCGCGCACGGCACGTGGTGGCCCTATCTGCTTGTCGGCGGGATCTACAACGTGGCGGTCGCCGTGCCGCTGTTGCGCCGTTTCATGGCCAAGCACACGTGACGGTCACCGCAGTCGGGTGCGCAACCGCTCGACGAACGCACGGGTGTCCGCCCACGTCGGCAACAACCCGGCGGCGGCCACCTCGTCCAGCGTGGGTGCGGCGGCGTCCCGCTCGGACAGGATCAGCGGATGCTCGGTGGGCCAGTCGATGCCCAGGGTGGTGGCCCGGATGGTGTGCTCGCGCTGCGGCGCGTAACCGGCCGAGCACAGGTACATCACCGTCGAATCGTCTTCCAGGGCAAGGAAGGCATGGCCCAGCCCCTCGGACAGGTAGACCGACTTGTGGTTGCGATCGTCGAGGCGCACCGCATCCCAACGCCCGAACGTGGGGGAACCCACCCGGATGTCGAGCACCACGTCGTACACCGCCCCGCGCGGACACGTCACGTATTTGGCCTGACTCGGCGGCAATTCCGAGAAGTGCACGCCGCGCAGCACCCCGGCCGCCGACACCGAGCAGTTGGCCTGGGCCATGTCGAAGTGGTGTCCGGTCATCGCGGTGAACCCCGGGTCGGTGAACCACTCGAAGAACACCCCCCGCGCATCGGCGTGCACCCTCGGCGTGATCTCCCAGGCGCCGGGGACCGCCAGCTCCCTGGCGCTCACCGACCGCGCTCCGCGTAGCGCGCCTCGACGTCGGCTTTCAGAGGGCCCCACCATGATTCATTGGATCGGTACCAGTCCACGGTGGCCCGCAGGCCCGCCTCGAAATCGGTGTGCTGCGGTCTCCAGCCCAGTTCGTCGCGCAGCCTCGACGCGTCGATCGCATAGCGCAGATCATGGCCGGCGCGGTCGGGGACATGGTCGAAATCGTCGGGGTCGCGGTCGAGCAGGGTGAGCAGCGTGCGCAGCACCGACAGGTTGTCGCGTTCACCGTCGGCACCGATCAGGTAGGTGGCTCCGATCGCACCGTCGCGCAGGATCCGCCAGACCGCCGCGTTGTGATCGTCGACGTGGATCCAGTCCCGCACGTTGGCCCCGCTGCCGTACAGCTTGGCCCGTCGCCCGGTCAGCAGGTTGGTGATCTGGCGCGGGATGAACTTCTCCACGTGTTGGTACGGCCCGTAATTGTTGGAGCAGTTCGAGATCGTGGCGCGCACGCCGTAGGAGCGCACCCAGGCACGCACCAGCAGATCGGCCGATGCCTTCGTCGACGAGTACGGGCTCGACGGGTTGTACGGCGTGGACTCGGTGAACCGTGCCGGGTCACCGAGTTCGAGGTCGCCGTACACCTCGTCGGTCGACACGTGATGCAACCGCACCCCGTGCCGGCGCACCGCCTCCAGCACCGTGAAGGTGCCGACCACATTGGTGTGCACGAACGGTGCCGGGTCGGCGAGGCCGTTGTCGACGTGGGTCTCGGCGGCGAAGTGCACGACCGCGTCCGTGCCGGCGATCAGCTCGTCGACGAGTGCGCCGTCGGTGATATCACCCTCGACGAGCCGGATCCGGTCGGCCACTTCGGACAGCGATTCGCGGCTCCCGGCGTAGGTGAGCGCATCGAGCACCGTCACCTCGGTGTCCGGGAATTCACGCAGCGTCAGATGCACGAAGTTCGCGCCGATGAACCCGGCGCCACCGGTGACCAGCAAGCGCATGGGTGAACCCTATCGGGCTACCGCTGCAGGCCCAGCGGACCCGCCAGTTCGGTGAGGGTGGGGATGAGCTTGTCCCAGCCGCCGAGCACCTGGATGGCCACGTGATCGGCGCCGGCCTCCAGATGCTGGTGCAGCCGCGCCGCAATCGCGGTGGCGTCGCCGTGCGCCACCACCGCATCGATCAGCCGGTCGCTGCCCGGCTTGGCGATATCGTCCTCGGTGAAACCGAGCCGGCGCCAGTTGTTCAGGTAGTTGCTCAGATTCAGGTAGAAGTCCACGGCGCCGCGGCCGACCTCGCGGGCCTCCTCCGCATCGGTACCGAGCACCACCTTGTGCTCGGGTGCCAGGAAGACGGTGTTACCGATGAGGTTGCGCGCCTGGCCGGTGTGCTCGGGGGTGGTCAGGTACGGATGCGCGCCGGCGCTGCGGGCGGCCGCCAGCTCGAGCACCTTGGGCCCGAGCGCGGCGACGACCCGGCGGCTGGTCGGCACCTTCTGCGCGTCGAGCGCATCCAGGTATTCGACCAACACGTCGTAGGGCTTGCGGTACTCCTCGGTGTGTTCAGGGTGCCCGATGCCGATCCCGAGCAGGAACCGGCCCGGAAAGGCCTTCTCCACCCGGTGGTAGGCCTGCGCGACCTCGTCGGCCTCGGCGGTCCACACGTTGACGATGCCGGTGGCCAGCTGAAGGTTCTCGGTGGCC
>Ga0075163_10010842_pt1 | contig 11888 bp, 8 predicted proteins | sample JI1023141ADNA_FD_71478 | JGI IMG/M metagenome (GOLD analysis project Ga0075163, IMG submission 71478) | Wastewater effluent complex algal communities from Wisconsin, to seasonally profile nutrient transformation and Carbon sequestration -... | ecosystem: Engineered > WWTP > Effluent > Algae... | reverse complement strand
ATCGTCTCGAACATCGGCGGCGATGCCTTGCGCGCGGTGACCATCAGGCGCAGCAGCGACAGCGCGTGGTTCTTCTGCCAGGTCAGCGCCGTGTACCACTTGGTGGTCTCCTCCTCGAGGATCGCGGCGGTGAACGCCTCGCGCGCCTCGAGCTTCTCGACCAGCTCGAGCACGGCCTTCGAGACCTCCGCCGGCGTCACATCGGGCACGCGCATCTCGCCGAGCACCGGCGTGTAATCGAGATCACCCGAGAACAAGAACTCGACGAGCGGGATCACGTCGTCGAGCTTCTTGACGCGCTTCTGGATCAGCGGCACCACCTTGGTGAGGTACTCCTTGTTGAGCCGCCAGTCGATCAGCGCCTGCGCGAGCGCGTCGGGGGTCATCTCGTGGATGTACTGCTCGTTGAGCCAGTTGAGCTTCGCGAGATCGAACACCGGGGCGCCCACCGAGACCTTGTCCCACGAGAACACCTCGATCATCTCCGCCAGCGTGAACTTCTCCCGATCGCCGCCGAGCGAGAAGCCCATCGTGCCGAGGAAGTTGAGCAGCGCGTGCGGCAGGATGCCGGCGTCCCGGTAGTAGTTGATCGAGACCGGGTTCTTGCGCTTGCTGATCTTGGTCTTGTTCTTGTCGGCGTTGCGGAGCAGGCCCATGTGGATCCACACGGGCTCCTCCCAGCCGAACGCGCGATACAGCACGACGTGCTTCGGTGTCGACGAGATCCACTCCTCGGCGCGGCAGACGTGCGTGATCTCCATCAGGTGATCGTCGACGACGTTCGCGAGGTGGTACGTCGGCATGCCGTCGGTCTTGAGCAGCACCTGATCGTCGGTCTCGCTGGTGTCGCGCGTGACGTCACCGCGCAACCGATCCTTGAACGTGATCTTGCCCTCGGTCGGCACCTTCAAGCGCACGACGCACGACTCGCCCGCGGCGGCGCGATCGCGTGCCTCGGTGGGATCGATCGAGCGGCACGTCCGGTCGTAGCCGATGAAGCTGCGCTTCTCGGCCTGCTGCTGCAGCCGCATCTTCGCGAGCCGGTCCTCGGTGCAGAAGCAGCGGTAGGCCTCCCCCTTGTCCAGCAGCATGCCGACGTGCTGCTGGTAGATGTCCTTGCGCTCGGACTGGCGGTACGGCCCGAACGGCCCACCCACATCGGGGCCTTCGTCCCACGACAGGCCCGTCCAGTGCAGCGCATCGAAGATCATCTGTTCGGAGTCGCTGCGGGCGCGCGCCTGATCGGTGTCCTCGATCCGGAGCACGAACTTGCCGCCCTGTTGCTTCGCAAACACGAAGTTAAACAGGGCGATGTAGGCAGTACCGACGTGGGGATCCCCCGTCGGAGATGGTGCAATACGCACACGTACGGGCCGAGCGTCCGCCATGGCTCGCGTGCATAGCATGATACCGTTTCGGACATGCGGCCGAACCTGGCGCTGGTTTTGTTGTTGGCTCCAGCGGTCGCGTCCGCCGATCGAACGATGTCGATCACCGGCGAGGTGATGTCGACCAAGGCGCGGTGGACCGCCGATGGTTCACGGATCGTCACCGATGCCGTGGTGCGAACACCGGAGGGCGAGCTCACCGTGTCCCAGCTCGGCGGCAGCGTCGGCGGGCTCGGCATGCGGACCTTCCCGGGGCCCGAGCTGCTGGTCACCGGGATGGAGGTCTCGATCGCGGCGCGCGTCGCCACCGATCTCCAGGCGCGCGAGCACGTGGCGGTCGACGACGTGCACCTGATCCGCGTGCCTCCCGGCTTCGTGCGCACCGGGCCGACCACCGCCGGCAAGTCGCTGTTCTGGCAGTCCGGCTGCGTGTTCGTCACCGCCGACGCGGCGGGCACCAACCAGGTCAACGGCGACGCCGAGTTCGACGCCATCGATAGCTCGATCGCGGAGTGGAACACCAAGGTCGCGAGCTGCTCGTACATGGAGCTCGTGCAGACCGCACCGGCGATCACCGAGGTCGGCCGCGACAACAAGAACGTGATCAAGTTCCGCGACACCACGTGGTGCCGGCCGGCGATCAAGGACGACCCGGCGCGCTGCTACTCGCCCTCGGCGGCGGGCATCACCACCGCGGTGTTCGTCGACGACGAGAGCAGCGGGCGCGACGGCGAGATCGTCGACGCGGACATCGAGCTCAACGGGGCCGACTTCGCGATCTCCCACATGGGGCAATCGACGGGCACCAACTCGTGCAAGTCGGAGATCACCAACACGCTGACCCACGAGCTCGGCCACATGCTCGGCCTCGAGCACCCGTGCCTGGCGACCAACGATCCACCGCGCACCGACAACGACGGCGACCCGGTCCCGGCGTGCAGCCAGACCTCGGCCCCCGCGATCATCGAGGCCACGATGTACAACTTCCAGGACTGCGGCGAGACCAAGAAGGCGTCGCTGTCGCAGGACGAGATCGACGCGATCTGCACGATCTACCCGACGGCCAGCGACCCCGGCGTGTGCGAGGCGGCGGGGGGGACCAAGGACGGGTGCTGTAGCAGCTCCACCTCCCCCCACCCATCGACGCTGCTGTTCGGCCTCGGGCTGGTCGTGCTCGCGCTCCGCCGGCGTGCCCGCTGAAAACTCGCCGATCCGGACCCGGCGGCGCTAGCATTCGAAACGATGAGCGCTGTCTGTCCGGCTTGCGGCGTCGCCGTCGTACCCGGATACGCGAGATGTCCCCGCTGCCAGAAGCCCCTCCCCTACGGGACGGGCACGCGGCCACGCAGCGCGGTCGCCGGCGGAACGGTGGCCGAGGACCGACGGTTCCCGTGGGCGCTGGTCGTGGTGCCGCTCGGCGCGGTCGTGGCGATCGTGCTGCTCCTCAAGCTCGTCGCCGGCGGTGGTGACGACGCACCGGCGATCGCCGACGGCAACCTGGCCGTGGCGCCCGTCCAACCGCAAGCCGTGGCGATCGCGCAGCCCGTCGAGCCAACCCCGCGGCCCGTCCAACCCGTGCAACCCGACGCTCCCGATCCACGAGTTGCGATCAGCGAGCTCGAACGCCTGCTGCGCAGCCGGCGGTTGTGGTCGAAGGTGGAGGCGCTGCCACCGAGGGTCGACGTCCGGACCAGCTCGTGTGACGACCCGGCGATGCGGCCGTCGATCGACAGCGTGGCTGCGGTGCTGCGCCGTGCCGGCTTGACCCGCCTCCGGTGCCTCGCGCAGAGTGGCTCCGTTGTCTTCGAACGAGACCTCTGATCCTCCCGAGTCCAAGCGGCATCGGTTGATCCTGCCGCTCGGGATGCGCGTCTTGGTCCAGATGATCAAGATCGAGGAGCGCACGGACGCCGGGCTCTATCTCCCTGCGGGTGCCAAGGAAGCGCAGGACGAGGCGTTCTACGGCCGCGTGATCGAGGTCGCCCGCGATCGGCCGACCACCGACGATATCGCCGAGAACGTCTCCGGCGTCCCGCACAACGCGTTCGTGCTGTTCCGCAAGGAAGCCGGCGTGCGCGTGCCGTGGGACGATCGGCTGCGGTTGATCGACGTCAAGGACATCCTCGCCACCGTCGAGGAAGTCCTCGCCGACGAGGCTCACTGATGCAGCCGCCCCGCGCGCCGATCCCGACGCTGTCGGAGCTGCCGCTCGAGATCGACACCGCGAGGATGACGCTGCGACCGTTTCGCGAGAGCGACGCCGACGCGATCTTTCCGATCGTCTCGCAGGCGGACTTCTCGAAGTTCATGTCGTGGCGTGCGCATCCCGACCGCGCACACACGCTGACGTTCATCGAGCGATCGCTGGCCGTCGCCGCGCAGGGCGAAGGTGTGGTGTGGGCGATCGAGCACGAGGGTCAGGCCGTCGGCTGCATCGGGCTCGACGGCGTGGTCTGGCAGGTCAACGCGCTCCGCTACGATCGCGCGGATCTCGGCTACTGGCTCGCACCCACGCTGTGGGGCAAGGGCCTGATGACCGAGGCCGCGAGCGCGGTCGTGCGGTTCGCGTTCGAACAGATCGGCCTGCACAAGGTCGCGACGCGGTGCTTCGCCGACAACGCTGCCTCGCGGCGCGTGATCGAGAAGACCGGCTTCCGGTTCGTCGGCCGCGCCGAGGATGACGTGTGGCGCGATACCGGCTGGATCACGCAGCTGCTCTACGAGATGACCGCACCGGAGTGGCCCGACGTCCACACCACGATGCGGATCAGTAGACCTCGCCCGACTTGATCCGCTGGATCATCGTCTTGAGCGCCGTGCGTGAGGGCTCGTCGAGATCGACGATCCGGACCGCGAAGCCGGACGGGGCGATCTCGCTCTCCGCGCTGTTGGGCTCGACCACGCGCACCACCACGACCTTGCAGGTGACGGTCTGGTCGTAGTCGTAGAGCTCGAGGGCGAGGGTGGAGCCAATCTTGAAGCTGTAGGCCCGGGCGACGCGGGTGTAGAGGAACAGCCCGTGCTCCGAGAGATCGCGGGTGCGGAACACCAGCTCCTGTCCGTCGGCACCGTGCACCTTGACGAACGCGTCGACGCGGACGCGCTCGGCTGCACGCTCCCGATTCTCGCTCATGATCGAGACATTCCCCGATCGGTTCGCGGGGCACAAGGTGCCGTGGTACGTTGCCGGCCTAGACGCCTATGGACGTGCGTTGCGAGAAGTGCCAGACCGAGTACGAGCTCGATGAAGCTCGACTGAAGCCGGGCGGGGTCACGGTCAAGTGCACCAACTGCGGTCACATGTTCAAGATCCGCAAGCGGTCCAACACCGCTGCGGGCACGCCCGTGGTCTCCACCCCGGACGCCGCGCGCGCACGGTCGCCGTCGGCCAAGCCGGCCGGTGCGCTGCCGGCGCAGCCGCAGCAGACCGCGTCGGGTCCCGGGTTCACCGGCGGGAGAAGCGGTGATCTGTCGCTCGACGAGGCGCCCACCGAGGCGGCCGAGCGCCAGTGGTTGATCCGGCTCGAGAACGGCGAGCAGAAGAGCTGCAAGGAGCTCGCAGCGCTGCAGCAGTGGATCGTCGGACAGGTGGTCACGCGCGAGGCGCTGATCTCGCGCACCGGCAAGACCTGGAAGCGGCTCGGCGATATCCCGGAGCTGGCGCAGTACTTCGAGGTCGCCGAGGAGGCGCGCACAACCGCGCGCAAGCCGGGGTCGGCGAGCAAGCCCCCCGCGCAGAGCACGCTGCTCGGCATCGCGGGTCCCGGCGGTGGAGCCACCGCGGCCGGCGGCACGATCCTCCCCGATGACGACGCCCCGACGTCGCGCAAGGTGACGAACCCGCCGCCGGTGCCACACGTCACCAAGACGCCGCCGGTCGGCGTTCCGGCACAGGCACAGGCGCCGCGCCGCCCCACCACGCAGCCGCCGCCGCCGCCCCCGAAGAAGGGTTCGGGACACGGTTCGCAGTCGGGGCCGTTGCCCGTCGAGACCAAGGCGTCGGCCCCGCCGCCCACCGGTAATCGCGCCACCGCCGCATGGGCGAACGATGACATCAAGCCGTCTGTGTCGAGCGGCAACAGCGGCCCCACCAGCGGCCCGTTCCAGGGCAAGCTGTCGGCGATCCCCGACGAGCCCGCGTTCGCCGGCCGCGTGCGCGCGGCACCGTCGGGAGAAAACTCGTTCGATACCGATCGCGTCCGCATGCTCAAGGACGACGACGACGACGTGCTGCCCGCGCGGCGCGGCTCGTCGGCCGGGATGTGGATCCTGCTCGTCGTGCTGTTGCTCGGCGGCGCCACCACGGTCGCGCTGTACTTCCTGGTGTTCCGGAAGGACGACACCGGGAAGCCACCGGCGGACGCGCCGGCGATCGTCCAGACCGTCGATGCCGCGCCGGTGGTGACGCCGGTGCCGGATGGTCCCGACAAGGTCGTGTCCCCGGTCGAGGCCGCACGGCACGAGCTCGGCGCGGACAACGAGACGCGGCTGCAGGCGCAGTACGACGCGCTCGCCGGCAAGGACGATCCCGAGTCGCTCGCTCTGCGTGCGCAGTTCGGGGCTGGCCTCGCGCAGGCGCTCGCCGATCGCGCCGGGCTGGTCGACAAGGCCGATGGCGACAAGCTGCGCAAGCAGAGCAAGACGCTCGTGCTCGAGGCGGTGACCGCGGCGAACAAGGCGCTCAAGGCACTCCCCGACGATCCGAGCGCGAACCTCGCATACGCCCACGTGCTGCGCTTGCAGAGCAAGCCGGCGAAGGACGTCAAGCGGTACCTCGATGCGGCGAAGGCGAAGACCACGCCGACGGAATGGCTGCGCGACGTCTGGGTTGCCGAAGGCTTGCTCGCCGCACGCGACGGCAAGCTCGACGATGCGAAGGCTGCGTTCGCGAAGGCGGACAGCGGCGACGACAAGCTCGAGGTCTCGAACGACGTGCGTGCGCGCTTCCACCTCGCGCTGGTCGCGCATGCGCAGGGCAAGCCGGCGGAGGCCAAGCCGCTCGTCGATCAGGTGCTCGCGGCACAACCCGATCACCTCGGTGCGAAGGCGCTGCAGGCCAAGCTCGAGACGCTGGTCGCGAAGACCGATCCACTGCCGCCCGAGGATCCGAAGGCCGGCTCTGGATCCGGATCGAACGTCGCCGTCGGTCCCGGTTCGGGCTCCGGCTCGGCGACCAAGCCGCCCGATCCCGGCGAGCCCACCGGTGGCACCGACTACGACAGCCTGGTCAAGCGCGCGAACACGCTCGCCGAGACCAACTGCACCAAGGCCAACGACGTCTACGCGAAGGCGCTGGAGCAGAAGCCGAACGGCGTCGAGGCACTGACCGGTCAGGGCTACTGCGCCCTCGACGCGAAGAACTTCTCGACCGCGCATCGCAAGTTCACGACGGCGCTCGCCGCGTCGTCGCGCTACGAGCCCGCGCTCGCGGGGATCGCGGAGACGTACTCGTCGCAGGGTCGCCGCGACGACGCGATCGCCGCGTGGCGTCGCTACCTCGATGCGTATCCGGGCTCGGCGAAGGCCACCAAGGCCCTCGAGCGCCTCGGTGCGAGCGGCGGCACGCCCACGCCGGGCAGCAACGCCGGCTCGGGCTCCGATGCGACACCGACACCGACGCCCACGCCCACGCCTCCGCCGGAAGGCGCTGGATCCGGCTCGGGCTAGTTGGTGCTATCAACGCGGCATGTCGCGTTGGTTCGTGATGATCGCCCTCGCCGCCTGTGGCGGTGGCCCATCCATGCTCGACGACAACGGTGAGGCGGTCACCGCACCATCGGCGAACGATCCGTGGGCGAACGACACCAACACCGCGACGCCGCCCGCGACGCCCGACGCAAACAAGGGGTTCGGTGGCTTCGACCTCACCGGGATGCTGTCGAAGGTCACCGAGAGCATCAAGCAGCCCGGGTTCTACGAGGCTCCGGAGAAATCGGAGGACTACGACGCGGACCAGCCGCACGTCGGCATCCTCGAGCTCGGCGGCAAGATCGTCGAGCGCGAGACGTACTCGTTCTCGCTGTTCGGAGGCGGTGGTCGCGGGATCGAGCTGCGCAGGCTCGTCGGACGCCTGCGCGACCTGGCGAAGGATCCGAAGCTGACGGGCCTGGTCGTGCGGATGCGCGATCTCGAGATCAGCCTGCCCGATGTCGTCGAGCTGCGTGGCGTGCTGGCCGAGTGGAAGACGGCTGGTAAGACGCTCGCGTGCCACGTCGAGGGCGCGAGCAACGCCGGCTACTTGCTGCTCGCCGCGTGCACCACGATCGGGATCGCGCCGCTCGGCCAGATCGCGATCACCGGCCCCGCGGCGATGCCGATCCACATCAAGGGCCTGCTCGACAAGCTCGGCGTCCAGGCCGACTTCCTCCACGTCGGCGCGTACAAGGGCGCCGCCGAGCCACTGACGCGCGAGGCGCCGTCGCCGGAGATGGAGACCACGCTGAGGGACATCCTCGATCGCCACTACGAGACGATGGTCTCGGCGATCGAGAGAGATCGCCGGCTCGATCGTCCGACGGTCGAGAAGCTGATCGATACCGGGCTGTTCGCCTCGGAGCAGGCGAAGGCGGCGAAGCTGGTCGACGAGGTCGGCTCGTTCGAGACGTTCCGCGGCGACAAGGCGTGGACGACGCTCGAGCTCGACACCGCCGGGTCGGACAAGCTCACCGGCCTCGTCAAGATCTGGCGCTTCCTCGGCGCGATGCCGCCGGAGCGTCCGCTCGGCGAGCACGTCGCCGTGATCTACGCGATCGGCAACATCGTCGACGGTGGCGGTGATGGCGTGCTCGGGGCTCGTCAGGAGATCGCCTCGCACACGCTGGTCGCCGCGATCCGCGCGCTGACCGCCGACGATGCGGTCAAGGCGGTGGTGCTGCGCATCGATTCGGGTGGCGGAAGCGCGCAGGCCTCCGAGCTGATCTGGCGCGCGGTCAACGATCTCAAGGCGAAGAAGCCGGTGATCGTGTCGATGAGCGATGTCGCTGCGAGCGGCGGCTACTACATCGCGTCGAACGCGACGCGGATCTACGCACTCGACAACACGCTGACCGGATCGATCGGCGTGGTCGGCGGCAAGATCGCGCCGGGCAACGCGCTCGCGAAGCTCGGCGTGTCGACGTTCCCGCGCGGCCGCGGTCGTCGCGCGACGATCCTCGCGTCCTTCTCGCCGTGGAGCGAAGATGAGAAGCAGGTGATCCAGCGGTCGATGGAGGAGGTCTACACGGTGTTCACCGGCCGCGTCGCCGATGGTCGCAAGCTGCCGATCGAGAAGGTCAAGGAGCTCGCGCAGGGTCGCGTATGGACGGGCACCAAGGCGAAGGAGCTCGGCCTCGTCGACGAGATCGGCGGCCTCGACGTCGCGATCGCGAAGGCCCAGGAGCTCGGCAAGGTCAGCGCCGACACCGACCTCGAGATCTATCCACCCTCCCCGACCCTGCGCGATGTCGTCCAGGGCTGGGGCGGCAACGTGTCCGCCGGCCTGCTCGGCTCGAGCACCGAGCTCGCGCAACTCGACCGCCTCGACCCGCAGCTCGGCGCCGCCGCGCACGCGTTGCTCGATCTCGTGACCTCGTTCGCCAAGACGCACGTCCAGGCGATCGCGATCCTACCGATGGTGCGCTGATGAAGCTCGGTCTCCTCGTTCTCCTCGTCGCGTGCAGCAACACGCCGTCGCCCCCGGTCGCGCCGACCAAGTCGGAGCCCGCTGCGGCGGTGGTCAAGCCGGAGCGCCGCCCGAGCCAGCTCGTCAGCGAGCGGTTCCACTCCATCGCGCTCGGCGTCGACAAGGACGTACGGGTCTACCTGCCCGCCGGCTACGACCCCGCGGACGCGCGGCGCTACCCGGTGTTCTATTATTTGCACGGGCTCGGCGGTGACGAATCGAACTGGCTCGACGGTGCCAAGCTCGATCGCGCGGCCGACGCGCTCGGGCTCGAAGCGATCGTCGTGATGCCCGACGGCGACAACAACTTCTACATCGATAGCGCGCTCGACACGAAGTACGACGCCTGCCTCAAGGATGGCGAGGGCATGTTCCTCGCCAAGCAGCCGCGCCAGAAGACGTGCGTGAAGTCGTCGAAGTACGAGGCCTACATGACACGCGATCTGATCGACTGGGTCGATCGCACGTACAAGACGATCGCGACACGCGACGCGCGTGGCATCGCCGGACTCTCGATGGGTGGCTTCGGTGCGCTCGTGCTGTCGATGCGCCATCCCGATCTCTACGCGGCCGCAGCGAGCCACTCCGGCTTGATCACGCCGCTCTACAAGGGCCCCTTCCCGTATGTGAAGGGCAAGGGCGAGCTCCACACGAGCTACGCGTCGGTCGCCACGACCTACAAGATGCTCGGCGACCTCGGCACGTGGGTCAACGCGGTGTTCGGTAGCGACTTCACGACCTGGCAGACCTACAACCCGATCGCGCTCGCGCAGAAGCTGACGCCGGGTTCGCTGGCGCTGTATCTCGACTGCGGTACCGAGGACGAGTTCCTGTTCAACCACAGCGTCTCGTACCTCCACGACGTGCTGCAGGACCGCGGGATCCAGCACGAATTCTTCCTCGGGCCGGGCCGCCACAGCTTCGAGCTCTGGCGCGTTCGCGTGACCCACAGCCTGACGTATCTGCGCGATCACCTCGCGAAGCCGAACTGACCCGATCCCGAGTTCGGCGTACGTGACACGTGTTCGTGCGCGTCCGAGCCCGACGATGCGGACCATTCGCTGGACGTGACATCTCACTTCGCACTCCATCGCGTCGCCTGTGGCGATCGGAATGGTCGAGCAGAAGACGGACTACAACTCGTGTACGTGTATGCGCAGCAGTGGACTAGCCCACCATGCCGATCGAGCGCGCGAGCGCCTTGATCGCGGCCCGCGCACGCTCGATGTGCTCGGCGGCCTGCGAGACGGCGGACGACACCACGACCACCGAGTCGCTCTGATCCATGATCGCGGTCTCGTCGGAGGCCGCGCGCATGTTCGCGCGCAACGAATCGATCGACTCCTCGAGCACCGAGACGTGCTCGACGAGATCGACCGGCAGCCCCGAGCCGGTGCGCGTGACGTTCGCGTCGTCGTCGTCACCGTCCATCGCGTCGCGCAGCTTCTGCTCGGTATCGGCGAGCCGCTCCTTGAGCAGCTTGTTGTCGCGCTCGAACCCGGCGAGCTTCTTCTCGAGCGCTTCGGCCTGCACGACCATTTGCTCGAACCGCGCCATGTCGAAGTTGGCGGTGTCCTCGGGATCGTTCGTTGCCTGCCTGTTCGACGTCCGGCGCTGCTGCGCTTCGATGACCGCGACCTCGCGCGCGTCGAGCGGGGCGCGCTGGTTGGTGGTCTCGCTATCGGAGCGCGAGTCGCGGACCTCGAGCTCGAGGCGATCGCGCTCGAGCGTCATCTGGGTCAGCTTGCTGCGGGTCTCCCTTAGATCGCGCTGGAGCTGCGCGATCTCGCGCTCGGTCTCGGCGGCGAACGAGCGCACGTTGTCGGCGCTGGCGACCTCGCGCTCGAGGGTGGTGATCCGCTGCAGCGCGTGGGCGAGCTTGGTCTGGAGCTCGTCGACGTTGCCGCCCGATCGCTCGGCGTGGTCGAGCCGCGCGAAGGCATCGGCCGCGCGCGTCTCGGCATCGTCGAGCCGGTGCTGGAGCTCCGCCAGCGCGGCACGCGCCTGCTCGGCGGCCACGCGGTGCTGCTCGACGGCGATCCGCGCCTGCTCGATGCTGACGCGCGCGGACTCGCTCGCGGTGCGCACCTCGGAGGCCAGCTCGTCGTTGCGATCCTCGGCCTCGAGCGCGCGACGCTCGGCCTCGGCGGCGCGTCCGTCGGCGTCCTTCGCGCGCGCCTCGGCTTCGCGCTGTCGCGTCTCGGCGGCGGCGATCCGGTCGTTGATGATCGCCTCGGATTGCTCGAGCTGGCGCGCGGAGTCGCGGTTCTTGGTCTGCGAGTCGCGCTCGAGCCAGGTCAGCTTCTGGATCGCCTCGTCGAGCTGGCGCTGCAGCGCGCCGGCTCGCCCGATCGCTAGATCGGCGGCCTCGGCACGTGCCTCCAGGCCGTCGAGCTTGCGCTCGGCCTCCTCGGCACGCGCGGTCGCGTCGTCGAGCCGATCCTGCATCGTCAGATCCGCGGCGCGATCCTCGCGCTCGCGCTCGAGCTCGGCCAGCGCGAGGCGGGCGGCGGCCAGCGCGGTCTCGGCCGACGATCGCGCGCTCACGGCCTCGGCGAGCTGGGTCTCGAGGTTGGACACCCGCGCGCCGAGATCACCGGCGATCTGCTGGGCCTTCGCGACGGCGGGCTCGGCCTCTCCGAGCTTCGCCTTGAGCTTCGCGATCTCGGCACGCGCCTCCGCGAGCGAGGCCTGCTGCGCGGTCTCCGAGACGGCGATGCCGCTCTCGAGATCGAGGATCCGATCGCTCAGCGCCTCGATCTCGTTCTCGCGCTCGATCAGCTTCGCGTCGACGTCGGCGAGCTCCTCGGCCGCCCCGCGCGCCTCGGCGAGATCGCGCT
>Ga0075163_10010841_pt1 | contig 11888 bp, 6 predicted proteins | sample JI1023141ADNA_FD_71478 | JGI IMG/M metagenome (GOLD analysis project Ga0075163, IMG submission 71478) | Wastewater effluent complex algal communities from Wisconsin, to seasonally profile nutrient transformation and Carbon sequestration -... | ecosystem: Engineered > WWTP > Effluent > Algae... | reverse complement strand
CCGCGCTGATGTCGGTGAGCGCCAGCGCAGCGACGCTCGGACGGCCGCGACGGCGGTCGATGCTCCCGCTGGTCGGGGCGGTGCTGGTCGGGGCGACGGCTCCGGCCGCGTGGCTGTTGCTGGCGGGCGGGGACGCCACGGAGCTGGCGGAGCCGCTGCCGGTGGCCCCGGAGCCGCCTGCGCAGCTGGAGCCGCCGACCACGGCGCCGCGCGCCGCCGCGTCGGCGCCCGCGAGCGGGCCCGCCGAAGCCGTGGTCCCGGAGCCCGGCGGCGAGCCGTCGGTGGTGCGGGTCGATCCGGGCCCGATCGCCGCGCCAGCGCCGTCGGTCGAGCCAGCCGCGGCCCGGCCAGCCGCGAAGGCGGCCCCGGCGGTCCCACGCCCGCTGGCCCGCGACGCGTTCAAGCGCCGCCTCGAGCGCGAGCTGCTGCGCTGCCGCCCCAAGTTCGCCGACGAGGACATCACGATCCGCGTGACCCCGGGCAAGTCCGGCAAGCTCGAGCAGCTGGCCCCGATCAACGCCGACGAGCTGGCCCCGCGCACCGTCCGTTGCCTCGAGGAGGAGCTGGCGCGCGTGCGCGACGGGCTCAAGGAGGGTGTCGACGCCAGGAAGGTGTTCGACGTCAACCTGACCCTGGCGAAGGCCCCGTGATCAGAAGCGCAGCGTCACGCCGAGGGTGGCGCCGCCGCGCAGCGGGGCGACGGACGGCTGCGGGCGGAGCCGACGCGCCCGGCGGTCGTGCACGAGCAGCCCGGTGAAGGTGGCGGTGAGGATGAGCGACATGCCGAGGAACACGGCGCTGGTGATATAGAGGCGGCGCGCGCTGGTGCGGTGGTCGCAGCTCGCGGGGATGGGATCGGTCTCGCAGACGAGCTGGAGCGGCATGACGTTGGCCTTGGCGGCCTCGATCTCGCGGGCGGCGGTGCGTCCGAGGACCGCGGCGGCGACGATGCCGGCGAGTGATACGACGGCGGTGCCGGCCGACACAGCGAGGCCGGTCTGCCGCCATCGCGGGCGGGGCGAGGGCGCGGGGGTCGGGGCAGTCGCGGCGGGCGGGGGCGGGGGCGTGGCTGTGGGCGGCGGGGGCGTGGTCGCGGGCTGCGGGGTCGCGGGGGCGGGCTGCGCAGCGGGGACGGTCGAGGCGGGCTCGGGGGCGAGGGCGGCGCGCAGCGGGTGGAGCGAGGCGAGGCGAACGCGGGCGGCCGCGGCCGAGGCCGAGTCGCCGGCGGCGATCGTCTCGAGGTCGCCGAGGTAGCCGGTGAGGAGCTCGATGCACGCGTCGAGGGCGGCGAGGGCGTCGGCGGGGTCGAGCTCGGGGGCGAGGGTGCAGCCGCGGGTGGCGACGTACACGACCTGCTCGCCGGCGTCGGTGAACCATGCGGGCGAGGCTCCGCGCTTGCCGGCGTCGTAGATGCGGCGGGCGAAGCTCACGGCGCGGGCGTACGAGGCGGCCGCGGACCGGGGCTCGTCGGCCTTCCTGGCGTCGCTGGCGTCGACGAGGCACAGGCCGAGGTTGTCGGCGTCGGAGGCGTCGGGGCGCTCGTTCGGGCAGGTCGGTGCGGCGGCGACCGGCGCGGCGGTCAGGGCGACGGCGACGGCGACGGCGACGGCCGGGCGCGAACGCGACGACATTGCGCGCAATGTATCACGGGGCGGTGAACACACCGCCATCGATCAGATCGAAGATCGACATGTAGACGAAGGGCTCGGGGTCGTCGGGCCAGCTCTGATCGGCGACGCCGAAGGTGGTATAGAGCACGGTCGGTTCGCCTGGCTCGAGCGGGCTGCGGACGACGTCGATGTCGTCGAAGCTGCCGTCGTGCTGGGTCGGGAACACGAGGTCGCCGGTGGCTGTCAGGATGCAGCGGAAGCTGTCGGCGTTGGGCAGGGTCTGCATCGGGGGCAAGGAGAAGGTGAGCTGCTCGATGACGCTGCCGTCGGGGGCGACGTGCCAGCGCTCGGGCGCGCCGCCGTCGGGCAGCGCGACGATCCAGAAGCCGGACGGCGCGAGGGCCCGGGCCTGGACGATCGGGGTCATGGCTGCCCCTGGCGGCGGGATGACGGGCACGGGCGCGTCGCCGGGTGGGTGGAGGAGCAGCTCGCTGGCCTCCTTGAAGTAGCCGGTGGTGAGGTAGGTGTCGTCGTGACCCACCGCGAGCAGCGTGTCGCTGGGGTCGGGGGTGAACACCACCTTGTTGGTCTCATCGCGGTACGACTTGTTGTTGTCGTTGCAACGAAACACGATGCCGCCAGTGCCGGGGTGGACCAGCAGCTCCCACACGCCGGCGGGCTCCGGACACGGGCTGTCGATCACCGTCTCGTCGTTGGCTGCGGGGTCGCCGGGGTATTGCCAGCCGCCGGACCAGACCTGCGGGTCGCGGCTAAATGCGTGGACCGCGTTTGGATAGTACTGGTCGACGTACAGCAGCTTGTGGTCGGTCGGACGGATGTGATAGTTGCGCGCGCCATAACCGAGGCTGCCGAAGCCGGCGCAGCCGGCCCGCGGATGGTCGGGGCGGATCACGGCGGGCAAGCTGGTGCCCTGCTGGTAGGTGCCGACGAGGTAGACCTGGGTCGGGTCGAGGTCGTCGCACCAGGTGTCGTCGATCTCCTGCGCGGGCAGGTCGGCGGCGGCGGTCGTGGTGGCGGTGACGGCGGTGGGGCTGGTGGACGCGGTCGAGGTCGTGGCGTCGGCGGACGAGGTGGTGACGGGCGCGAGGGTCGTCCCGGGGCCGTCGCTCGTCGGCGACGCCGTCGACTCGCCGCCGGCGGAGGTCGGCGACGAGTCGTCGTTGGACTGCGGGGGCAGCGACGAGTCCGACTCGAGCTCGGGCTCCTGCTCGTCCCACCAGGCCGGGCAGGCGGTCAGGGCGACGAGGAGGGCGAGCGGGAGGCGACGCATGGGCCCACGATAGTGGTCGGCTGTGGCGGGCGCCAGCCGGTGCCGGGGGCGAAGTGGGGCCGCGGCGGGCGGGAGGGCCCCAGGCCAGCGAATGCGCGGGTGTTCGATTGCAGGCGCGGGCGCGCCGGATTGCTCAGGGGCCGGTGAACAGCGCTCCGCCGTGCACCACGGGCGGTGCTCCGGTGCCGTCGTGGATCACCGCGGCCGCCGCGGGGGCGAGCGGGCTGCGGACGACGAGGTTGCGACCGTCGCGGAAATAGACGAGCGCGCCGTCGCCGTCGAGGCGCGCGCTGTCGTCGTCGCCGGGCGGGCCGTGCTCCGTCAGGGCGTAGCTCCCCGCGACCGTCACGCTGCTGTCGGCGGCGACGACCCACAGCTCGAGCGGCCCGTTCGCCTCGGCCTGGACGGCGATCCGAAAGCCGTCGCCGAACGAGCGGGCCGCGCGTACCAGGCCGTTCTCCGCGCCGCCCGGGACCGCCACTGCCGCGGCGTTGTCGTCGTCGACGACGATCCGCAGGGAGCTGGCCAGGCGCACCGGGCGGGCGGTCGCCAGCAGGTCGCCGGTGTGCCCGACCGCCATCGCCTCCTCGCCGTGCAGGGTCACGCGCCGGGTGCCGTCGAGGTCGTGATAGCTGTAGTCGTTGGCGCCGGCGCGGCAGACAAAATAGAGGCCGCCGTCGGGACGCGTGACCAGGGCCCAGCTGGTGTCGTCCGGGCAGGACTTGCCGAGCTCGCGATCGTTGCGGTCGAAATCGAGGTAGCCCGGGTAGCCGCCGATCATGTCGTCCGGCGTGTACTCGTACATGCGGTTGAGGTATCCGTCGATCTCGACGCGGAGCACGCGTCCGTCCGGGGCGAGGGCGAGCTGCGGGGTCGGGCTGCCGAATGCCACGCAGGCCGAGCCGGTCTGGCCGGGCCGCTGGATCGCGCGGTCGTCGACGTAGGTCGGCTCGACGAAGGACTCGCTCAGGCTGCCGTAGAGGTACACCTGATCGGGGTCGAGCTGGGCGCACCAGGCGTCGCCGCTGACCGGCTCGTCGTCGGTCCCGGGGTCGTGGGTGTCCCCGGGCGGCTCGAGCGGCTTCGACTCGAACGCGCCGCGGTCGGGCGCCGGGCGCCGCTTGACGCCGTTGTGGTCGTACTCGGGCGCGAGGTCGGGGACGGCGTCGCCCTGGCCCGGCGAGTCCAGCGTGAGGCGGTAGTCGCCCGCGGCCCAGAACGGGTCGAAGGGGTCGCCGTCGAGGAAGGACGGTGTCGCCACCAGGTTGCCGTTGATCCCGGCGAACTGCGGCGCCGCGTGGAACAGGTTGCTGCGCACGCTCTTGCTGGTCGGGTCGTCGAAGCCGACGGCGTCGTTGTCCGGGAAGGTCTGGGAGACGATGTTGTTGTGGAAGAAGAGGCCGTCGAGGGCGAGCTCGAGCCCGCCGCCGTTGCGATGCATCGTGTTGTTGATGATCTCGAAGCGCAGGGTCCCGCGGCCGCCGCCGAGGTCGAGGAACGGGTAGGCGAACAGCGCGACGCTGTTGTCGACCAGCAGGTTGTTCTCGATCCGGATCGTGCCGCTCTCGGCGCGGGGGCCGGCCAGGTCCAGGAGGATGCCCGCGCCGTTGCCGATGATCGTGTTGCTGGCGATGTACACGTCGGCGCTGAAGTCGAGGTCGTCGGCCTCGACGAGCACGGCCCCGCGGAGGCAGTCCACGAACCCGTTGCCGACCACCCCGGCGCGCAGATCGGTCCCGCCGAGGATCTGCATGCAGAAGCCGTCGCGCGGGTCCCACTGGTCCCCGACCCACAGGTCGTAGAACAGGAAGCCCTCGACCCACGGCCGGCTGCCGCGCACGAGCACCCCGCCGTCGTCGCCCAATCCGCTCAGGATGGTCGTCTCCGGCCCGGCGACGCTGCGCAGGCACAGCTGCTTGTCGCCGAGATCGACGAGCACCCCGCCCTTCTTGTTGGTGTAGGTCCCCGGGTAGACCCAGATCGTCGCGCCGTCGTCGGCCGCGTTGACGGCCCCCTGGATCGTGATGTGGCACGGCTGATTGCCCTCGCAGTCCGCGCCGACCCACAGCGCCGGATCGCCGGTGCACGGCCTGCGCGCGGCGAAGTCGGGGCGACCCGCGGACTCCTCGCCGGTGGTCGGCTCGCCGGTGGTCGGCTCGCTCGTCGTTATGTTGGTCGTCTCACCGACCGTCGCGCTCGCCCCGACATCGCCGTGCCCCGTCGGCGACCACCATCCCGGACACGCGCACAGCGGCGCGAACACGGCCGACGCCCCGACGATGCCCCCGCGCAGCGTTGCTCGCATCATCCGCGAGGTTTGCACACGCGTCCGCGCGCAACAAGTGGGCTGGCGCCCGCACCCGGTCAGGCGAGCCGCAGCGGCAGCGCCTGCAGGCCGCGGATGTTGCCGGGGATCCGCCACTTGAGCTGCTGCGCGGGGACGGCGAGGCGCATGCCGGGGAAGCGCTGGAGCAGGGCGTTGATGGCGAGGGAGCCCTCGAGGCGGGCCAGCGGTGCGCCCATACAGAAGTGAATGCCGACGCCGAACGCGAGGTGCTTGTTGGGGTCGCGCGCGAGGTCGAGGGCCTCGGGGTCGGTGAAGGCGTTTTTGTCGCGATTGGCGGCGGCGAGGCCGGCGAAGATCGGGGTGCCGCGGGCGACCTGGCGGCCGTGGAACTCGAGGTCCTCCCGGGCGTAGCGCGGGGCGGAGAAGATCGCCGGGCTGGTGAAGCGCAGGAGCTCCTCGATGGCGCACTGGATCCCCTCGGGCCGTGCGCGCAGCGCCTCGCGCTGCTGCGGGTGCTGGAGCAGGGCGAGGGTGCCGGTGCCGATCAGGTTGACGGTGGTCTCGTGGCCGGCGAGCAGCAGCAGGAAGACCATCGCGATCACGTCGTCGGCGCTCAGGCGATCGCCGTCATCCTCCTCGGCCTGGACGAGCGCCGAGATGAGGTCCTCGCGCGGCTCGGCCCGGCGCTGCTGGATCAGCGCGTCGAACAGGCGCAGCAGCCGGTTGCCGGTGGGGATCTGCATGAGCACGCCGACGATGCCGCCGGAGAACGAATTGGTGAGGCTCGTCATCCAGCCGTGGAACCTGGGGCGGTCCTCCGCGGGGATGCCCATCATCTCGGAGATGATCGCCAGCGGGAGCGGGAGGGCGAATGCTGCCATCAGGTCGACCTCGCCGCGCCGGGCCGCGTCGTCGAGCAGGCGCTCGATGATCTGCTCGGCGGAGCGCCGCATCTCCCGGACTCGCACGGGGGTGAACGCGCGACTGACCAGGTTGCGCAGGCGACGATGCCGCGGCTCGTCGCTGTTGAGCATGTTGCTCTGCATGGTCGTGAAGAGGCGGGGCATCCACCACGCGCTCATGGCGTGGCGAGATCCGGCGTGGTGGGCGTCGTTGGCGAAGCGCGGGTCCTTGAGCAATTCGGCGACGACCTGATGGCGCAGCGCGAACAGCCCGTTGCGGATGTACGACCCCCGCACCGGGACCAGGGCGGTCTGGGCGCGCAGGCGGGCGTACAGCGGGTGGGGATCGTTGCGAAACGCGGGGCTCTTGAAGTCGAGGAAGAGGTCGGTCGTGTCCATGGTGCTCGCGCTTCGCTCGGGGATCCGGAGGATCGGAGGATACACGGGTCCTTCGGCGGGCGAGGGGGCCGCGGGGGCGTGGATTGGCGCGGGCTCGCGGCGCGCGGGCGAGGGCCGGGTCGGTGGCCGCGGGTCAGGGCTGCGGGCGATCGAAGCGGCCGAGCGAGACGCGGGCGCCGGGGTTCATGATCACGAAGGAGCGGGCCTCGACGCGCAGGCCGCCCTTGCCGTCGTGCTCGAGGATCTGCGCGGTGCCGAGGCCGTAACCGGTGGGGCCCTGGGCGAAGTACTGCGCCTCGATCGTGTACGGATAGGCGCGCGCCGGGCCCGGGATGGTGAACATCTCGGGGCCGTAACCATTGGTCACATCGGCCACCAGCGCGCCGCCCGAGCTCAGCGCGGGGTGCTGGTAGGAGGCCCGCTCGCCGGCGCCGTCGATGATGTGGAGGTCGAGGTCGCTGGCGTCGGTCTCCCAGCCGAGCACGACGTGGGTCGAGGGCTCGAGCGGGAGCTCGAGGCCGTGGGTCTGCAGGGCGGCGAGCGCCTCGGCGCGGCGCTCGGGGGCGCTGGCCACGAGGGCCGCGGCGAGCAGGCCGGCGTCGGCGCGCAGGACCTCGAGCACGCCGGCGCGCGGCCGCGACGAGCCCTGGCGCAGGCCGGCGAGGATCGCCGCGAGGGCGTCGGCGTGGCGACCGGCCCGCGCCAGCGCGTGGGCGTAGAGGCGATGCCCGGTGAGGTGATCGGGGCGGGTCGCCACGGCGCGCGCGTGGCTGTCGATCGCCAGCGCGAGGCCGGCCGCGCCGAGGCCGGCGAGGCGCTCGGCGGCGTGGCGTCGCAGCTCGGCGCGGCCGGGATCCAGGTCGATCAGGGAGCCGTAGGCGCGAGCCGCCGCGCGCTTGTCACCCAGGGCGGTGAGCGCCTCGCCGAGCGCGAGGTGGGCCAGGACGTCGCCGGGCTCGGCGTCACACCAGGCGCTGGCGAGCAGCAGGGCCTCGCGCGGGTCGTGGGGCAGGGCGGCCATGATGGTCGCAAACTTGCCGCGCAGGGCGGGGATCGGCGCCGGCTCGGTGGTGGTGGATTTGCCGGGCGAGGTCGACGATAGCGTCCACGCCGAATCCACGCGGATCGTGTATTCGATGCGACGATTCCTGGCCCGCCCGGCGCGGGTGATTTCGCGGTCGACGGGCTCGTCGGCGCCGGCGTCACGGAGGATGAGCCGGGCCCGATCGATGCCGTGGTGCACGAGGTAGTCGCGCACGGCGGCGGCGCGCTGCAGGCCCAGGTTCGCCGCCTCGCCGCGCAGGCGGTGGCCCGAGATCTCGAGGGCGATGGTCGAGAACTCGCGCAGGATCTGGACGGTGCGGTCCAGCACCGGGCGGGCCTTCGCAGAAATTTTGGCGCTGCCGTCCGCGAAGTAGATGCCGCGGATCGAGCCCGTGAACATGGCCAGCTGGGTCGGGACCTCGTCGGGGCAGCCGTCCTCGTCCTGGTAGCCGTTGCGGGTCTCGGGGACGGTCGGGCAGCGATCGTCGCTGTCGCCGAGGCCGTCGCCGTCGCCGTCGCTGGGGGCGTCGCCGGGCCGCGCGGAGGGGTCGGCCGCGAGCGCGGGGGCGCCGGCGCTGCGGGTGTGGGTGATGTGCAGGGCGCCGCCGTCGCGGCGCAGCAGCTCGGGCCCGGCGTCGCCGACGGCGAGGATCTGGGCGAGGGCGTCGCGGCGGATGCCGTAGCGCTGATAGTCGGCCTCGCTCTCGAGCACCAGCAGGCCGGTGAAGGGGCTGAGTACGCGATATCGGCGCGAGAGCTCGACGACCTGATCGCGCATCGAGCGGCGCATATCCTCATCCCCCGCGGGGAGGTGATCGCGCACGGCGAGGAGTCGGTGGATACGCGCGCCGACCCAGGCGCGCTCGAGCAATGGGCGCTCGACGGCGCGGGTGGTCAGCTGCGGGTGTGCGTGGCCGGCGAGCTCGACCGCGAGCGGGAGCTCGGCGGGGAGGTCGGCGTAGATGAGGGCGGTGTCGCCGGGCTGCACGCCGTCGAGGCGCTCGGGCCAGGTCCAGCGGCTGCCGGGCACCGATACGCGGAGCGTGGCGAGGCCGGGGCGCCGCAGCCTGTCGACGATCGCGGTGATCGGCAGGGTGCCGTCGACGAGCGCGCCGGCGGTGGTGTCGGCGCTGGTGTCGGGGGTGGTGAGGCGGGTCAGGGTGGCGAGGTCGTGGTTGGCGCCGGTGAGCACGGCGTCGATGCGGACCACGCCGGCGCCGCGCAGGGCCGCGAGGGAGCGGGTCAGGGCCCGGCCCTCGTGGGCGCCGGCCGTGATCACGCCGTCGCCGAGCAGCACGATCCGCTCGCCGGGCCGCACACCCGGGCGGATCGCGGCGAGGGCCCGCGCCAGATCCGAGGCCCCGAGCGCGCGCCGGCGCAGGATGCTGTCGGCGTGCCTGGCCGAGAAGTCGCCGGCGGGCCCGCGAAACAGCTCGAGCGCCTCCTGGTCGAATGCCCACACGCGCAGCGGGAGCGTGGCCCCGTGGACCGCGCCGAGGCGCTCGATCAGGGCGGTGAGCCGGGCGACGTGGGCGGCGAATTGCGGGGCCTGCGAGGCGCTGGTATCGAGCAGCAGGGTGACGGCGGCGGGCGGGCCGGCCGGGGTCGATGCGCCGGGGATGGTGATCCGCGCGAGCGCCAGATCGCCGCTGCGCAGGCCGAGGTCGGGCGGGCCGTCGACCTCGCGCAGCGCCGGCGCGTCGGGGCGGGCGACCATCGAGTCGCGCGCCCGATAGAGCTCGACGCTGGCGCGGGGGTCGCGAGGATCGGGGCCGAGGATTGCGAGGTCGAGGGTGTCGAGCTGCGGCAGGCCGGCGATGGGCAGGCGATAGTCGGCGTGGGCGCCGGCCAGCTCCTGCGAATAGGTGAGGATCAGCTGCTTGCGGGCGTGCGCGGGGATCGGGAAGACGCGGGCGGAGAAGCGCTCGCCGGCGTCGTGCTCGAGCAGCGCGGGGTCCTGGCGGCGGTGCAGGAAGTCCTCGAACACGCGGCGCGCCTCCTGGCGCTCGACGACCTCGCCCTCTTGCCAGAGGTCGCCGATCTTCATGGCGAAGCGGGAGACGGCGGAGCGCGGCGGCAGCTGGATGGCGAAGCGGCCCTCGAGGGTGCGGTCGCCGGGGTTCTCGAACTCGAGGTGCAGCTCGGTGAGCGCGAGCGGGGCCTCGACCCAGGCCCGGGCCCGGAGCCCGACCAGGCGCAGGCCGGTGCCGTCGCTGGCGGTCAGGGCGATCGCGGGGGTGGTGTGCGCGGGGCCGGCGGGCGCGGGCAGCCAGGTCGAGCCCGCGGGGGTCGCGGGCTCGCTCGTCGGTGCGTGGGCGCCCGGGCGCTCGGGCGCGTGGCAGGCGGCGAGCAGCGCGAGCGAGAGGAGGGTGGAGGCGCGGCGCGGCCGGTCGGGGGCGAGCGGGTGAGGCATGGCGATCGCTGGAGTACCGACCTCCCGGCGGTCGATCGGCGGGCGCCGACGATTGTCGTCTGGGGTCAGTCGGTGGTGCGAAAGTGGGTGGTCCAGCGGTGATCAGTGCCGGGGATCTCGACGTCGAGGCGACACTCGCCGGTGGTGCGGATGCGGGCGACGGGGATGAAGCTGGTGAGCGGATCGTCGCTGGCCGCGGGGGCGTCGCACTGGGCCGGGGTGCTCGTGGTCGAGGCGAACCATGCGGCGGGCAGGTTGGCGCACAGCTTGCCGAGCTCGGTGGTGACGGCGTCGACGTGGAGCTCGACGGTGTTGGGCTGGTCGGGGAAGAACAGGGGATAGGAGCCGCCGTCGACGATCGGCTCGGAGACGGTGCCCTTGCTGGCGGACTTTTGCAGGTAGAGGGCGGCGTCGACGGAGGTCAGGGCGTCGGGGCCGACGACGGTGAAGGCGTCGAGGCCGCGGACCGGGAGGGTGGTGTCGACGGCGATCGCGACGACGCCGGGCTGGGCAGTGAGCTGCCAGGGGTCGGCGCCGGCCGTCAGCGCGCCGTGGGAGCGCAGGGTGATGCCGACGGGGGTCGGCGCGTTGATCGGCTCGAACAGCTCGTCGCGGCCGTTGAAGGGGCGCGCGGTCGGGGCCCACAGCGGGGCGTCGGCGGGCAGGACGACGCGGTCGGGGCAGTCGCCGAGCTGTTGATGGAATTGCTCGACCGTGAAGCCGGCGACCCGGTCGACGTGCAGGACGATCCGCTGCGCGAGCGGGACGGTGGTGACGACGCCGCCGGGGAGGGTGCAGCTCTGGCCCTGCAGCTCGCCGGTGAGGAGCGCCGAGACGGTGCCCTCGGCGCGCAGATCGACCGCGAGGGCGCCAGCCGCGAGGGTGAGCCCGGCGGCGTCGCCGTCGAGCTCGCTGAGGGTGTGCCAGACGACGTCGCCGAGGCGGCGCTCGCAGTCGCCGGTGAGGATCATGCCGGTGCCGGGGAGGACCGTGACGGCGCGCGGGTAGCTGGCGTGGAGGCCGTAATGCAGCTCGGTCTCGACGCTGGCGTGGTCGCCGTCGAGGTCGGTGTAGACGAGCAGCTCGTGGCTCGCGGCGAGCACGGCGGGGAGCTCGAGCTCGTGGAGCGGGGCGCCGGGGGCCCGCGGGGCCCGCGGGGCGTCGGGGGCGTCGGGGGCGTCGGGGGCGTCGGGGGCGTCGGGGGTGTCGCCCTGGCTTTGGCCCTGGCCGGGGTCGCAGGCGGCGAGGACGAGGGCGAACACGAGCGATGGGTGGGTGCGCATGGGGAGCTCCTCGACGAGAGATAGCGCCGGTCGGCCCGGGGGGGAATGCACAGGTATGCACGAGAACTGTGCAAGGATGCACAGACCATGAATTGGGACGACCTGCGCTTCGTGGCCGCGCTCGCGCGCGCGGGATCGTTGACGAAGTCGGCGGCGGCGCTGGGGGTCGACCACACGACGGTCGGGCGCCGGGTCGAGGCGGCCGAGCGCGGGCTCGGGCTGCGGCTGTTCACGCGCACGGGCGCGGGCTACGTGCTGACGCGGGAGGGCGAGCAGCTGATCGCGCCGCTGCGGCAGGTCGAGGACGCGGTGCTGTCGCTCGAGCGCGGGGTGCATGCCCAGCGCGGCGCGCTCGAGGGGACGGTGCGGGTCACGTCGCCGGAGACGCTGGGCATCGCCTACCTGGCGGCGCGGCTGGCCCGCTTCGGCCGCCAGTACCCGGCGCTGTGCGTCGAGCTGGTGCCGGCGGGGGCGGTGCTGGACCTCAGCCGCAGCGAGGCGGAGCTGGCGGTGCGGCTGTTTCGCACGCGCCATGAATCGGTGGTGGCGCGGCGCATCGGGGAGGTCGGTTATGGGCTGTACGCGTCGGCGGCGTACCTGGCGAGGCGCCCGCTGAAGGGGCCGGGCGAGCTGCACGCGCACCCGCTGCTGCTGCCGAC
>Ga0075163_10010840_pt1 | contig 11888 bp, 8 predicted proteins | sample JI1023141ADNA_FD_71478 | JGI IMG/M metagenome (GOLD analysis project Ga0075163, IMG submission 71478) | Wastewater effluent complex algal communities from Wisconsin, to seasonally profile nutrient transformation and Carbon sequestration -... | ecosystem: Engineered > WWTP > Effluent > Algae... | reverse complement strand
GGGGGGGACTCGACGGCCGGGGTAGGAGCGAGCGGGACGGGTGAGGGCGGGACGAGCGGGACGAGTGGGGTGGGGGCGAGCTCGTCGATGGATTGCCAATTCATCTGCGAGACCACGGACGTTCAGGGCGAGCTGGAGTGCGACAGCTTCTTGCAGGACTGTCCCGAGGGGCAAAAGTGTGCGGCCTGGGCGGAGGACGGGGGTGGGTCGTGGAATGCGCTGAAGTGCGTGCCGGTGATGGGCGACAAGCAGCCGGGCGAGGAGTGCTTCGCGCTCGACGGCGGGACGAACGGGCTGGACGACTGCGCCGAGGGGGTGATGTGCTGGAACGTCGACGAGAACAAGATGGGTCAGTGCGTGGCGCTGTGCAGCGGAACCCCGGAGGCGCCCGTGTGCCCGGAGAATGTCGCATGTATTATCCCGTCCGACGGCGTGCTCAATCTGTGCATGCCGAATTGTGATCCGCTGATCCAAGACTGTCCTGGCGATGACTCGTGCATACCGAACGGCGATGCCTTTGTGTGCGTACTCGACGCGTCCGGGGACGAGGGACAGGTGAATGACGGCTGCGAGTTCGCGAATGCCTGCGACAAGGGGCTCATTTGCCTCGATACAGCAGAGGCGTCGAGTGCGTGCGACCGGCAGGCGGCGGGGTGTTGTCAGCCGTTCTGCGAGTTTCCGGGCGGGGGCTGTCCGAACCCGGATCAATCGTGCGTGCAGTGGTACGACCCGATGGAGCTTCCGCCGGACAGCCCGAAGTTGAATTATGGCGTTTGCAAGGTGCCGGAGTGATAAATATGGCCATGCGGGTATCCTCAGAAGTTTGGGTGGCCGGTTTCGCGTCGTTGGCGGCGGGGTGTGGGATTCCGGCGTCGTCGGGCGAGGCGGGCGGTGGCAGCGCGAGCAGCGGTGCGAGCTCAGGAGGGATCGGGAACTCCGAGACCGGGGCGGTCACCGGTGGGCCGTCGACGAGCACGGGTGTGGTCGACCCGCCGGTGAGCACGGGTGCGGTCGGTACGGACGGGACGAGCGTGGGGGCGTCGATCGGCTGCCCGTTCATCTGCGAGACGACGGAGGGGCTGCCAGGGACGAATTGCGACAACTTTGCGCAGGATTGCCCGGATGGTCAGAAGTGCGCGGCCTGGATCCCTGATGGCGGCGGGGCCTGGAATGCGCTCAAATGCGTGCCGGTGACGGGGGACAAGCAACCGGGGGAGCCGTGCTTCGCGCCCGAGGCGGGCAGCGGGCTGGACGACTGCGCCGAGGGGGTGATGTGCTGGGACCTCGACGAGAACAATATGGGGTTCTGCGTCGCGTTGTGCAGCGGCAGCGCGGAGGCGCCCGTCTGCCCGGATCAAGGGCTGTGCAACATCTGGGGGAGCGGCGAGCTCAATCTCTGCTTCCCCAGTTGCGACCCGCTTGCTCAGGATTGTCCCGGTGATGGCCTGTGTATACCGAACGGCGATGGGTTTGTGTGCGTCATCGACGCGTCCGGGGACGAGGGACAGGCCAATGATGTATGCGAGTTCATCAATGTGTGTGACAGGGGGCTCGTTTGTCTCAAACCGGCCGAGGCGTCGAGCGCGTGCGATCCCGCCGGGGCCGGGTGCTGTCAGCCGTTCTGCGAGTTTCCGGGCGGGGGCTGTCCGAACCCGGATCAGGCGTGTGTGCAGTGGTACGACCCGATGGAGCTGCCGCAGGACAGCCCGAAGTTGAAGTATGGGATCTGTAAGATATCGGGGTGAGGCGATATGCGAAGATTCATGTTGTTCTGTCTGCAAGTGGGGCTCGGGTTGGGCGGGGTGGGGTGCGCGCCGGCGGCGTCGCCGGGTGGCGGTGGGGGCAGCAGTGAGGGTAGTGGCGGCGCGGGGAGCAGCAGCGGCGGGCTCGGGAACTCCGAGACCGGGGTGGGGACGGGCGAGATGCCGACGGGGACGGGTGGCGGCGACTCGACGGCCGGGGTGGGGACGGGCGGGACGGGCGAGGGCGGGACGAGCGGTACGAGTGAGACGGGGGCGAGCTCGTCGATGGATTGCCAGTTCATCTGTGAGACTACGGGGTTCGGTCCTGAGTGCGACAAATTCTTGCAGGACTGTCCCGAGGGGCAAAAGTGTGCGGCCTGGGCCGAGGGCGGCGGTGGGTCGTATAATGCGGTCAAGTGCGTGCCGGTGATGGGGGACAAGCAGCCGGGCGAGGAGTGCTTCGCGCCGGAGGGCGGGACGAGCGGGCTGGACGACTGCGCCGAGGGAGTGATGTGCTGGAACGTCGATGAGAACAACATGGGGGTCTGTGTCGCGCTGTGCAGCGGCAACCCGGAGGCGCCTGTCTGCCCGGACGATGGCCCGTGCACGCTCGACGGGAATGGCGCGCTCAATCTCTGCTTCACTAATTGCGACCCGCTCGTCCAGGACTGTGTCGGTGATGACTTGTGTATACCGAACGGCGAGGGATTTACTTGCGTCCTCGACGGGTCGGGTGACGAGGGACAGGTCAATGATATCTGCGAGTTCGCCAACGCTTGCGACAAGGGGCTCGTTTGCCTCGATCCGGTCGTGGCGTCGAGCGCGTGCGACCCGCGGGCGTTCGGCTGTTGTCAGCCGTTCTGCGAATTTCCGGGCGGGGGCTGTCCGAACCCTGATCAGGCGTGCGTGCAGTGGTACGACCCGATGGATGTGCCGCAGGACAGCCCGAAGCTGAAGTATGGTGTTTGTAAGATACCGGGGTGATGGTCATATGCGGATATTCATGGTGTTCTGTCTGCAAATAGGGCTCGGGCTGGGCGGGGTGGGGTGTGTGCCGGCGGCGTCGCCGGGTGGGAGTGGGGGCAGCAGCGGTGGCGGTGGCGCGGGGAGCAGCAGCGGTGGGCTCGGGAATTCGGAGACTGGGGTGGGGACGGGCGGGATGCCGACGGGGACGGGTGGGCCGCCGACGAGCACGGGCGTGGGCAGCTCGAAGGGGGGCGGGAGCGGGGGCGGGACCAGCGGGACGGAGGAGGAGACGGCTGCGAGCATCCGACGAGGATACACCCCGCGCCCGTCCGTCGCGCGCTCGCGGCTCCGCCGGCCCCGAGCGCCGGCCAGGCGGACCGGCGCGCTCGCGGAGGTCGCCGCCGCGGCCGCCCGCGGTGTGTCACGGCCCTCGTGTTTCCTGGCCGCCGCCCCCTCGGCTTGGCGTCCCCGCCGAGTGCCGATGCCGACCGCCCGCCTTTCTACGGTCGACAGAACAGCGTTGCCAGCGTTGCCAGCGTTGACACATTCTTCTAAATGAGCCTGAATGATGGCCAGATGACTCTGGTCCATGCGCCCTTACTCCCCCGCTGGATGCTTTTGCTTGCCCTCGGCGGGTGCGGAGCCAGGTCCCAGAGCGGCGAGGCGGATGCATCGAGCAACGACACCGCCGCCTCGACCGTCTCGACGATGTCCACAGGCGCGCTCGCGCCCCCAGACTCTGCGTCCTCGGACACGCCAGGCCCGCCGGACACCGCCGGAAGCGGCGCTCCGACCACCGAGATCCTCGCCAACGAGGGCAGCACCTCGGCCCCGCCTGACCTCCCCCCGGAGCCTCCTATTTCGTGCGACCCACACGCCGAGACGCCCTGTCCCGAAGGCCAGAAGTGCTCGGCGGCGGCGTCCGAGTGGAGCCCGTGGCTCCTCTACACCGGTACGCCAGCGTGTTATCCGATCCTCGGTGATAAGGAAAAGGGCGAGCCGTGCGAGTTGGGCCGCGGCCTGTTCGACGGCCTCGACGAGTGCGCGCCGGGCCTGGTCTGTGCCGACATCTACTTGGCTTGGGGCACGGCCGGCGTATGCGTCGAGTTCTGCGACCCGGCGATCAAAGACGGCTTCACCAACCAGGCGTGCGACGATCCGAAGGAGTTCTGCTCCGCCCCGGCCTGCCAGGAGTGCCTGCTATCACTGTGCGTCCCCGCGTGCGACCCCCTCGCGCCAGACTGCCCGGACGGGACCGGATGCGTCCTCGCCTACGTCAACTCCGATTACGCGTTCGAATGCGAGGCCATCCAGCCCGACATGCCCGAGGCCGGCGAGGACTGCCCGAACTACGAATGCGCCCCGGGGGCCTCCTGCGTGCTCGCCGAGACCGTCGCCAACCCCACCTGCGCGGGCAATGATGCCTGCTGCACCCCGCTGTGCGACCTGGACGCGCCCAACACCTGCCCCGGCGCGGCGATGGGCGAGGTCTGCCAGCCGTTCTTTCCCGAGCCGTTCGACCCGATCCTCGACCCGTGGAGCGTGCAATACGACGATCTCGGGATCTGCCTGCTGCCGTGAACCCCAGGACGACCATGCCGACGCGCCTCCGAATCTTCTTCCTCCTCCTCACCGCCTGCGAGCTCAAGCAGCCAGGCGGCGGGACCGACGTCATGCCGATGACCGATGCCTCGAGCTCCACCGGGGGCGCGCCGACCTCGGTCACCGACGGCGGGGGTGCATCCGCCGCGACCGGGATCGGCGGGCCATCCGATGCGACGAGCGAATCGACGTCGACCTCCTCGAGCTCGACGTCGACGTCGACGTCGGCCTCGACCGACGAGATGAGCTTCATCGCCATGCCTGACGTACCCCCGGGTTCCATGCACTGCAACCCGCTCGATGCCACGCCATGCCCCGAGGGCCAGAAGTGCTCGGCCACTGCCGATGAACGACTCAACAACATCATCTTCCTCAGCGAGCCGACGTGCCTCCCCATCCTCGGCGACCAGAAGAAGGGCGAGCTGTGCGACCTCGGAGAGATGCCCGTCGACGGCCTCGATGACTGCGCCGACACCCTCTGCTTTAGCGCCCCGTTGGGGTATGGTGAGCCCGGCGAGCCCGGCATCTGCGTCGAATTCTGCGGAACCGGCTACTACCCCGATCCGTCCCAGTCGTTCTGCGACGACCCGAACGACTTCTGCTATCAGGTCGGCTGCCAGGAGTGCGGCCTGACGCTGTGCCTCCCGACCTGCGACCCCCTCGCCCCAAACTGTCCTGACGGACAGGTCTGCCTGTTCTCGTACAGCCTTCGGGAGCAGGGGTTCATGTGTCAGGCGCCGGAGGAGCCCCTCCCGGGCGTCGGCGAACCCTGCGACTGGACCTACAAGTGCACGCCCGACAGCTGGTGCGTGCCGTTCGACGAGGTCGCCACACCCTGCGGCGACAGCGAGGTCTGCTGCACCCCGCTGTGCGACCTCGACGCGCCCAACACCTGCCCTGGTGGTGCCATGGGCGAGGTTTGCCGCCCCTTCTTTGAGACCCCCTTCGACCCCGCCGACGACCCGTGGGGCGTGCAATACAACCACCTCGGGTACTGCGCCTTGCCATGACCTTCACGACCCGCCTGTTTCGCCCGACCCGTCGGCGTTTGCTCGCCGGCCTCGGCGCCGGCGCCCTGGCCTTCGGGACAGGCGCTCGAACGAGCCGCGCCGCCTGGGGCGAGTTTCCGTCGGGCCTCGCCGACGTCGGCCTGCCGCCGGAGCGCCGCGTCCGCCGCGTCCTCGAACTCTACATGTACGGCGGCATGAACGCCTGGGACACCCTGTATTGCGTGCCGGGCTGGGGCGCCGCGGACAACACCTACCTGCACGCCGTCGACAGCGCCGCGCGGTTCGCCGCATGCGGGCTCACCGGCGCGATCACCCTGCCGTTCGCGGAGGACAGCGTCGGCGCGGCGATCCATCTCGGCCCGTGGACGCACCCGCTGTGGCAGCGCCCCGACGTGCTCGCACGGATGCGGGTGGTGCTCGTACGCCACGATCAACTCCCGCACGAGACCGCGATCCCGCTGGCCCTGAGCGGACGTCGGCTCGGCGATCCCGCGCTCGCCGGCACCGGCGCGGCTGTACAGCGGCACTTCGCCGAACGCGAGGGCTCACGACGACTGCCATGGTCCTACGTGCTCCGCGTCGGCGACGAGTCGCGATCCGATAACCTCGCCGCGGCTACCGCTGTCGGCCTCCACCCCGCGGGCGCGCGTCCGATGGAGATCCGCCTGGCCGAGCTCGTCCGCCTCGGGCAGCTTCTCCGCCGCGATGCGATCGGCGAGTACCGCGATCCGCTCGACGCGCTCGTCGCCCATCAGCTCGCCCGCTATGAGGACGCCCTGCGCCGCAACGACGGCCGCGTCCGTGCCCCCTCGCTCGACGTCTACGCGGCGAGCAGCCGCGCGATGGCCCAGGCGCCCGAGCTCCGCGACCTCGTCCCGCCCGACGCCGGGCTCCTGACCTGGGGCTCGGCCTGCGGTGAGCACGGCATCAGCACACCGTCGCAATGCGCCGCCCTTGCAGCCCACCTGCTCACCCTCGCCGACGAACCTGCGCGCTACGTCCACTGGATCGACCGGGCGCTGCTACCGAGTGAGGATGGCGGCCACGACACGCACCGCAAGCATGCGTTCTCCGCCGCGATCAATTATCCCCACACGTTCGAGCGGCTCCTCGGTATCATCAACGCACCCGGCGAGCACGACCCCGGCAAACTCGACCTCGACGACACGCTGATCGCCGTCACCACCGAGTTCGGCCGCTCGCCCGCGCTGCAGCCAGGTCTCGACGGTCTCAACCACTGGCCCCACATGACCGCATGCGCCCTGATCGGTGGCCCCATCGACGCGCCGGCCATCGCCGGGTACGCCCGCGAGTCCGATGGTATCGCTATGCAGGCCGCCTCGCCCGCCGAGTTGCGGGCCGCGTTACTGGTCGCGCTCGGCGTCTATCCATTCGACGCCGGCGGCCTGGCGACGAGCGATATCCAGGGCAGCGACGGCGATCCGACTCGCGCGCTCACACGTCTCGCCCGCGATGTGCTGGGGGTCCGCCCGTGATCCGGCGCCCCGTGGCCCTGCTCGCTGTGCTCGCTGCCGCCTGCAACGAGCCTCTGCCGGCCCTCGGCGGCGTCGAGGCGGCCCCGACCTGTCAGGCCAGTGACGAGGCGTTTGTCCTGCAGGCCCTCCCATGGCTGCAAGGTCGCCGCCCGTCCGGGATCCGCGAGCTCCGGCTGCTCGCCGACATGATCCGCGAGCTCGACCGCCACGGCGCCGACGGACGCGCCATGCTCGCCCGCGGCCTCGCCCGCGGCCCGCGTCACGCGCGACGGTGGTCCGACTTCCTCGTCGATCACCTCCAGATCGATCGCGCCGGGCACCGTTTCCGCCCGAACTGCCACGCCACACGCGCGCTGCCCGACGATGGCGGCGAGCTCGCCGCGTGGATCCGGGACCACGATGCCGACGAGCCCGTCCCGGGTCAGCCGCAATGGACCTTCGCCGACCTCCTGGCCAGCAGCCTCGCGCTCGACGACCTCTCGCCGCTGATGCGCGCATCCCTACTCGTGCGCGCCAGTCAGCCGATCGACGGCAACAACGTCTCTCCCTCCGAGCTCGAGTCGGCGCGCCGCCGCGAATTCACCACCAGCTTCGCGGCCAGCCACCTCGGACGCAACCTCGAGTGCCTCGTCTGCCACAACAGCGAGGGCTCGCCGACCGACCGCACCGACTCCGCCGAGGACCGCTTCTGGCCGCTCGATCTGCCGTTCGAGCGCGCCGTCTTTGCCGCACCGACCGGGCGCCCCGAGGTCGAGGTCGAGGCCGTGTTCCGTGTGTCCGGCGCTGTCGACGGGCCGCTACGCCCATGGGGCAGCGCTGCCTGCTCGACCTTCCAGCCCAACCATACCGGCGACCTCCTCGGCGACCCCGCGTACCTCGCGGGCCCGCTGCCGGCCGGCGCCACTGTACTGGACCTCGACCCGCGCCTGCGCGCCGGCTGGGGCTCGCTCCGGGAGATCGGCTGGACCGGCCTCGACCCGGAGGACCTCGACCCCGACGTCGCCCTCGCCGCCATGACCGCGGCACACCTCGCCGACGCCGTCTGGCGCGAGCTCGGCGGGCAGCCCCTGACCCTGGCCCACGGCTTCCCCCGCGACCAGGCTCAGCGCGACATCCTCGCCGCGCTGACGCAAGAATTCGTCGATACCGGTTTCTCGCTGCGGGCGCTGGTCGTCGCCGCCGCGACCCACCCGCAGCTCGCCCTCGACCTGCCTGCGGCCTGCGACGTGCGGGGCGTGATCCCGTCGCCCGTACTGGCCCCATTCGCCGTGCACGCCCTCGAGCCTCCCGCCCGCGGCGACAGCCTCGGCGACCTGCTTCACCGCCACGGCACGTTCGTCCTGCTCGGCATGGCGGCGGAGTCGATGGGCTGGGCCGCCCCGCCCGCGGGCGCCGGACCGTACGGCCTCGCCAACGAGACCCTCCTCCTCGATCTCGGCGCACGGGTCTCCGGCGCTCAACCAGCCGACGAGGGCCTCGATCTCGTCGCCCTGCTCGCCTACGAGGCTGCCGTCGGCGCCGGCGTCGATCCTCGCTGGGCCGGCGAGCTCACCGATCCGTTCTGGCCGGACGGGGACCTCGTCGACGTCCTGCTCGCCACCGCCAGAGCCGACGGTTCGTCGCGGATCGAGGACCTCGTGGTCGCTCTCAAGGATCGCCTTCACACCGCGCCCACGCTCGATAGCGGCGAGCGGAACGCGATCACCGCCGTGCTCGGCGCGCCATGGACGGCGTCGGTCGCCGACGTCGACCCGATCTCACTGGAGTCCGGCCTCCGCCGCGTCGCAGGCGCCCTCCTGCGCGCGCCGCAGTTCATGCTCGCCGGCGCCGTCGAGCTGCCGGCCTCCGATGCACCGACGCCGCGCCTCGTCGTCCCGGGCACGGATTCCGCCTCGCTATGCAAAGCCCTCTCACCCATGATCCTGGGCGCCGCGTGGCGCTGGCGGTGCGGCCCCGATGGCCTCGAGCAGTTGACGCCGCGCCCCTGATCTGCGGGCCGGGGACCGACCGTGCAACCCAGGACGCTGACCGCGAGTCCAGACCGACCCCGCCGATCGGCGGAGGGTTCTCGATCTGTCGTCCTTGCGCGGGCGCACCCGCGCTTGTCCCTGTCGCGGCCGGGGCGTAGACCGAGGGGCATCCAGGTACGCATGCTACCCACGATACTGTGGGATCCAGCGACCGACAAGCCCCGCTCAAGATGCCGTGCACACGCCGGCGGAGCAGCACGGCACCGCGATCCGACCCCGTCGTATTCTGATCAACGCGTGAACTCGGCCGCCTCGAGGCGCGAAACCTTTGTATAGCGGTAAACGCCCCATGGCAAGCGTGGGGGTTCGGGGTGCCCAGGCGTCGCCGTCGGGTTCGTCGGCACCAATGCGACGACCGCGACCGGCCGGGCCGCCCTCGCCGCAGCCTCCAGGCCCTCGCGGGTGAACTCCGGCCGAAGGCTCGCCGGCTTCGGGCGCGGCTGTGAAGCGGCGGCTTTCGCCGCAGCCTCTAGGCCTTGCGGGTGAACTCGGCCGGAAGGTGGCGAGCTTGGGCTTTGGGGACGGCGGCGACGGTCGGGCGGCGGACGGCGGCGTGACGATCGGGCCGTTCGCTGCGACGTTCGAGCCGAACCTCGCGCGAACTCCCGCAGCAGCTTACCGAGGTTGATGCCGCGCAGGAACGGCCCGCCGAGCTCGCCCGCGGGATCGGGCGTGCTCATGATCATCGTCGCCGCGTCGCGCGCTTCGTCGGTGTCGCCCATCAGGTGGATGAGCGTCTCGTGGAGTCGGGGATCTCAGGCCCGCTTGATCCATCACGTCGCCGAGCGTCGTCCGCTGCTGCGCCTCCTGGGCCTGGCGCTCCTGCCTCACGCTCGCCGCTTCAGAGTCCCGAGCGCAGGACCCACGCCTTCGAGCCGGAGCCGGTGGCGACCACGTCCGTCTTGCCGTCGCCGTCGACGTCGCCCGCGATCAGATCCAACGCGGCTTGCGGGAGCTCGTAGGCCTGAATGCAGGGAGCGTCGAAGTAGATCACCTTGAACCGATCCGATCCCCATACGTTGGCGATCAGGTCGTCGCGGCCGTCGCCGTCGACGTCGGCGACAGGTCCGGGCAAGATCCAGTCGACGTTCAGCTCCGCGCCCGTCATCAACTGCGGCCACGCCTGGAGCTGGTCCGACCCGGCCGTCTCGCGGTACCCGACGACGTCCTCCGCTCCGTCGCCGTCGATATCTCCGGCCATCGCGTAGAAGTAGGGTGTGGTGCCCTTGCCGGTGAGCGTCGCCACCGAGGTGAAGCCGGGCCCCTGGGAGTACTCCAGCACGGTCAGGGTGGGCGACGTCGGATCCAGGATCACGACGTCGAGCTGCGCCTGGCCCGCGAGCGATCCGACGGTGATCCCGAACGGCCCCATCTTCGGATCGTCGTACACGACCGGCGCGAGGAACCCGCCGCTCCCGTCACCGCTGTAGAGCGCGAGCTCGGCGTCGAGGTCCAGGTTGTACATCAACAGGTCCGGGAGCGTGTCGCCGTCGAAGTCGCCCGTGAACATGCGCCACGCCTCGAACGGGAGGTCCGACAGCACCGGCGCGCCGAACACCCCCGCCTGTCCGAACAGCAGGCTGAGTTCGGGGGTCGGCGAGTCGCTTGTCGCGGCCACGTCGAGCCACCCGTCGCCGTCGAAGTCGGCGAGGACCATCGACCAGTTCCCCTCCGCCAGCGCGGTCGGGTACGTCGTGCCCGCGAGGAAGCCGCCGGCGCCGTCGCCGAGCGCCACCTCGACCTCCTCGGTAGCCGCGAGGAGTACCACCCGATCGAGCGCGCCGTCGCCGTCGACGTCCGCCAGCTCGAGGGCCCGCGCCGGGCCTTGCAGCTCGATCTCCGACAAGCTCAGCGTCTGGCGATCGCACACCGGGATCCACGTCGCCTGCACGCAGAACCCCCACTCGCTGCACTCCTGGCCGTCCTCGCAGCCGAGCCCGCACGGGACGTAGTTGCACGGCCAGGGCTCGCCCTCCTCGCACACATAGCACTCCGACCAGTACGAGCAGTCGTCGGAGGCGAGGCACACCTGCGCGCCGGTTCCCCCGTCGCATTCCTGGGTCTCGCCACGGAAGCATGCGCAGGGGTCGAAGGGGTCCGAATCCTCGTAGCCGTCCCCGTAGCCGTCCCCGTAGCCATCTCCACGGCTGGTCGACGAACCACCGGACAGCTCCACCGGGCCGCCGCTCGACGAGCCCCCCGACGAGCCCCCGGACGAGTCGCTCGACGGGCCGCCCGACGGCTCGCCCGAAGACGCGAGACCCGAGGCCGTGAGCATCCCGCCGGTGGGCTCACCCGCGTCGAGCGAGCCGCCGCTGCTCGTCGAGCCCGTCGTCTCACCAGGGGTCGCGTCCATCGCGGGCGTATCAGGCCCGCACGCCGTCAAGCACAGACCGGCCGGCAACAATCGCAGGGGGATGCGCATGGCGACAGAATGCCATAAAGTGAGCGTCGACATGGTCTGGGATCCAGGCCGGTGAGCGGGGCCTGCTGCGTCCGGGTCGGGGAAGGCCGACCTTCACCCCGCCGGCCGGACCTGCGCACGAAACCGACGGCGGGCGCGAGCCGGACGACCCGCCTGCTCCGCGCCGGGGTCGTCGGCCGTGGTGGTCCCGCCATCCGCAGCTCCGCTCGAGGTCGTCGGGTCGATGGACCCCGAGCTCGCCGCCATGCCCGCGCTCGTGGACGACCCGTCCGTGTCGGCCGGCGCCGAAGGACCGCACGCGACGATGAGCAGGGGCCACCACGGACGCATCGCTCACGGTACCACGATGCAGCGCGGCCCAGGTCGGCGTGAAGGTCGGGCGCAGCCGGGTCCGTACGCCCGGAACGTAGCGCATTTTCAGCAACGCCGGGTTGACCCGGCGTCGCCGGGGCGCATCACCACGGAGGACCGCGCCCCCCCCGTTTGGACTTCGGCTCCCAGCGACTCGCCGACTCCCCATCGGGCACGCTGGCCAGGGTCGTCCGCAGGGGCCCATCCTGCCGCCAACGCTTGTAGCGCCGACGATACCCCTGCTGGATGAGCGGCTGCAGATCGAT
>Ga0075163_10010838_pt1 | contig 11890 bp, 8 predicted proteins | sample JI1023141ADNA_FD_71478 | JGI IMG/M metagenome (GOLD analysis project Ga0075163, IMG submission 71478) | Wastewater effluent complex algal communities from Wisconsin, to seasonally profile nutrient transformation and Carbon sequestration -... | ecosystem: Engineered > WWTP > Effluent > Algae... | reverse complement strand
GGAACTTCATCACACTCGATGTGAGCGTAGAAATCATAAGCATCGAATACTGGAGCAGTAGTATCTTCAACGTGAATTGTCTGCGAGAAGTCTACGTAGTTCTGACAGCTATCAGCAGCATACCAGTAGCGATAGATTGTGTAGTTACCAGGACAGTTACCTTCAGAAATTTCTTCGCTGTAGTCAACTAAAACAACTTCTTGACAGTTGTCAACTGCTGATACTTCAGCAGCAGCAGGAACCGCATCACATTCTACTGTGATTTCAGCAGCTGGAAGACCAACCAATTCTGGAGATGTAGAGTCAATGATAGTGATAGTCTGAGTGCATTCGCTGCGGTTGCCGCAAATATCTGTAGCAGACCAAACACGAGTAAGCACTGTGCTGCAAGCATTACCTTCTGAAGTTTCACCGAGGTAAGCAACAGTAACGTCGCCTGTACAATTGTCAACGGCTAAGATGCCGGTAGCAACAGCTGGAACTTCGTCAGAGCACTCGATAGTGATGCTTTCTGGGCAATTCGAGAACTCAGGAGCAGTTGTATCATTCACGATGATAGACTGAGCAGCGATAGTTGCGTGACCGCAAGCATCTTCTGCACGATAGAAGTGAGTGAATGAAGTGTTGTGGATACAATCAGAATCACCACCAGTTTCACAATCAGCATCAACGTTAACGTCACCATGACCTTCGATAGATTCACCATCAACGAAACCATCGTATGTGAACCAACCAGAAAGACCGTAGTTACAGTTTTTATTGTTCGCACCTGTACCAACTTGGAAACCGAAGTAGTAGTCAGCAGGCATGTGATAAACATAAAGAACATCACCAGCTAGATCACCAGCACCAGTGAATGTAGAGAAACCACCTACGAGTTCGTAGTAGCTCCAGTTATTGTGATCTGCAGTAGCGCAAGCAAGACCAAGGTCATTCTTGTAGTTACGGCCAAGACCAGACCAAGTAGCCCAATCTGCTTTATTATCAAACCAAAGGTCAACGATGAACTGTTCGTTACTGTTCATTGTGTTAACTACTGTACCATAAAGGTGTGCAGTACCATCAATGAACTGATCAAAATGACCACCGTTTACGTCAAACACGAAGTTAGCGCTAGAAGTAACACCACCTGAAGAAAGAACTGGAAGCCATACAGCCCAGTCAGCACCAGGACCAAATGCAGTTGAAAGAACGCACTCAGTTTCAACTTCGCCAGTCTGGCTTTCGAAAGTTTCAACTTCAGCTTCACCAGAGCAAACATCCATAGCAGTTACGTCATCGAAAGCTGGAACGTCTTCAAGACACTGAACATAAACTGGAGACTCGTATCCAGAGATAACTGGACCAGTAGTATCAACGATAGTGATAGTTTGAATGCAAGAAATTGAAGTTTCACCATAAGTGATAATCCAAGTACGAGAAATTACAGAACCGCAATCTGAAGAAGAGATAACTACATCAACAGGAACAAAAGTGATTTCACCATCAGTGCTGTTAGTAGCTACCTGTGGCATACCAGTGATAGTGTAGTCATTCAAATCAGTACCACATTCTACAGTAACATCAGGAGCGCAAGCAATAAGTTCGAAATTGATACAAGTTTCAATACGAACAGGGAAAGGCAAAGAAAGGTCGTAGCAACCTTCGTTATCAGCAGCATAGATATCGCTAAGGTTTTCACCTACTTCAATACCGCTAACTACGCCATCATAAGACACACCGTATACAAGGTAGTTACCATTTGCATAAGAACCAAGGTCGAAGTTACCGTCATTGCTAATAGCAAGGATGTTACCATCGATGTCAGTCAAAAGGAAAGCATACTCATCACCTACTGCAGTTGAATTAGAAACTACAGAAAGAACATCAGCGATGTCATCATTAGAGCAGAACTCTTGTTCACCATTAGCCCAGTTGATAGTACCAGCCTGGCAGTTGAACACAGAGAAACTCTGAGATTTGATAAATACGCCGCTATCAAGTTGGCTGTCAGAAACGTCAGCAATAGCGAATTTGAAGTGATAAGTTTCACCAGGAACAACTGCAATCTGAGCAGTCAAAATCACAGTGAATCCATCATATTGAATAGATACACCAGAAGCATTATTTACATAATACTCAGTGTAGTCAAGAGATACACAGTTACCAAAGCTACCATTAGAACCAGGAACACCAATGTTGATGGTGTTCACAGATACTGGCAGAGCAGTGCTTGGAACCAAAGCTACGTTCTGGCCGTTGTAGTTTCCTCCAGCTGGAATCGCACCAGTAACGAAGAAACCGAAAACGTCATTGAACTGAGAGCACACATATTCATTGTACTCTTCAGAACCGAAAACGTATTGAACTGAGATAAAATCGCTCTCAGCAACGAAGTCGAACTCAAGACGGCAAGCATCTTCGATAGAGCCTGAAACCAAATTGTCCAGATCGCTATCTCCGTTGAATGCATTACCATTGTTCTGAGTTGTTCCACCGTTATCGTTTGGACCAATAGCATCGCTGGCATTACCTGTTGTTAGGAGAATACCATTGTTGAGACCTATATTAGTAGATCCGCCGTTAGAAAAAATACCGTAAGCATTATCGCTACAGTTCAGGGATACGTTAGAAACAGTAACACCAGAACCAAGGATTGCATTTGCAAGATCCTGAGCACTACCGCCACTGTTAACGTTTAATTGAGCTCCTGCGAGCATCGGCAAAAAGCAAACCGCTGCAATCAAGAACTTTTTCAAGTTGGAATACAAATGTTTCATTTTGTTTTTAAGTTAGGTAAAAAATTTAGTTTGAATTAATTAAGCAAAGGAGTTGCTGTTGTTTGGCTGTTAAGCAAGTTGTTCCACTCAGAAACAGTCCATCCCGGATGAGATTTAGTGTTCAGCATGAGTACAGCTTTACCCTGACTGAAATTCGGACGGATAAAGAATGAATCAAAGCTCTTCGTAGAGAAGTACTGAGTAGCTTGATCCTGTGTAGTAAAGCCAAAAGAAGAAAGGCTAAACTCATAAGCAGGAGCCAAAGCAACATTCGATGGTAGTTGAAGCACACCATTTGAAGCCAAGCTTGCAGCAGGCTTTGATTGTGCATTCACTTCAGCCGAAAACATAAGTCCGGCGAAGAGTAGTGTAACAAACATGAGTAATTTCTTACCCTTTGAATCTGAAATGATCTGTTTTTTCATTTTTGATCAGAATTAAGTGATATAGTTGATTTATTGATTACGAATTAGTGTTGTGACGGATCATGAGTAACTTTTCCGTTAACCCGCTTTACATATGTAGAAATCGGATTGTGTTGAACGGATAAATAGTTCGGAGAGGCTGTATGCTCAGTATGGAGAGTGCACACAATGGTGCGTATTTTATTTGCAATGGTTATCAGAATTTGTTTATTCATGTTGGCTATAAAAAGCAATCCGTTATAAAGCTTCATAAGCCCCATCGTAGTTCTTTAGACGTAATTCAGTTTTCGTTCGACAAATATACATATGTTTTAGACCAATGCAACTTTTTTATAGACTAAATTCAAATTTTAACAGATCAAAAACCACTACCCGACTGAATACGAGACATTTAGCCATCAAGGAATATTTATAAAAATTACACATCTACAAGTATTTACATTAGTTTCTTTGTCCCACAATTGAAGTGATATGAAAAAATTGATATGCCATCTTGCGGTAATACCCATGCGAAAAGAGCCAAGTGACAGATCCGAAATGGTTAGTCAAGTGGTTTATGGAGAAACCATGGATATTCTGGAAGAGAATGAAAAATGGTATATGATTCAACTATCCCACGACGGCTATCAGGGTTGGATTGACAAGAAGCAAGCTATACCTTATGATATTGATTCGGCAAATAGGACAATTCTAATGACTTCACTTTGGAGCACTTTTAAAACATTGAAGGATCATGCAATTGCATTGCCCGCAGGATCCTCTGTTTTTATAGACGTATCAAATTCTCATCCTGCAGGAGAATTTATAAGTACTGCAACACAAAATTCAAACTCAGGTGCCATTTCACTAATTCACGCAGCTTCACAATTCATAGGTTCGCCTTACTTATGGGGTGGGAGAACATCAGCCGGTATTGATTGCTCGGGCTTCACCCAACTTGTTTTTCGTCTCGCATACAACAAGAATATACCAAGAGACGCATATCAGCAAGCCGAAATTGGAGAAGCCATTTCGTTTGTAGAAGAAAGTCAAACCGGCGATCTGGCATTCTTCGACAACAGCGAAGGTCGAATTACTCATGTTGGCATCATCATCAATGAGTCTGGAGAAAAACCTACGATCTTGCACGCCAGTGGATATGTGCGAGAAGACAAAATTGATCATCAAGGAATATATAGTCAAACTACTGGCGTATACACGCACAATTTAAGAATTATCAAAAGAATCAAAAACTAACATCTATGCCTATCAGAATCAGACAAGATCAGAATCAAGGAAACTACTCACCTCGAAGTGGCGGTGGCGGCGGCGGTGGCGGTGGTGGTGGCATCGGCAATCTAATTCCAATTATTATTGGTCTATTCGGACGTAATCCGAAAATGCTTCTCATTATTGCAATCATAGCTGGAGTGTATTTTTTCTTTTCAGGTAAAGGATGCAACTCCGCAGATAGCGGTGGACTTCCTTCATCGATCAGTGGATTATTTGCCACCGGGGCGAACTTCGATCCTAAAAAATATGACGCAACAGAAATTTTTGAACCGCTATCGGACAACAAAAAAAGTCCATTACCAGAACAGGTATCCTTGGAAAAATATGCTCCCGATCGTTTAAATCAGGGCCAACAAGGTTCCTGTGTGGCATGGGCTTCTGCTTACGCAGCGCGCTCAATAATGCGCACACGCGAAACCGGAACCGACCCCAACGGAAATAGATTTTCTCCTGCTTTTTTATATAATCAGATAGCATTAGAAGATTGCCAAGGCTCATACCTCAAGAATGCATTGGACGTCATGGAAACTAAAGGACTTGCTCCTTACAACGACATGCCTTACAACGATCAGGACTGCAGCGCCAAACCAAATGACATGGCATTGAGGAAAGCAGAAGACTTCAAAATTGAAGGGTACAATAGACTAACAGGCGGACGAAATGGTGAAGACATCAAAGCTGTAAATATGCTCGCCATCAAACAAAATCTTGCACAAGGTGCACCAGTTGTAATCGGCATGATGGTCGGAGGAAGTTTTATGCAAGACATGATGGGTAAAGATCTTTGGCAATCCACAGACTCTGACCGCAACATGTCTGGCTTTGGCGGACATGCCATGTGTGTTATTGGATATGATGATTACAAATTCGCTCGCAACATGGGTGGATTTCAAATCATGAATTCTTGGGGAAAAGAATGGGGGAAAAACGGCATTGGTTGGGTTAGTTATGACGACTTTGAATTCTTTGTCAAAGAAGCTTATGGAATATATCCGATGGCAGACGCAAATGCTCCCGGCAGTTCTATGTTGAACGTATCGTTCGGTGTAGTAACAAACAAAAACGGACAAAACATTTCACTTCAGCAAACTGGAAACAACACTTTCAGCACAGCATCAAAAATGCCGATCAATGAAGATTTCAAACTTGAGGTGATCAACAATCTAGGTTGTTATGTTTACATATTTGGTATGGAAACAGACGGCAGCAGTTACGTGCTCTTTCCTTACACCGCTAAACATTCACCCTACTGCGGAATTACGGGTAGAAGATTATTTCCACGCGATTATTCGATGTATGCAGATGAAGTTGGCAATGCCGATTATTTCGCAATTGTCGTATCTAAAGACCCTCTGGACTTCGATGATTTCAAAAACAAACTGAGTAAAGCACAAGGCGCAAACTATGCGGACAAACTCAACAATGTACTTGGTCCAAAGCCACAGGTGAAAATGCAGGCAGGCAATCAAATTCAAATATCAGCAGACCTTAATAGCGCAGGTGTTTTCGGTGCAGTTGTCGAAGTATTGAAATAGAAAATAACTTAGCATAAATTCAAAAATCGGAAGCATACCACTTCCGATTTTTTTATTTGTTGATTTCCGAAACTTCTTTTAATCTTGAATTAAGTATAAGCGAAACAACAATGAGTGAAATACCTACGATAGACAAAAACGTAATTGTTTCATCAAATAAGAAATAACCAATTATCAAAGACAAAACAGCTCCAACATAATTCCACGGGGCGACCTCTGCAGCTTTGCCCGAGATAAAAGCTTTGGTGGCATAAAACTGTGCAACTTGTGTTGTAACACCCATCACTGCCAAAGCAAGCCAATCAAAACCAGTTGGCAAAACAAAATCAAATAAGCACCAGATAAAAGTAACCGGCAGACTTATAAAAGTAAGATGAATAACAATAGTGTAAGGATGATCAGTTTCGCGCAACCTTATAATCGAATTATATGCGAGTCCGGCAATTAAGGACGACGTAATCCCAACTGAAAGCCAAAACAAACTTATCCTATCATCAAAGCCTTTAATACAAAGTACACCACAAAATGCTATTGCAAAATATACCCATTGCATATTTTTTACTTTTTGTTTGTTTAACCAAACCGCAAACAACACAGTAAATATTGGAGAGAGATATTGAAGTGAAGTGGCGCTTGCAAGAGGAATGTTTTTAAGCGTCATAAAAAAGAGCATTAATGCCGTCAGACCAGAAATGCCTCTTATGAATAACCACTTTTTGTTATTGCCTGCAATTGGCAAATTCAATTTCCTGATGTAATAAAAAGAAATTGCGCAAACAATCAACGAGCGAAAAAAAACCAATTCATGCGCCGGTATGTGATGAAGCGATTTTGCTACTGCATTCATGATGGCAAAAAATGCAACACTGGTGAGCATATACAATACACCTTGATGGTGCGACACCTTCTGACTCATAATTGCCAAAAGTAACGTTAAGCTTATTTCAGATGATCAATAATCAGGTTTAGACACATTGAAAATAGTTTTTTGATTGCGACAAACTTTACAATGCCATGCAAACAAAAAGGCGGTAATTGTATGATACAATTACCGCCTTTCCACAAATGATTGAACCTAATCAATCGTTCAATTTACAAATAAAAAACTATTGAATAGGCTGAATGAGCCAAGTGATTAACTCGTTTTTATCAGTTACCATACCAGGGTCAGAAACATAAACTTCATAGCCTGACCAGCTTGGTTTGTGCTCCTTCATCAATTGAGACATGAAAGCACCCCATGCAGCAGCAGTACCTTCATACGGGCCTTTGTATTCATACTTCGCCACTTTACCAGCAGGGATCTTGCTGCAATTCATACCTGATGCGACTTTCAATTCTCCATCTACCAACATGGCGTTTTCCATATCCATTGACATCGTTGATTCAGAATAATTGTGTGCGATAGAAATCGGGAATCCGGGAGTTTTACCAGCTCCGCCAATGAACTTGGCTATTGATCCATAGTCCGCTTCGAATATTGCAGGAGTAATATCCTTGACATTCATTTTTGGGTGCATTATACCTACATACCATTGCTCTGGTTGTTCGATAATTTCGAAAACGACAGCCATCTTTTTGGGTTTTGCTTCTGCTACTTTTTGAAGATCACTAAGTCCAGTTTCAAATGATTTCTCAACCATAGCTTGCATGTTCATTAGCTTCATGATACCGCGTGCGAAAAATGGAACTTCACCGCCATCCATTGACCAAGTAACCATGGTGCCTTCGCCTTCTGACTTCAATTCAAAAATTCCAAAAGCAGGTGACGAATCATCGCCCATGAATCTCATTTCAGATTTAGCGAATTCATTCGGACGAATTTCAGTGAATATCTGACTACCATTACCCACATCACGGTGATCACTTGTCCAAGCTTGTTTGTGGCCTACTTCACCAGGATTTCCGGTAAGCGTTGATTTCATATTTGGATCAATTTTGTGCCAAGGACTCCAGGCATTCCATTTATTGAAGTCAACATACTCTTCAAAAATAGCGTCGGGAGATGCTTTCATCAGCAACGATTTTGAAGCTTTCATTTCTTTTGGCCCCATCGTGCAAAGCACAACATAAATTGCGAATAGAATGCCGACCGCGATCAGCAGATACTTAATGATTTTCATAGTTGTAGAATTATGGTTAATGTGCGAAAATTAGGACATTCTCATATACGAAGACCCATTTCCGCCACAGTTTAACATTCTGCGCGATAATCCGTAAATTAGAGCGATGCAATAAGTTCTTTATAGAGATCTGAAAGCTTACTTTCTGAATTTCTCGCAATTGCTATGATTTCTTCCACACTCAATCTTTTAAGATTATTAGGATCACATATATCAGTAATTACAGAAATGCAACAGCATGGCAGACTCATATGATTACATGCAATAACTTCAGGAACAGTGCTCATGCCCACGGCATCAGCACCAAGCATACGCAGCATGCGGTATTCCGCCCTTGTTTCCAAATTAGGTCCCGGCACTGAAGCATAAACACCTTCATGTAAAAGCAATCCTTTTGAAGCTGCTATGCTGCGAAGTTTTCCATTGAGAACAGCAGAATATGGTTCAGACATATCCGGGAATCGTGGACCAAGCTCTGTGTAGTTTTCTCCACGCAAAGGGTTTTCAGATTGCATATTGATATGATCGTCGATGAGCATCAGGTCACCTTTTGAATACGACAGATTCACCGCACCTGCTGCATTCGATAATAGAACATATTTCACGCCGAGCAACTTCATCACTCGCACAGGCATGACAACATCATCCATGCTGTGCCCTTCGTAATAATGAAATCTTCCTTGACACGCCAATACCTTTTTACCCTCCAACATTCCATAGATCAATTTACCGAAATGGAATTCCACGGTGGCAATAGGAAAGTTTGGAATGACATTATAGCTGAACTGCTTTTCTGCCTGGATATGATTTGCAAGATCACCCAAACCAGTGCCGAGAATTATACCCACCTCTGGAGCTGTGATTCCTTTGCTTCTTAACCATTCAACAGTTTCTTCTAATTGTTCGAAGTTCATATGCGATTCTTAAAGTGATAAAAAGTGATGCCCCAAAATTCAAGCGCAGCCGCCAAATGTATTATTAATTTTAAAATATGCTGCAATCCTAATAGCGGCCAATAGAATTCGACAACATGATCCGTTGGCATTGTTTTAAGGACACACAACACGTTGATTTGTGAATGACAATTCACACTGAATAAAAAGCGCTTCAGCAATTGAGTTTACGATTCAAAATAAACTAGAATCCACTTCAAACATCAGTAAAATCAACACACCCAGCAAGCAAATGACTGAAAATCAGTTTTTTTATTGTGAAAAACTTGTTTATTAAAATAAAAGCAGTACTTTCGCGCCGCCTTTCACTGAGGCGGGTTTTACTTCACATCTTCACCTGTCCCGCATTGACTGCGGAGTTTTTTCGAAAATGGTTGTCAAATTCAAATTCGTGAAAGCTATACAACCATTTATTAACGACAGGGTGTCACTCGGTTTACTGCGCTGCAGGCATTAAGACATAAGGACTTATGTCATATGTTATGCTGTGTACGAGCTGAAACAGCCACATTAAAAATCAAATGATCAATTTTGAATTACTTGGACTAAGTAAGTCCTTGATGCGCGCCATCGCAGACCTTGGCTTTGAAACACCAACCCCCATTCAGGAGCAGGCTATACCTGTTATGCTTGGTGGTAATCAAGACGTAGTTGCACTTGCTCAAACGGGCACAGGTAAAACAGCCGCATTCGGCTTGCCGCTAGTTGATTTAATAGAGTTTGAAAATCGCCATACACAGGCGCTTATTCTCGCTCCAACACGCGAACTCTGCATGCAGATTACGCGTGACTTACAAAACTTTACGAAATACACTCAAGGTGCAAACGTAGTTGCCATTTATGGCGGCGCTAGTATTGAAGGTCAAATTAGAGAAATGCGCAAAGGGCCACAAATCGTTGTAGCAACGCCAGGACGACTTGTAGATATGATTGAGCGTGGTATTGTTGATTTATCGCGTATCGAATTTGTGGTATTAGATGAAGCTGATGAAATGCTCACAATGGGCTTCAAAGATGATCTCGATCTCATACTTTCACAAACACCGAAAGAAAAAAACACATGGCTCTTCTCGGCTACAATGCCGAATGAAGTTCAGCGTATTGCACGCAATTACATGACTGAACCTTTCGAGGTGACAGTAGGCCAAAAGAATTCTGGCAACGAGAATATCGAACACTTGTATTATGTGGTTCACGCTAAAGACAGATACCTCGCATTAAAAAGAATCGCTGACCACAATCCTGACATTTTCGCAATTGTATTCTGTAGAACAAAAGCAGAAACACAACAAGTTGCGGATGCACTTATCAAGGATGGTTATAACGCAGATGCACTTCACGGTGACCTTTCACAGGCCCAGCGTGACTTCGTGATGAAAAGATACAGAAGCCGCTCTTTACAAATGTTGGTAGCAACAGATGTAGCAGCAAGAGGTATCGATGTAAATGATGTAACTCACGTAATCAATTACAATCTTCCTGATGAAATCGAAAGCTACACGCACCGCAGCGGAAGAACTGCACGTGCAGGAAAAACTGGTGTGAGTATCGCAATCATACATAGTAAGGAATTGCACAAAATTCGCGAGATTGAAAAAATCATCAAACGCAAATTTGCACAGGCTCAAATCCCAACAGGCTTTGAAGTATGCGAGCAACAGTTGTTGGCTTTGGTTAAAAAGATCCACAACGTTGATGTTGATGAGAAATCAATCGAAAGATATTTACCACAAGTATTTCAAGAGTTGGCGGAACTTTCTCGTGAAGACATTATCAAACGATTCGTCTCTATCGAGTTCAACCGATTTGCTGAATACTATCGCAACGCGCCAGATCTTAACCTCAATGCAAAAGGAGATGACCGCAGAGCGACAGCTCCTGGAGTTGTGAAGGTGTATATGAACATCGGACAGCTTGATGGATTCGACTTCAACACGCTCAAGGAATTTATCGCAGAGAATGCCGATATTAAACTTGCGGATATCACTTGGACAGACGTTAAAAACACATTCTCGTTGATTGAGGTTCGTAATGAAGTGATGGACAAAATCATTGAAACTATACATGGCGCTCAATACAGAGGTCGCACTGTACGAGTTGAATCACGCGGCAATAGAGATGCAGGCATTGCCCGCACAAGATTGCGCAGTGACAGAAAACGCGGTGGTGGAGACTTCGGCGGAAATCGCGGTGATCGCGGAGATCGCGGCGGGTCTTTCGGCGGCGATAGAGGAAAAGGCGGCTTCAAGAGAAGCGAAGGATCTTTCAAGAAGAGCAAGAAAAAGTGGTAAAACACTCAAAATAGAAAAGGCCTCATTTTTCAATGAGGCCTTTTCATTTTATATAAAGGGGACTTTCTTTTGTTGAGTCACTTTTAGGTTCTTTGGATGTCCTCTAAATAGCATTTTCGACTTAGCTGATATTCACACCATCCTTGTTCACCTCTACGTGAATAACATTTCCTCTGAACAAAACATTGAATGCATACGCATCCCATTTAAGAGGCAACATTGGCTTGAATGTAATCTTGTCATTCTCGACACGCATACCGCCAAAACCTTGGACAATACTCATCCATGTGCCTGCCATACTTGTAATATGGAGTCCTTCGTGAGCCTCATGGTTGTAATCGTCAAGATCTAATCTTGATGTTCTCATATACATTTCATAAGCTTTCTCTTCATAGCCAAGTTTTGCCGCAAGAATAGAGTGAACGCATGGGGATAATGAGCTTTCATGCACCGTCATCGGCTCATAGAAGTCAAAGTTTTCCTTCAGTGTTTCTGTATCAAAATCTTCTTCGAAGAAATAAATTCCCTGCAA
>Ga0075163_10010836_pt1 | contig 11891 bp, 7 predicted proteins | sample JI1023141ADNA_FD_71478 | JGI IMG/M metagenome (GOLD analysis project Ga0075163, IMG submission 71478) | Wastewater effluent complex algal communities from Wisconsin, to seasonally profile nutrient transformation and Carbon sequestration -... | ecosystem: Engineered > WWTP > Effluent > Algae... | reverse complement strand
AACGTTGCCAGCCAGTACCGGTTATGTTCACGAAAAAGCCCGCATTTACGCGGGCTTAGGTGTGTTTTCGTGCAACTCGGTGCCAGCCGGTGCCAGACGCCGAATCATTCCCACTCGATTATTCATTGAACCGCCACACGCTTGTGTTCCTAGGGTTGTAGCGATCCATGAAATCCTTCATACCGTCAGAGATACCGTCAAAACCAGTGGGCTAGAGTGACACGTCATGATACGAGTTGAAGGCGAAGACTTCAGCATCGGAGATGCACCACGTGTACTTACCCACGCCCAAGCATCAAATGATGCCACAGCCTCGCCCTATGTCTACCTCCTTCGCAGAGCCCAACCAGCATCGGTGAAGCTTTCCGACAAGCAGTGCGCCCATGTGATTGCTGTGGCTTGTACGCCAACCGGATTACCCGATGCCTGTTTCGACAAAAAATTCGAAGCAGATTGGCGAGGTTCGCGAACCCATACCCCAAACCCAGTACGCCTGCCCGACGGGGCACCTCATCGCATGAGCATCTTCCCCACGGAATCAGCTCACAGGAAGCCTTCCTTGACGTCGTTCTCAGCCAAGGAGCATCACTTGCTTGAAGCAAGTGCCCCGGTCTCCCGTAGAGACCCTCGCCCAACGCCGTGCCGATCACTTGCGCGAGTCATCGATGCACCACTAGGGGAAGTAATCATTGGGCAGTGTTTTCAAGTGCAAGCGGGCATCAATACGCCAGGCGCCCCGACCGGTGCACGCTGGCCGCCCTGAAGCATGTCGATCACAAAGAAGATGACCGTGGCGTCTGTCCCATCCCTTCGATAGGCGCCCCTTAGCGCACCGGGCCTGGCTCCGTCAACTGGGATGGCCGACAGCCCTAGGCACACCGTTCCCGGTGGCGGCTGTTTTGCCACCGCCTCGACCGCAGCACGCATCTCTGAGACGTCTTTTCGAAAACTGTAAGTGACATGGAAGAGAATGTCGGTCCAAGAGTATCCGAACAGCTTGTGGAGATGCTCCACGATCCGCTTGTCGTTTGGCTGCGACGCCTTCAGCGCTTCGAAGATGGTGATATCAACACCTCTCCTGCGTATCGCGAAGTCGCGTCGCCCCGCGTTGCCATTTTTCGTGTAACCGCCCGGAGACTGTCCGTGTGCTTGCCAGCCTAAGCTCCCTTCGAGCCGCGCCTCGACCAGTTCCGCGACGATCCCATTGAAGTCGTCTTCATCAAATTCCGTGTGCCTGTCGAGCTTTAGGAATGATAGTGTGCGATGAAAGGCGGCGAGCGCATCCTGAAAGGCAGCCGTCAGGAATTTCTCCAAAGCCAAGGGCGGCTCCACAAGCACCTCCGCCTGCTCCGAAGCGGAGAGCTCCATGAACGATTTCAATGCCGAGCGGAGCTGGATCGCCGTCTCCTGTTTGGAGAGAACAAGTGGGGCGGCCCCGAAGCCGGCCGAATGATCGATATGGCTCTTGGCTGCCATCAGCAATTCTCCTGCACCGTAGCGTTCCTCCCCCGACCGAATCAGCGCACGCGCTCGATCCGGCTCGCCCAGTCTCGCGCTGGCGATGGCCTCAAACGCTGTGCTCTCGATTGTGCGCTCCGTCGACGCAAGCTCTTTCAGTCTGCTCAGTGCCTCTCTGGGGGATCCAATGGCCAGCAGCATCGCTGCACAATTGGGGACATGGATGGCGCGAGACATGTCGCTGAGCGCGCTGGCCAAAGGAATGGCCCGATCTGCCTCATCGATCGCAATGCGCGCCATCGCGGCTTCCTCCCCTGCCAAGGTACGAAACAGGTTCTCCCCAAGGAGTTTGGCAATGCGTGCCGCGAGCAGGTTAATGGCGTATGCTGGAAGTGGATGCTTCTGGTAAAGGTGGCGGAATATCCCTGCGGCTTGGTCGGCCGCAGGTGGAGTTGTCTTGAGGTATACGAGGGCGCGAAAAAAATCCAGCGTTCTCTGTGCTTGGGCCTTGTGCTCTGGGGGGAGACCATCGGGGATCACGGTGGACGCGATCGACTCGAATGCACCGCCCATGTAATGAATCTGCAATTGCTGATTCAGGGTCTCCACGGCCAGGGAGGGAAGGTTTCTCCCACGCAGCTTTTCCTCTCCATCATGTAGGTATGTCTTGGCCATTTCGGGAAGGCCCGCATCCAGAAGTACCTGAATTCGCTCCTGTACTTGCGTGATAAACGCAGGATCGCTGGCCTCCTCGGGTGTTAACACCTTCAACCGGGCAAGAATTGCCTCGCGGTGAGCCGCTGGGGCGCGAGGCAATAACAGGGCCAATACTAGAGGCTCCTCAACTTTCAGAAGCGCTTTCACAAGTTGCTCCTGCTGAGCGGGTGTCTCCAGCCGATTCACCGCCTCAATCAAGTCCGATTCTAGGCGAGGCCCTCGCCTGCCTCGCGCGGTAGCGTCGAGTTGGAACGTGAATGCGTCGACACGACATTTGTCCGGGCGATTGCTCGCTCCCGACAGGATCGCCGAAGCCAACGCCGCAACGAGGCCATCAGGCACGGATTCGGAGTACCCCACGACAGCGCGACTCAGCATGCGAATCTGCTCACGCATCGCCAAACCGAGACCGACGACATCGTCAGGCCGGCGCGCAAGTTCAGCTTTCAAGTCAAGCGGACAGAGAATGCGGGATTTGAAGCAGTCGTCATCCATCGCAAGCCGGGCCAGCACTGCGGCACCCGCCGCATCTACCCACCGCATGTCGGCCCGCTCTTTCGCGTTGAACGCCTGCTGGTAGGTCGAGCCCACAATATCCGCTTCGGCCGGGGTGAACGGCTCGCCGATCGCGGCCGCAACCTTCAGCATCACCGCAAACTCTGGGGAGTTGACCTTGGAGTTGGCTGCTTGCACAAGCACATGACGGACCCGTTGCTTGATCTCATTGGGCAGTCCACGCAGATGCTCAAGACCGATGGGAAGCAAAGGCAATCCATCATGCCCCCCGCAGTCATGCTGCTGCATCACGATCAGAAGGCGAGCGTATTCACCCGGCGCTACCGCGTCCTGAACAAGGTGGTGCCGAAGTACCTCGAGACAGTCCGCCAGCAAGGAGGATTGCACGGCATCGGCTGCTTCGTTGCGACAGTCCCGGTCGATCTGGAATTGTCCGTGCCAGGTGGCGACAAGGTAGCAGACCAAGCTCGCCGCCGGCGGGCAGAAGATGAGGTCAGCCAGCGTTTGGGGACTCTGTAAACAGCAATCGACCAACGTCTCGCAAAGGTCGGGATGGCGCATTGCAAGTGCCACCAGTTCTTCAGCGATTACGGAAGGTACTGGGCCTGCTTCGACATGCGTCAATTCAAGCGCCAACACCCGCAGGAGCGCACAGAGTGCATGCGCCTCGTAGAGATCAGTTCCGTAGTGAGAAGGTGAGCGACCGAGAACGCGCCCCAGGAGGTCCGGCGGCACCTCGAAGGGCGCCTCCTCTCGAATGTCCCCGGCGGTCCGCAGACTCGCAGCCATGGAGACGTGATCCCATTCAGGAAGATTGGCATTGCACAGCGCAAGAAGTGCTGCCTCCCTGAACCGCTGAGCGTCCAACTGCGACCATGCGATAGACGGAACGAACGGCACCCAATCGAGCAGTTCCCATCGCATCGTCCACGTAGCGAGGTCGACGGTTGGCGTGTCATCCCAGAGTCGCGCCGCAATCCAGGCTGTCGTCTGGATGGGGGGCTTCTGCCCTGACACCGCTCCACCAGAAACATAGTCCTCGAAGGCTTCCGCACTGGCATATGTCCCTGGTTGGGCGATGTGATACCGAACTTCGCCCAGCCACCAGACTAAGCCGCGCAACTCATTCGCATAGGGTATATCGCCTCGAAGATAGTAGTCGCGTAGCGCGACAGCAGTCGTCACCCGCCCCCATATAGTTCGGAACCAGCCCCGGGCCACTGCTTCGTCATAGTTAGGCAACCCGGTACTCGACCCGGACTGGATGCGCATGTACTCCTGTCGAACCACCGCTTCATCATCGTTTCTGCTTGACGTCGTATCTAGCAAAAGCTGGAGCAGATCTGTGTCACGGGGAGCCCCCAGATCGGGCGACACCAAGCTGACGTGAGGACTGCGGATCGCGGGTAATGCTGCGAATCGCGCGCGCAGTATGGCGCGCGTGAGGGAAAAGGAGTATTGCAGGCTTGGAATTCGAGTCATTGCATTATTCGCAGATTTGAGTTTCTAGGCATTGATCGGAAACGATCGATAGAAGACCCACCTTAGTTAAACGATTGCTATCGCGGCATCTTTCCTTTGAGGAAACTGCGAAGGACAGGGTATAGGACTTCCTTTGCCTCTTCCATTTGAGCTTCAGCCTCTGCGGTCTGTTCGGCAGCGGTCATTGCTACCCACTCATGTCCGCATGATCTGCAGCGCTGAATAAAATCACCGCTCTTAGGCTCAGTGCGGCCGATCGGCTTATCTATGACCCCACACTCTGTGCATGTCGCTGGGTAGGCACACAGGTACTCACTCGAACTATTCGACATTTGGCTCATCTCCAGAATTTGGTCGTCTACTTGAGTCAAGTAGCCCTTCGAAAGTGCTGAGTTTGCAAATTCGATCGAATCGTAGTTCAACTACGACAAAGAGAACTGCATGAAACTTTCCGCTTCTCGAAAACGGAACCAGATGTCCTTGCACGTAATGACCATGTCCGATCTTGCAGTCAACGGTACTCGGCAGTGAATTCGTCAAAACTGGCAAACGATCGATGCCCCTTGGCTGTATTTGACTTTGCGATGCGAGTCCGACTGATACGTTGTTGAAGATAGCTGCATAAGGCGTCGAAATCGTCCATCGACACGAGTTTCCAAGGCGCCCGAAAGTTGGTCTGTATATTCCTAGAAATAACTCCGTAGTTAAATTTCGCTGCCCGTGTCTTATCGGCGCTCGCAAAATCGTTGTATCGGCTGATTAGATGCTGGATATATCTGCTCGCTTTCTGGTCGGCACCTATCGTTCCGGGTGGCGCATTGACGGCCACAGCCTTTCGAGTCGTCTTAACGTTAACTGTCTGGGCCAAGATCGCACCAGGACTGTCGATTGCGACATTCCCCGTGTTGTGGTTCACCGCTATTCGCCGCAGATCGTTGAGAAGTATCTTGGCGAAAAAACCATCAGCTGCTTGCTCTGAACGCCCGACAGTAGTTTCGTGAATTGCCTTGATCTCTTGCAATGCCTCGATCGAATACACATCGGGCTGAGAGTCCACGACCTTGTGATGACGCCGGCACAGCAGAATGAGGTTATCGAAGCCATTCCGTTCCTCTTCGCTCTGAGTCTCGTCGAATCGAGGACCACCCAAACTGCGTGCCTTGATATGGCAGATCTCGCCCGTAATCGTCCCGGCGCTTTCAACGATCGGTAATGAGCAGCCCGGAAACGCACAAATATTTCCGGACATGGCAAAAAGCCTTTTGATTGTCTTGTCTGTTAATCCAGCCACGTTACCTCTCCTATGTGGATGCTGTACCGGAGATTCCGAGCACACCATATAGGACTGACCGCATGACATGCGGAGCACCGGCGCCCTCCAGCCAACAGAAGCATCGGTTTCTCATCGGAAAGCGTTTCCGGCTTTAACTGCCTCAGGGTTTCAGTCATAAGAAGTTCCTGTCTATTAGACGGCCACCACGAATTGCTGGAAACACGTGCACTTCTGATCCCTCAGACTTGTCACACATGACGCATTCCTCTGCCATAAAGCACCATCAACGATCCACGATCCACGATCCACGCAATCGTAGCTGTTTTCGCCGTAATGTTCAGCACTCATACCGCATGAATTCCACCTTGTGCGCCTTTGCAGTATCCTGCCGTTTGGAGGAGATATGCAGGACAATCAGGTGGTCCAGAAGGGTGAAGAAGGTCGTGCTTTCATAGAACAGATTCGGCGCTCCGAATACATGATCGGGATGACGCTTGCACCCGATGCTGAGGCGGCAGCTGAAGGCATGCGCAGAAAACTTAGCAGCGCTCTGCGGCTCCTATCCGACGACCTGTACTCCACCAAGACCCATTTCGTTCTTGAACTGATCCAGAATGCCGATGACAACGCTTACGAAATCGGCGTTGCTCCAGAAATCCAGATAGGAATTTCGCCCTCGACCTTAAGGATCTGGAACAACGAACAGGGCTTCACCCACGAAAACGTTCGTGCTCTATGCAGCGTAGGTGAAAGTACCAAGTCGAAGAAGGTGGGTTTCATTGGTGAGAAGGGCATCGGTTTCAAATCCGTGTTCCAGGTCTCCGACACACCGGAAATTCACTCTAATGGCTTCCATTTTCGATTCGACATGTCGAATCCGGAGGAGCACCTGGGGTATGTAGTCCCTCACTGGATCGAACCTGAGGAATCCATCTCTGGTCGAGGCACGACGATCATTCTGCCGGCCAAAGCACGAGAAAGCTTCACGCACGCGGCTCTAAGCGAACTCGATGCTCGACTCTTGCTCTTTCTGCGGAAGCTTCGGCGTATTGAACTGCGTACTCCAGGCGAAGAGGTTTCAATGCAACGCCTCGACGCCGCCGGATTCGCCGTGCTGCAGACTGATCGGCACATTCACGGCAGTGAGGCGACAAGAACTCACCAAAGCTATCTGCATGTCTCCACGAGCGTTTCCATGGTCGCCACCCCCGACGACAAACGACCGGAGGCTCTCGACAGCGAGATGATCCTCGCTTTCCCAGTCGACGAGGCGGGTAAGGCGCTCGCGATACCTGACTGTGCGACTTTCGCGTTCCTGCCAATCCGGACATTCGGTTTCCGGTTTTGTGTCCAAGCGGATTTCCTGCTCAGTTCGGCCCGTGAGGACATCCAGACTGCTCGCCCCTGGAACGTAGCCTTGCGAGACGCCATCGCGCCGGCATTCGTGGCCAGTCTCGAGCAATTCCGTAGCCGCCCGGCGCTCGCTCGTACTTTCCTGAGATTTCTGCCCCAGGAACAGGAACTCGCCCACTCATTCTTCGCTCCCGTCGTGCAGCAGACAGTAGCGGCGTTGGCACAAACCGAGTGCATTCTATGCACGACCGGCCAATGGCGCCGGCCAGCCGATGTTATGACAGCGTCGGCACAGTTCCAACGTTTCGTACCAGCAGAGCAAGCATGGGAACTTTTCGGCAAAGACTATCCAGCCCGTGATTTAGACGTTGAGCCCAGCACTTTAAAAGAGCTGGGCTGTGCTCCACTCTACTTCGCCGACATCGTGAGTCTATTCACAAGGCATGGTGACTGGGTGCGCAATCAAGGCAGGGCGTGGCTAGTACAGTTCTTTCGCTACCTCGCCGCCTTCAATCGCCAACATCTGCGCGATGCCGGCATCTGCGAAGCGGCCTGTCTTCCGGTCAGCGACGGTTCATTGCAATCCCCGAGCGACGGGACCGTATTTTTCCCCCTGGCTCGCGGGCTGAAATTCGGCTTCGAAGAGGAGCTACGTATTCTCGACGAGGAATTCATCAATGCCATTGAGGAGAACGATGAGACCGAAATTTACGGACTACTGCGTGACCTCGGTGTATGCACACCCGAGCCCTACACGCTAATAACGAATCACGTTCTACCGGCGCACCAAAGTGACCGCTGGCGAGACTCAGACTTCTCCGCACTGACCGGCCACGTCCGCTATGTCAGAGCGAAGCTCGGCGAATATCTCGCCGCCGCTGCTCGACAAGGCATCCCAGAGGCGTCCGCTATCGAGGCTTTGAGCAAGGGCTTGCGGCTCAAGACAAAGAAAAACGAAAACCAATCCTGGTACTTCCAACACGCTGGCGACCTGTATCTAGGCCATGAATATCAGCCGGAATTCGATATTGACACCCTGCTGGGAACGAGTTTTGACCAACTGCGGCTGACCTCGCCGGACTACCTGCCATCCGGGCTGGCAGAACTGGCCCAGCCGGAGCGTGCAGCGGTGCTGGCTGACTGGCGTGCTTTCTTCTTCCGCATAGGTGTTAATCCCTCGCCGCGCCTGACAGGCGAGGCCAATGCAGCCTGCAGCGCCGAACTGAGCACGCTATTAACATCAGAGAATTCATCAACCCGACAGAAGACGCTGGAGTGCCTAAATCGCCATTGGGATCGCTACAGCCGCCAAGCCACTTACGTACCCTACGGAAGGTCAACATCCGCACGGTCCTACACTCAATTCGCACTGGCTCTACGAGCCACCATCGCCCCGACCAAACAGCGGCGTACGGTCACCCTTCAAGATACCTATTATCCTTCCGAAATCGTCAGGGATGTTTTCGGAAACTCCCCCACCTATGTTGATGCTCAACTGGATAACGAAGAGTTTCTCGACACATGCGGCATTGTGCATCGCGTTGACGCCAATGCCTGCATCAAACGATTGAAGCAGATCAAGGTGGATGGCAGGGCATCGGTTGCAGCGGTTCGCCCGCTATACAGGCACCTAGACCAGATTTTTGACCGCTACTCCTCCGGTGTGCGCGATGCATTCCAAGAATATGCGCTCATCCTTACTCGAAACACTGAATCACCATGGCGTCGTCCTGACGAGGTTGCCTGGTCGTCACCTGGGGAATTCCTCAACATCCACTACCCTGCACTGAATAGCCAGTATGCCGATTCACACGGTTTCTTTGTTCGCAAGCTGGGGGTGCTGCAAGAAGTGTCCGTCGCTGCGGCCGTTCGCGCTCTGCCCTCTCTGGCGACATCTGGCCTGACTACCGACGCTCAAGCCAGCGAAGCACTGCGTATCTATGTCCGGGCCAACCGCGAACTTGCCTCGCCGCATGCCAGCGCCACGCCTGCATGGCTTATCAATTTCAAAACACGTTCGGTATACCTCAACCATCGGGGCGAGATGGTCGCACAGGACGGTACGCTCTACGCTGATGACCAGCCAGCAACCAGTGCGCTCTTTGCTGAGGAGGCCGACATTTCCTTCCTCGCTGTGCCACCGGCTCGGCTTCCTCAAATTAAGGTTCTCCTCGAAGCCGCAGAAGTTCCCCTGCTGTCGGAAAGCGTGAGCATTTCATTGCAAGAACCGGGTGCCGGATGCCAGAACAACACGCTTACCACGCGGATACGGGAGAGATACCGCTACATCGCGCGCTTGGTCTACGCGCAGTCCCACACGGTCTTCGAACAAGCGAAGGAGGCAGGTCTCTGGCGCCGCCTTTCCGCGCTTAGCGTAATCGACGTAGAGGTACTAACGATCTGTACCACCCTTCAGGACATCACCGCAACCACCCAGGGTGAAGTCTTAATATCTGGCGAAACTGCTTTCGTGAGAGTTGGTTCAAAGGGCGTCGCGGACAGGCTGGCCCGGGAAATCTGCATCATGCTCAAGGCCCCCATGATGCTGGTGGATGGCATCAGCCGGATTCTGCGTGACGAAGACGCCGTCGAGGTAGAGGAGTACCTTGACGTCCGGGATATCCCCGCCTTGCCCGATGATGAAATACTCCAGTTGACGCTTGAGCACTTGCCGCCCGAGCACGATATGTCCATTGTTTCCGACTCTGCGCAGGACGAGAACGAGGTGGTGCCCGTACAGTCAGTTGTCCCACTCCCACAGGGGCCATCCCCGACACTAGCCTTTGTAGGGAATGCAGATACGCCATCGCAGTCAGCCACCAGTCCGACGCCACAACCATTGCCGGATTCTGGTGCGGCGATGACCGCAACCAAAGTGCGCCACTCTTCTCCCGCCGGATCTGGATCAGCTGTATTCGATAACCGAATACAGCCCGCGGCGGCGTCAGTTCAGATGCAGGAGTCCCCCATCGCGCATCTTGAGTCGGGCTCCCACGCCAATCATGGGATGACTGTTTCTGGGGCATTCGCGCCTGGCGGCACTCGTCGCTCTGGAAGGCGCCGTCGACGGAGACACGTACCCGATCACCACGACGCTGGCCACCGCCTCTTGAGTTACGTCGAACTCGCCCCAACCGACATCACGCAAGCCCCGTCCCCCGACTCGGCGGCTCGCCCGAACAATCGCGATATCACGGCCCAGGCGGCGGTCCAGTATTTCCTACAGACGCAACAGGCCAAGTGGGCAAGCTTGGAGGAAATGCCGCCGTACAACAAGGGATTCGACATACGTGCGATCGCCCACGATGGCAGTGAGCATCTGATCGAAATTAAGGGGCAGTCAGCGGCATGGACTGCTGCAGGCATCGTCATGACGCCGTCGGAGTTGCTGTGCGCCGCCGACAAGCGGGAGCACTACTGGCTTTGTATCGTCGAGCACGCCACCCAGCCAGGCCAGCAAATCCTTCATATAGTGAACGACCCCTTCGGCAGGGCCGACCAATTCCGTTTCGATTCTGGATGGAAAGCGGCGGCGACACTTGAAGCGAGCGCATCTTCGTTGGCCCCTGCGCCGGGACTACACATTGAGATGCAGGATATCGGAAGTGGCATCATTCTCAGCGTCAAGAAGACCGGTAGCATGTTCTACAAGGTCCATGTCCATCTCGCCGACGGGCGGCAGGTGTTCAAGGTGTTCGATCCCGCCCGGATGCGTCTTTCCCATGGAGTCTGAAGATGGCCATCATGCGCCCCATCCTCAGCGAAGAGCAACTGAGAGCCCTGCCCTCGCAAGCCGAAGCGCGGTTCTACCGCGCATGCCGCGACCAGCTTCCGAATGATGTGCTCGTCATCCATTCGGCCTCATGGGCCTATCGGGACAAACTGCATCAGCTGCGCGAGGGCGAAGCGGACTTCACACTGGCTTTTCCCAACGCTGGTCTTCTCACAGTGGAGGTCAAAGGCGGCGGTGTCGCAGTAGACGCGAAGACGGGAACTTGGTCCTCTATCGATCGCCATGGCGCCACGCATGAGATTAAAGATCCATTCCGGCAGGCGCAGTCGGAGAAGTATGCGATCCTGGATCAGGTGAAGGGCCACCCAAAATGGCGATCCTGGCCAGGCAAACGCGTAGTCAGCGGACATGCAGTCTTTTTCCCGGATCTGCACGATGTGGCCCCTTTGATAAATGCAAATCGTGCCAAGCAGATTATCGGTGGTCAAAGCGATCTGACCCAACTAGTAGCCTGGACCGCACAAGCCAACGCCTTCTGGCGCACCGGCCAGGAGCAGGATCTCGGTAACAGAGGTGTTGCCTTGGTCGAGGAGATACTGTGCGGATCGGTGGAGGTTCGTGCGCTCCTGCGAGCAGAGCTGGCGTATACCGAGGCCGAACTCATCAAACTGACAGAGCGACAGGCTCGCGTCCTGCGCATTATCGCCGGTCGCAAGCGGGCAGTCATTGCAGGCGGGGCTGGAACGGGCAAGACACTAATCGCCATCGAGAAGGCCCGACAACTAGCAGCTCAGGGCCAAAAGGTCCTCTTGCTCTGCTACAACCGACCGCTCGCCGACGTTCTAGCGCTCGGACTGGCCAACACATCTGGGCTGACGGTGATGAGCTACCACCAGCTATGTGAGCGACGTATCGCCCAAGTCAGAGAACGCACTGGACGCGACATGTTGGCCGAGGCTGCTGAGTCCTATCCTGGACATGGCGATCAACACAAATTTGAGATCCAAATGCCATTTGCGCTCGCCTTAGCCAATGAAATCCTCGCAGACGACCTGTTCGACAGTGTCATCGTCGATGAGGCGCAAGATTTCAGCGATGAGTATTGGTTCGGTGTCGAGACCCTTCTTAAGGATTCTGCCGAAGGAGCCTTCTATCTTTTCACAGATCGCAATCAAGCGATCTACAGGCGGGACGCCAAGCTTCCCATCGAAGACGAGCCTTTCTTGCTGACCGCGAATTGCTGTTGACGCTCGTTGAAAACTGACCAGAAAAGCGAGGTTGTGCGCGCTGAAAATTGACCAGGGTGATTAACTCGTCCGCTCATTTTTTGAGCAGGACATTAGGAGATGATCACCATGA
>Ga0075163_10010834_pt1 | contig 11893 bp, 12 predicted proteins | sample JI1023141ADNA_FD_71478 | JGI IMG/M metagenome (GOLD analysis project Ga0075163, IMG submission 71478) | Wastewater effluent complex algal communities from Wisconsin, to seasonally profile nutrient transformation and Carbon sequestration -... | ecosystem: Engineered > WWTP > Effluent > Algae... | reverse complement strand
ATCTTCAAATAAATCAAAACCGCTGCAGAATATGATTGAAGTTGAAATAGCAGGAATATATAGAGATCTTTGCGATTCATTTGTGGTTAATTTATCCCGGGCGAATAATCAAAAGTTGTTTATAGTAAATCAACTAAACCGAAAAAATGAATATGGAACTAGCACCTACTTAATTAAGGATAGGCAAAAAACTTTGCAAATGTATAAAGAGGCACTCTCAAGCTCATCATATAAGCACATATCCAATATGAAAGTGACATATGATTTAATGACCTCAAGAACAAGAATCAATATGAGTAGATGCAACACAATAAAACCCGGTATTGTTAGCTTTGAATATATTTATGGTCAATCCTTAGAAAGAAAGTTTCTTAGTCTGGTATTGAAAAATGGGCTTCAGGAACAGGTTATATACTTGAATAAATTCATTGAGCTTGCTCAATCTATTCATGAGTTCCACTACAGAGATAAATCGAAAGCTTTCAGCTTGATTGACCTGAATTTTGACAATATTATTATTAGGAACAATGATTTTGTACTCATTGACTATGAATGGACCACTTCAGAACTTCTTCATGTTGATGTCGTAGTTAAAAGAGCACTATATTTCTTTTTCTTAAGATATACAAAAACCATTCTTTCGAAGTTACCTTCATATGATTTATTTGAGTTTAGCCCTGGTGTATATTGTCCAAAGCAGCTATATACGATTTTTTCGGAATATTTTAAGGATTACGAAACTATGCTACTCAAGGAGAATGAATTCCAATCTAAAGTTCTTAAAAAGTTTAGTGGCTTTGGTCATCGAACGAGTCATTGATGTACATATTTACTAGCGAAGATGTTTGTAATACTTTTTTTGAATTTTTTTCTGAAGGGGCAACCTTATCCATAAGTTTCTTCCAATAATCTTAGTTTGTTCGGTGTTAAAAAAAACCGAAGGCTCGGGTATAGATAAACTGTAATGGTTTATTGACATAAATCTACCGAGAAAAGCAGCCGCTCCTCCTTCATTAAACCAGGCTTTACCGATTGCCTTTTTTGTTAGATTTAGTTTTGAGTTGAGTTGTATTGCCTTTTTTACATAATCATCCGAAACATCTCTCTTATGAACTAGTGCGTGATATATTAAAGTATATAAATGATTCTCGTCATCCATAACATAGAAGCCATTATACTTTTTTTTCTTTTTTAATATGTTATTTTGCCATTGAGTATCATAGTACCCGTCTCCAACATATCTTAAGTCAAGCAACACTTTATCTTGGCCCACATTAATACTGCAATGAACCCTGTGTTCGTCTTCAAATACTGGTTTAGCGTTTAAAATAAAAGAGGCATTTTTAAAATCATCAACCAAAAAGTCTATATCACCGTGTTTCTCCATGTAAAAATTATTTGGCAGGGGCTCATAATTGCGCATAACTACATAGCTTATTGTTGAGTTCAATACATTGAACACTTCGTTTAGATCTTTCCAAGATTCTGCACCTACAAGATTAATCTTAATCCTACGTTTTGATAAATCTTTAGACTTATATTTTTCCACAAAGTCTTTATACGCCGTACCAAATAGCAAAGATAGATCGTGCTCAAATTCCCCGGGAGTATTCGTGGCATGTACCTTGTGTCCACCACCGGTCCATTCACGATATTCTGTTTTTGATAAGAACATTTTACTATTAATGTTCTTTACGCCTTTGGATGTGTTGTGATCATTGTACCGTGGCGACCTATCTCTAACGACCACCAATAAAAATGGCCCTGTTCCACAATGCTCTTCTTTTGAAGAACCAGGAGGTAGACTTGTTCCATAAAATCTACTTAGATTCTCCGAGAATTTTTCCTGTGACCACTCTATCTCAAAACAATGGGTGGGTTCGAAATTACTATATATGTGCTTCAAGATCTTGTCTTCTTGATGTCTTGCTTTTTCCCAAATTATAAATAAATGCTCTTCGTGTTTATTCATATACCTATTTTAATTTAAAGCTTTCATGAGGGCGTAATGTCCATCCATTTTTTCCAAAACCAGCTATTGTAATCCTTGCTGCATCTGCAACGTAGATAAAATCCCTTGTTCTATCGATACTTTTTATGTATGTCCCGATTATATAATCACCTTCACCAAATATATTTTGTATTTCAAGCTGCAGGGTAATCGTTTGACCTTTAGTTAAGTTCTTTAACTTAGATAACTCCGTTTTATTCTCAGATGTAAACCAATATACAAACTCGCCGGTAGTTTTCTTTAAGGTGAGACCAAGAAAAGCCTTTTTTATATTCTGCTCTACTTGAACATTAATATCTATATTAATCTTTTCGCTACTAGAGGTCAGGACTGCATGTTGCTTTTTGCTGCCAACCCCAATTCCCAATGTTATGATGCCATAGTCACTCATTGCCCCTGGCTCTTGGCTCCTACTGTTCTGCTCTTTCGGTAAGTTTAGTGTTTTGTAGCTATCAGCAACTTCACCTGGATTACCAATTAATTTGATTCTACCCTCATTAATCAGCATGGCTCTATTGCAGAATCTCGATACAGAATCCATATCATGAGTAACCAAAATGACTGTTTTTTTAGTTCTTTTCAATTCGGCAAAGTATTCATAACATTTTCTCTGAAATGCCTCATCGCCAACAGCTAAGACCTCATCCAATAGCAGGATGCCTGAATTGGCTCGAATGGCAATCGAAAATGCGAGACGAACCTGCATACCAGAAGAGTAATTCTTTAGCTTTAAGTCCATGAATTTTTCAAGCTCTGCAAATTCAACAATTTCATCATACATTGCAGTCATTTCTTTGCGGTTAAATCCCAAGAGTGCTCCGTTAAGAAAAACGTTTTCTCTACCTGTTAATTCAAAATTAAATCCCACTCCCAGTTCAATGAAAGGGGTAAGCTTTCCGTTAACCTGAATATGTCCACTGTCGGGACTATATATTCCGGCTAGTAGCTTCAATAGCGTGCTTTTACCACTACCATTACGACCGACGATGCCAAAAAATTCGCCTTTCTTGACTTCAAAATCTATACCTTTCAAAACCTCTTGTTTTTCAAATGTTCGTTTTTTGAAAGGATTCACCACGATACTTTTAACGGATGTATTTTTTTCATGTGGCAATTTAAAAGACTTGCTAACATGAGAAACTTTAATGGCAATTTCGTCTTGATTACTCATTTATAAATTCTCCGCAAAATCTTTAGCTTCTTTTTTGAAATATAAGACTCCGATTAACAGAGAAAAAAGTACGACTGTTAAAGGCAGAAGGAATGCCCATTGATTACCCCAAACATTATTAATAGTAATCGCTTCTGGTGTGACAAAAACATTACGGGCACCTTGGATTGCTTGGGCCATTGGATTTAAAAATAGTAACTTCTGTACCGTGACATTTGAAATTAAGCTAATTGGATATAGAATTGGTGTCGCATAGAAACCTGCCTGCAAAAAGACGTCCCAGATATAACTGATATCACGATATTTCACAAAAAGTGCCGAGAGCAGCAATCCAAGCCCTAATGCAAAAATGTAAATCTCTAGTATAAAAAGTGGCAACAAAACACTGGTTGCAAGCAAGTCCATTCCACTAATGAGCGCTATTACAAAAACAACTAAAAGATTTAATCCAAGGTTTATAATTGCACCCACACTAGCGGATACAATAATTAGCCACCGCGGTATTCTAATCTTTCTGATTAAATCCCCTCGTCCAACTATAGATCCTAGACTTTGCTGAGTCATTTCTTGGAAAAAGCTCCATAAAACTATACCAAGCAACAAGTAAATTGGAAAGTTTGGTATTCCTTTACCGACTTTGAAGACGACGGCAAATACAAGGTATAAAATCACAAACATAAATAATGGACGTAGCAAAGACCACGCATAGCCGAGTACTGAGCCTTGGTAGCGTAGCTTAAAGTCTGTTCTGACTAATTCTGCCAATAAGGCACGGTTTTGTTTGCTAAAAAGTTTTTTCATGAAAAGTCTTGTATCATTATATCAGGATATAAAGAGTCGCCCTCTCGAAATTGCATAAGTAAACTTGGCACTTCTCTCAAGTGCTATCATTATAGTTGAGTTACCTATGAATAAACATTCAAGAACCGGTTATAAAGTTGCGGTCATTGTGCTGAACTGGAACGGAGAACATGATTCTCTAAACTGTATTACCGCCCTGAAAAAACAGACCGCAAATTGCGACATTGTTGCAATTGACAATGGGTCAACAGATGGCTTTGTAAACAATTTAGAAAAAAATCATCCAAACATTACCCTGCTCAAAAATCAAAAAAATCTTGGTTTTGCTGGCGGAGTTAATACCGGAATCCGATATGCGATTGAAAGCAATTACGAATTTGTAGCTCTAATAAATAACGACGCAACTCCGGAATCAAATTGGCTAGAAGAACTTTGTACCCCAATGAGCAGTGAGACTGTCGGTATAAGTACGGGTAAATTACTAAAGACCGACGACACCATTGACTCTACTGGAGACCAGTACACGTCATGGGGACTTGCATACCCTAGGGGGCGGAATGACAAAGATTCCGGACAATATGACACTGTACAAGAAGTGTTTGGAGCAACAGGAGGAGCTAGCCTATACAGAATAGAAATGTTAAAACAAATCGGCCTATTTGACGAGGATTTCTTTGCATATTATGAAGACGTAGATATCAGCTTCCGTGCCCAGCTGGCAGGCTGGAAAGTGGTCTACAATCCAAAAGCAGTCGCCCATCACAAAGTCGGAGCGTCTAGCGGTAAAGTTCCTGGACTAACTAACTACATGACTATCAAAAACTTGCCCTGGCTATTCTGGAAGAACGTCCCACTGAAACTTATGCCGACAATATTCCCTAGGTTTTTTATAGCCCACCTCTCAATTATTTTGTCTTCACTTGCCCAAGGCAAATTCATACCAGTTTTTAAGGGTATCTTCATAGCGTTTTTGGTATTTCCAAAAAAACTAGTTGAACGGCGCAAAATTCAGAAAAACAGAAAAGTATCTGTGGTCTATATAAAATCCATGCTTACCTACGACTTACCGCCAAACGCTCACAAGCTACATAAAGTCCGCTCAATCCTGAAGAAAATACGCTTTTGGCGATAATACTTGGTGCAATGGAACCTATGAAAATGCTAAAGTTAAAACATGCATAATAAACAAAGAGGATTTATCGTTTTCAGCTTTATTATTATTCTACTGGTAGTAGTTCTTATTGGAGTGTTTGTATTTGGTCGATTAAAATCTAAAAATGACTTCCCCGAAATTACAGATGCACCTCAGACGCAAGAGATGCAAAAATCTACTACTCCATTCACATTTACTGCTGCGGGTGATTTTTCAAGTAGTGATAACGCCTCTGAAGTTTTGAAGGCGATTTCAACAGCAAATTCTGATTTTACCCTTGCGCTCGGTGATTTGGGCTATGGTGGAAACGGTACTGAACAAGCATGGTGTGATTTTGTGACCAGCAGAATAGGAACTGAACATCCTTTTCAAATTATTGCAGGTAACCATGATGACGGTACAAAAGACGGAAATATAACCGAATATGCTAAATGTCTACCAGATAAAATCGGTAATCTAACTGGGGAATATGGTGTTGAGTATTACTTTGACTACGGTAATCTTGCAAGATTCATCATGATTTCTCCGGATATCAGAAATTACGGGTTTGACTACGCAGAAGGTAGTGAGCATCTGCAGCGGGTTATAGACAGCGTGAATGATGCTCGATCTAAAAATATTGATTGGATAGTTTTGGGTATGCATAAAAACTGCATTACTCCGGGTGTTAAAGAGTGCGAGATTGGTGATGATTTACTAAATACCGCCGTGAACTTAAAGATAGACTTGGTTCTGCAAGGCCATGAACATGCGTATTTTAGATCCAAACAACTTGCACTAGACAAAGACACCTGCCCGGCGATTATAGTCAACGAATTCAATGAAAAATGCGTTAGCAAGTCTGGAGATAAACTCAAAAAAGGTGCAGGCACCATTATAGTTATCAGCGGGGCTGGAGGCTATGATTTGCGTGATGTAAATCTTCAAGACAAGGAGTTTAATTACTTCCAAGCCGTAAATGGAAAAAACAGCGGTAACACTTTCGGTTTCAGCAAATTTGATGTATCAAAAGATGAATTGAAATCTTCATTTGTACCGGCGGTCGGAAGTTTTACCGACTCATTTTCAATTGGTCGATAACTTCTCACGATTAATTAAAGCAGTCCCCAGAATCGCGCCCGTTAGTAGCCACCACTGCAGGGCGATAGCTTCATTAGACCAGAGATGAACTAGTAGACTGTAAAACAGATAGCCAGCCAGGCTACTTAGCAGTATTGCGTTGACGGGTGATTTCTGGGCAATATTTGATAACTGATAGATGATAATTGATAGAATTGCCAAAAAGAGCACCAAGCCAAGCCAGCCGACCTCGTAAGCAATTTGAAGGTAGTAATTTTCTGTCAGTACCCCGCCTTTTGGATTGTTGATAGAAACTATACCAGCAGAACCAGGACCAGTACCCTCGGGTGTTTGTATTATTTTGTCTACTGCGTCTTGGGTTAGGCTAACACGCAACTCGTTGGGATCAGCTAAGACTGTAGATTGATCTGCATGAAAAACCAAGTTCTGAAATACATAGGTATTTCTGAACAGATAGATGATACTGGATAAAAGAATGAGGATAGCTACGACTAAGAGCAGATGCTTTTTCAAAAAGATAAAAGCACTCTGCCCTTTCACTATACAAAGTAAAGTAACTATACTGATTATTAATCCTAGTAGCGCACCCCTTGAAAATGTTAGCGCAAGTGCACCTAACTGCACGGCCAACATCACACCTAGCACTTCCCTGCGGAATGACCGGACAAACAAATACTTATTTACAGATTTTCTGAAAAATGCGTAGCCAGTCAATAAAATCGGCAAAATCAGATAAGCACCGAGTGAGTTTGGATCTTTCAGGGTACTCATAACTCTTGGTAGGTCTGGTTTGTCGTCAATGAAGAACATTGGCTTTACACCCCTTTCCAAACTATAGCCAACATGCGTCAGCAAATCCGAAGGCAAAAAGTATTGTAGAACGCCAAAAAGCGCTACGATACTTGCAATCAACACAGTAGCCATCAGTAAATAACGCAGATACTTCTGTCCATTTTTTGCAGAACCCACAACATAGCCGAGAAGTAGATAACCAAGAATCCTAGTGTTATAGACACTACCGACGATGGCTGAATATGTATCGTCGTTGCCATCAAAGACAACAAACAGAGCGTGCAGTATTGTGTAGACACCGCCTAAAATCATCAGCCAACGGAAAGTTTTGTTTTGAAATAAGCCCCTTTTGTAACTTAGAAACAATAATAGCGGAACCAGGATTACGATTAAAACATCTTTGGCGGCTTTCCAGATTTCAATTCCACCCGTTAGCAAGCTAGCCGACTGGGCTATGAATACGTGCAGTGGCACATAGACTAGAAGTAAAATCGAAATACCAAATAAGAACTTCGAAATACGGTCGGTTTTATTCTTCATGTTCGGATTGGTGTTCTTCTGCTTCAATTAGCGTTTTTTTGTAGCGCTTGAAGAAATAAATAGCCAGCCCGGCCGATACAAATAAAATTGCCAGACCAAAAGGAACATAGTTTTTAGGCTGTTCGGGTTTGACTACATACTGTGTCGAGCTTGTGCCTGTTGTTTTCACCCCGAGAACCTGAGGGCTTGAGCCGCTATCAACCTGCAAAACGCCTGGGTTTACAGAATGTAGTGCCTGATTAGAACTATTTGTCTGTGCACCCGATACACTATAAGTTTCTTGAAAATTAACATTTTGATTTGAATTTTTATAAGCTTGAGGCGAAAGTTGACTTGAAGTAGCGCCGTTTTGAAAATTACTCATCATGTAGTAGATCCTTGGTATTTAAAGTGCTTTTGATCTAGAGAATTAAAATATTCTTTAAGCATTCGATTTATTGCAAGGTGGCCTTGGGTAGTTTTAAAATATTTTTCACGTCTAGAAGCATCACTTTTAATCGTGTGGGCTTCGTAATATATTATATCCCAAGGCATATATTTCTTTGTGTAAGCACTTTCTCCTGAGTTATGTTCTTTAAGTCGTCGCTTTAAATCATTGGTACTACCAATGTATAACATATTTGTAACCTGTGATTGTAATAGATATGTATAGAACATAACTCTTTACCAAGGTCTCACTACATGATTCATCCCCTATATTGTCACACATACAGGCAGTACCAACCAAGAAATAATAAGCATTGACATTTTATGCAAATGTAATTACAATGTAATTACTATGGAAATCAATATTGTAAAAATTGGTAATTCTCAAGGGATTAGAATCCCGAAATCTATACTAAGACAGACTGGCCTAGAAAAAAAAGCTAGGTTAGTTGTAGAGGACGGAATAATCAAAATTATGCCGGATGATGAACTTACTGCCAGAGAACTATCAATCATGAGTGAACCAAGCCTGGCTAAGCTTTGGGATGACCCAAGAGAGGATGAGGCTTGGAAACACTTACAGTAGGTTCGGTTGTCATTACGAGCTTCCCTTTTTCTAATCTTAAAGCCCACAAAAACCGCCCAGCGCTTGTTTTAGGCTTTAGTGATTTCAACGACGTAGTATTGTGTCAAATTACAAGTATCGATGATGGCGACCTACGAAAAGTTGGATTGAGTTTAAATTCTTTCAAAACAGGTGGCCTTTCTGTTGACAGCTATATCAGACCCGATAAATTGTTTACCGCAGACCAATCTCTAATTACAAGAAACGTGGGTGAAATTAAGACTGAATTATTAAAAGAAGTCAGATTAATATTGGGGGAATTTTTTGGTATATGAACAGAACCAAAAAACATATTGTAATTGATGCACGTATACGCAGGGCTAGTACTGGCCGTCCCGTTGCAAGATTGCTGGAACATTTACAGGAAATTGATTCGGATCACCGCTACACAATTCTAGTAGAGCCAAAAGACGATTGGGCACCATTCAACAGAAATTTTACGGTTAAGCATACTCGGTTTGGTAATTTCAGCTTTAACCCTATTAACCAAGTGTTGTACGCTTGGCAATTATACCGATTGAAGCCGGACTTGGTTCACTTCACGCTCACACCCCAACAGCCTGTTTTGTATTTCAAAAGACAAACGACATTCACCCATGATTTGACCATGCTCAAATTTGTACGTGCCGGTCGACTACCAAAATGGCTACACAAACTTCGTATGTATGGATATCGTTACCTGCTTTGGTCAGCCCACCATCGAGCAAAACACATACTTGTGCCAACTCAATATGTTGCAGATGCAGTCAACAAATACCATCTGTTTACTAACCGCAAAACAACCGTAACCCTAGAATCAAGCGAACCACCACTCCCCGGCAAAGCTCACACACCAGAAAACCCACCAGAAAAGTTCATAATGTACACCGGTAGCGCCTTCCCTCACAAAAACCTTGAGCGCCTGATAAGCGCTTTCAGTTTGCTGAAAGAACAGCATGTTGATTTGAAATTAGTATTAGTCGGCAAAAGAGAACATCACAGCAAATCTTTGGAGCGCTGGGCAAAGCATAATGCACCGTGTTTTGATGACATTATTTTTACCGGATTTATACCTGACGAAGAATTAAAGTGGTATTACCAGAACGCCCGAGCCTACGTCTTCCCATCTTTGTCAGAAGGTTTTGGATTACCTGGACTTGAGGCTATGGTGCACGGTTGCCCGGTTGTTAGTAGCGACGCAACCTGTTTACCCGAGGTTCATGGTGATGCGGCAGTCTATTTTAATCCCCTAGACATCCAAGAAATGGCTGCAAAGATTGACGAGGTGATATCTAACGAACCGTTGCGCAGAAAACTAATAGAAAAAGGCTTCGAAAACGCTCGAAAGTTCTCATGGCGCAGAATGGCCACCCAAACGCTAGATATTTTCAACAAAGTCCTGGGTTAATAGTTAGCAACTGGTTATTTTCAGTATTTTGAAGAAAAACGTTACACTTATGGTTATGGTTAAGAAAGCTAGCGTTAAGAAATCTGGTTCTAAGGCATTTTTTACTAAATATTGGCCGGTGCTGCTGTTTGTTATCATTCTTCTTGCAGCTGGCGGGGTTTACGGATATAACAAATATCTAGACCGACAAAATGTGGCCGACATGAAACAACTACTGGCAGACTTTGAAAAACTCAAAACCGATATAGAATCCGAAACCGGTGAAAAACTATACATAGAAGCATCTTGTGGAAGTGTAGGCAAATTCGCCACTTCATACGCCTGCAGTTTAAGTCTTAACACTAAGAGCCCGGCATGGAACGAATCCTACACTAAGATTATTTTAGATAAACAAAACTCTTTGCAATTAGCTTTCGGGCATTGCGAAATGCTAAGTGAAAATAGCATTGGATTTGATAGAGATAAATATATCTGTATTTTTTCTGTACGCAAATCAAACATAACAACTACCGAGCAAGTATTCTATAAATACGATACTAGTCCCGGTTCTCCCGTTTGATTAACAAGATTCCAATAACTACTAATGATAATCCAGTAAAGAAACTTGCAATCGCAGGTATTCCTGTCCTAGCCAAACTTAATGCAGTACCTAGCACAGACTGATTTTCAGTAGATTGATTGCTTGAGCTTGTTGAGTCGCCAAGCACCTGTGGAGTTGTTTCTTCGTCTCCTGCAACTGTTTCTGGATTAGGATCTCCTTTTTCATGTTCAAGCACCTCTGGTATTATGACTTCTGGCGGGATTTCTACCGGAGGGGGTATGATTACTATTTCACTGTCGCAAACATCATCTATACCGTCTTGGTCTACATCTACAAAGCTATTGAATATTGTGATGCAACTATCGACGTCGTCCAAAACCCCATCACCGTCAAAATCTGTTTCGCTGACGGCGATAATAATTGGTTCATAATAGTCAAAAGCGTTGCCAAAGTTGTCTGTACCAAATATATGAAGCTCGTGGCTTCCTGGTTCTGCACCAGGGGGCAATTCTATTGGTTGATCTACTTCTCCACTTGCAGGTACCGTGAATTCTGCGATGGCTATAGGTGTAGAATGTAGTTCAGCGCGTAATTTTGAGCCTGGTAATAGCCCTTCTTGTAGTATCTGCAGACCTTGTTCGTTACCAGTTAAAAATGGATTAGGCTCAGGAACAATTAACACTGAGTTGCCACCATTATTTTTTGCGTTTGCTTCATCTATCGCAACACTTCCGAAGAATTCGCTCGGAACTGGGACGGTTGTTGGTTGAGGCAATAGTTGTCCGGTTGTTAAATTGTCTGTTACTTGTAACAAACGCTGGCTATATAGTTTGTGTGCTTCTGGATTAGGATGAAAACTCTCATTACCCAAGCAACCTGTACGTATCCAGCAAACACCCTTCGACAATATATCTAACGCTATGTGTTCTTTGTCGTTACCTGCAGTAATGCCGTTGACAGTAATTACCGACTGATCTGCCCCGCTACATAGATTTGTGCTGTCTAGTATATTTTCTACATCAACGTAGACCACCCCAGCTTCTTGGGCGGCTGATTTAACTATTTGGTTCATATACTTTACGCCTTCTACTACTAAACGGCGCTCGTGATAGTCCAAGCGTACATTAACGGTGCATGTGCCACCATCCAAAGCGTCGACCAGGTCCCCCTGTCTATCTGAAACAAATATTGGATATCCGTGCACATACACTCGTGACCCCGGGCTAGATTGCTTGATATTTTTGTATGTCTCTACCAATTTTGGCTTCAGGTTCATTAGCCGAATTGCTAGATTGCTAGCGTCAACCGACTCTGCTACGGCCTGCTTACAAGTACCTGGGAGTGCACAGGCAAGTATTGTGTCGCC
>Ga0075163_10010833_pt1 | contig 11893 bp, 15 predicted proteins | sample JI1023141ADNA_FD_71478 | JGI IMG/M metagenome (GOLD analysis project Ga0075163, IMG submission 71478) | Wastewater effluent complex algal communities from Wisconsin, to seasonally profile nutrient transformation and Carbon sequestration -... | ecosystem: Engineered > WWTP > Effluent > Algae... | reverse complement strand
ACCTGGAATCGCAATTTTTAATTTGTTCGCTTTTACTTCTTCAATGGTAAAATCCTTTTTTGAAATAAGTAATGGTCCGCAATTAAAACCCAAAGCCGAACCTGCGTGCATTAACTGATACATTTCGGTTAAATAGGAATAAGCATGAAAGCTTAATTTAGTACTATCCAGTTTACCCTCAACTGCCCAGCGGTTAAGGGTTTCCACGTCTTCCATTTTTATATCAAATTCCAAACCTTCTAAGTCGATACGTTTATTAACGATAGCATCGAAAATAAAACAATCATTTGGGCATGGGCTAAATCCTAAGGTGATTTTCATATTTTTTACCACTAAGGCACTAAGAACACTAAGGTGCACTAAGGCTTGTTACAATTCTTCAATAATTTTTCTTACTCCTTCATTCAAATTTTTAATCGCATTTGGTATGTCCCAAGCATCACGATTACGTTTTGTTACGTAGTTAGAAATGCTTCTTATTTGTATGTACGGAATTTGCTCTGCTTCGCAAACCATTGCAACAGAAGCGCCTTCCATGGATTCTATTTCCGTAGCATGTAGTTTTACAAAAGCTGAAATATTTTCTTCATTCCCGTGCACCTTATTTACTGTAGCAGCCTTTACCTTTTTTAATGAAGTATAATATGCCCCGCTTAATACTTTTGCGTTTTTAAACGCATAAGGCCCTGGTAAATTCATTTCCGAAAATTTAATAAAGTCCATATCATCTTCTGCGCCAAGCTCTGCAAACAATTCGTTTTGAACCATTACAACTTCTCCTACTTTTATCCCTCTAAAAAACGAACCAGCAATTCCTGCATTAATTACTAAATCATACTTGTTTTGCATTAACTCCTTTGTTAAAGCATAGGCAGTAACAGCCATTCCAACACCTGTGTGCAAAAAATTGATTTGGTGTTTTTGTTGAAGCTCAGAGCAGGAATCTTTTAAAAGTTTAATCTCCGCTTCGGTAGCTGTAACTATGAGTAGTTTCATGCAATCAAAGGTAAAAAAATATAGCTTTCAATGTTAATTGCTTGTATCTTTGCATTGTTAAAACAATGAAAAATTTACTTTACATATTATTTCTTTTTTGTGTTGTAGAATTAAAAGCACAAGCGGATGATGAGCGTTTCCGTTTTATACTTTCATTGGGTGCTACTGGAACACAGGTGGATGGTGATGCTTTAGGTGGCTACAATAAACTAGGGGCTTATGCTGGAATACATGCAAACCGTAAAATGGGCGAGAAAACTGAATTCTCTATTGGCTTAACTTACGTACAAAAAGGTAGCAGAAGTAATGCAACTAATCAAAATCCCAACTATTATATTTTACGTTTACATTATGTAGAGGTTCCTTGGATGTTTATCTATAATTACAAAAACAAATACCGTTTTGAAGGCGGGATAAGCGGGGCATATTTATTTAATAGCTACGAAGCCAATTCACAAGTAGGAACATATAAAGGTTCATTAAAAAAATATGATTTTTGCTACAACTTTGGTGTAGGATATAACTTAAGTGAAAAAGCTTTTTTCAATTTACGCTACAACTACTCATTACTACCAATTAGAGATTACAACAAAAATGTGTACTTAGGTAATTTTTGGCAACGTACCTTTGGGCGTGGCTTGTACAACAATTGTATTCAAGTTTCTTTTAACTATATTCTTTCACCTAAAGCAAATACCAATGACTAACAAAGCTAAAATTGTAGTTGCAGTTACCGGAGCAAGTGGTTCTATTTACGCAAAAGTGTTGCTTGATACTTTAGTAAAATTACAATCGCAAATAGAAGCTGTAGGTGTTGTGATGAGTGATAATGCAAAGGATGTGTGGAAACACGAATTAAAAAACGATGAATACACAAAATATCCTTTTGAGTTTTATAAAAAAGATAATTTTTTCGCACCCTTCGCATCTGGCTCTGCTAAGTATGGGCACATGATTATATGCCCTTGCAGTATGGGAACTATGGCGCGCATTGCAAGTGGAATTAGTAACGATTTAACTACACGTGCTGCAGATGTTATTTTAAAGGAAAGAAGAAAATTAATTTTAGTAAACAGAGATACTCCACTAAGTTTAATACACATCAACAACATGAAAACAATAACAGAAGCAGGTGGAATAATTTGCCCCGCTTCTCCAAGTTTTTATAGTGGCGCTAATGATTTTGAAACTTTGGCAAAAACAGTAACTGATAGGGTTATTGATTTATGCGGTTTAGATAACCAAAGTTACCGCTGGGGAGAGAAATAATCAAATTTCAATTAGCTAAAAAACAAGGATTTAGAACAAAGATTGGCAAATCGGTAAAAAAATTTGTTTTATTCTAAAATATTCCAATCTTTGTATAAATTAAATTTTTTCACAATGACAATTTATGTAGGAAATCTCAGCTATCAAGCGAGTGAAAATGAACTAAACACTTTGTTTAGCGAGTACGGAGAAGTATCATCCGTAAAAATCATGAAAGACAAGTTTACTGGAAGATCAAAGGGTTTTGCATTCATTGAAATGGCAGACTCAGCAGCAGGTAACAAAGCTATCGAATCTTTACATCAAGCTGATTTCAAAGAAAGAAAGATGATTGTAAACGAAGCTCGTCCAAGAGAAGAAAGACCAAGTCGCGACTAATTAAAATAGTTTATATTGGTTTTGAACCAGAAAAATGCCCCCGAGTACTCGGGGGCATTTTTGTTTTCACGAAGTGTCACGTCGAGCGCAGTCGAGACGCGGGTTGGGAAAAATCACGTTTCCAAAGGTGTTCATTTCTCGACTGCGCTCGAAATAACACTTAACTACTTGAAATTTAAATAATTGAAGTTTTGAAGAAATTAACCAAAACCCCTTGCAGTTTCCCATTAATTCTGTATATTTGCCTCCCGTTTTAAGCCTCTGATTGCACGGTGCAGTGTATGCCTGACAGGAAAAAATAAAAAACAAAAGTCATGAGTTTATTATTAGAGTATGTAAATCAACAATTGAACCCAGTTGCAAACCACCCGAAATTTAAAGCAGGTGATACTGTAACAGTTAATTACAAAATTAAAGAGGGTGACAAAGAAAGGATTCAGCAATACACAGGAGTAGTTATTATGCGTCAAAACCATCCAACTACTGCGTCTTTCACAGTTCGTAAAATGTCGAATGGTGTTGGTGTTGAGCGTATTTTCCCATTCAACTCTCCATACATTGAGAGCATTGAAGTAAATAAAATTGGTATCGTTAGAAGAGCTAAGTTGTTCTACTTACGTGAGCGTACAGGTAAATCTGCTCGTATCCGTGAGAAATTGGTTAACAACAAAAAGTAATCTTTTTCTACATAAATTTAAAAACCCTTCGAGTAATCGAGGGGTTTTTTGTTTGGTCACGCTTCGTCAGGCTCAGTGTTACTTACAACTGAATTAAGGATTATCTTTGTTTGCACAGACTATTTTACATTAAAACGAAATCAGGTTTTAATTACATAACCTAATTAATTACACAAAAAAAGCTAAAAGAAGAAATGTAATTATCTAACTTCAATTATATTAAACAGGTTTTAATATATTTGATTTCAATAATTTAATCGAAAATATAAAGTTACCAATCATTAAACTACAACTGATTAGTGTTTAAATGAAAAATAACGCTGCAATAAAATTCTTTACCCTATCTGGATTTATTTTCTTGATTGGGATTTGGATTGCTTATAAAACAGGGTTCTTTAAGAACGAGGAAGAAACTGCCAATCGGTCATCAGTTAAATTAAATTCATTTATAAGCGATACAATCAAAGTTATCGATACTGTGCAAAAGATAACGTTCGATACTACAAATTATAATCCAACAATGTTTCCAACTTCTAAATCCCTTATTATGATTGATCAAAATTTGAATTTAGAACGTCCATCAAAATTTCCATTTAGTGATAGCTCGAAAACTAAAAAAAATTAGTACTTGAACATAATTAAAATATTAGGCGGAACAGGTTTGAGTTTAATTTTTCTTTCACTCGTATTTATCCCAATGGAAAAAGTTTTCCCTGCCAAGAAAAATCAAAAAACATTTCGCCCGCATTGGATAACAGATTTATTTTATTTTTTAGGGCAATATTTACTTTGGGGATTTCTTGTAATATGGATACTGAGCTATTTTAGTTTCTGGCTAAACGAAATTGTACCTTCTGAATTTCGGAATATCATTAAAAAGCAAGCAAACTGGATTCAGATAATAGAGGTTGTTATCTTAAGTGATTTTTTAATTTATTGGGGGCATCGCTTACAACACAAGGTTGATTTTCTGTGGCGATTTCATAAGGTTCATCACAGTTCCGATCACCTAGATTGGCTTGCTGCACACAGAGAACATCCTTTGGATTCTATTTACACAATTGGTATTATTAATTTACCAGCATTTATTATGGGATTTTCGCTTGAAGCACTTACTGGTCTAATTGCTTTCCGCGGAATTTGGGCAATCTATATTCATTCCAATGTTAAACTCCCCTTGGGTATATTAGGTAAGATAATAGGTTCACCTGAACTTCATCATTGGCATCATGATCTTGAAAGAGACAGAGGCAATTACGCAAATATCTCACCAATGATGGATATTATTTTTGGTACACATACGAGTCCAAAAGAAGAGCCAAAACAATTCGGAATTAAAGAAAGTTTTCCTAAAAGTTATTTAGGTCAGTTAATTCATCCTATTTTTCCATATAAATTAAAAAGTAAAGTCAAAGAAACTAACAATGAATAAAAAAAATACCCTTATAATTATTTCTATTATTGTACTAACTGTTGTTTTATATTATGTAACAGTTGCTCTCATAGCTAAACAAACATCAAAAGCAATACTTGATGATTTTGTTTCTATTAGTGATTCATTAAAATTAAAAAACGATGAATTCGAAAAGAAAAGTGATAGTATCTTGAAAGAAATAGAGAAAATGAAAGCTGAAAGCACTAGTATAAAATAATTTATTCAAAGATTTTAATAAATATAACCTAACAAAAGAATTATTTCGAAACATTGAAACAACGTAAATTACTTAGTCAAAGACATCCTATTCTATATTTTCTAGCCGTTTGGGCAAGAAGAATAAGGCGCTATGCCGATTGGATTTTTGATAAGAAAAAATATGTTAGAAAACAATCAACCGAAAAACTTGAATTTAGAATAAAAAAGCACCAATCTGTTTTATTAAAAAAACTTGGAGAGAGTAACGAACAACTGCAGATTAATAAAGTAACCAATCTAAAAATTGCATCAAAAAAAATCAATGGAATAATTATTCGTCCGGGAGAAACCTTTTCTTTTTGCAAACTTGTAGGTTTACCAACCAAACGAAAAGGATACTTGCTTGGGATGGAGTTAACATTTGGCGAGGCTAGAGCCGGCATTGGTGGTGGCATCTGTCAAATTTCAAATTTAATTCATTGGTTGGTTATTCATAGTCCGCTAACTGTAGTAGAACGTTATCATCACTCATTCGATCCATTCCCTGATGATGGACGTGTATTACCATTTGGAAGCGGGGCAACTGTTTTTTATAATTATAGAGACTATCAATTCACAAATAACACCAACAATACCTTCCAAATAAATCTTTGGTTTACCGATAAATGTTTAGAAGGCGAACTGCGCATTAATAATGAGTTAGATTTTGCTTATCATGTATTTGAAAAAGATCATCAGTTTCTAAAAATCGACAATCAATTCTACAGAAAAAATGAAATTTGGAGAGACAAAATTCTAAAGTACCAAGGTGGTAAAATTATTGAGACTGAGCTTCTAACTAAAAACTTTGCAAGAGTAACTTACACACCTGAAAGTTATGTAGAAAGCCTATAACATAACTAATAATAAAACATACATGTCTAAAATCATTTTCATACTCCTTCTATCCACCGCCCTCTTCTCCCAAGAGCCCTCTCCCCTCATTGAAATAAACTCATTCGGCACCAACCCTGGCAACCTAAAAATGTTTGTGCATACTAATGAAACAAAAGATACCAATAAAGTACCATTGGTAATTGTATTGCATGGTTGCAGCGAAAGCGCTAAGGGTGTTTCGGAGCTTACGGGTTGGAACAAGTTGGCGGATATAAATAATTTTATTGTGGTGTATCCGCAGCAAAAAATAGCAAACAATCCTAATTTGTGTTTTAATTGGTTTTTAAAACAAGACATAGATAAAGGCAGTGGCGAGTGCGAATCGATTTATGAAATGATTAGCTATGCAAAAAAGAATTATAAAATAGATACTAATAATATTTACATCACAGGATTATCTGCGGGGGCAGCAATGAGTGTGGTAATGGCAAGCACACACCCACAAACATTTAAAATGGCAGCTATATTTGCAGGCGGGGCATATAAAGTAAACGAGGATGCAACAGAGAGCCTAAAAGCAATGAAAGGTAGAGTTAATATTTCACAAGATGAATTAATTAAACGTGTGCGCTTGCAAAACCCAAGCTATAAAGGAAGCTACCCCGCATTAATTGTGTATCAAGGTTTAAAAGACCCAATTGTTCATCGCCGCAGTTCCAAATATATTATACAACAATGGACCGGCTTAAACAACTGCGATACTATACCGACAAAAGTTGAGTTTAATTATTTAGGTGTAGAAGATATTAAGCGCAGCGAGTTTACAAACAAAACAGGTAAAGTGGTTTTAACCTTTTACGAAATAAATAATATGGGACACCGCTTATTAATTAAACCCGGAAATAAAGAAGATGAAGGCGGAAAGCTTGGCATATTTGGTATAAACAAAGGTTTTCACTCCACTTACCAAACTGCAAAAGAGTTTGGGATATTAAAAAAGAAAAATTAAAAACATGCGCAAAAGTATTTTTGTTACACTGCTGGTATTATTTACACAAACTTTGTTTTCACAAACAAAAGATGAAATAATAATAAAGGATGCAAACATTATTAGTATGAAAAATGAAAAGCAAGTCAGCTTAAAAAGTGTACTAATTAAAAACGGAAAAATAATTCAAATAGATGATTATGTAAAAATCAAGAAATCCAAAACTGCGAAAATCATTGATGCGAAAGGGAAATACGTTATGCCTGGATTAGCTGATATGCATGTGCATTTACCTTCCGCTGGCAAAATTGACACTTTACTTTTAACTAACCTCGCTGCAGGTATTACACATATTCGTGTAATGAATAATGAAGAAGCACAATTACAAACCAAAGCTCGTTTAGCAAAGGATGTTGGCATTGCTTCACCAAAAATGCATTACAGTTTTTTGGTTACGAAGGATATGAAATTCACTGCAAAACAATTTGATAGTTTGGCAAAAGATGTAAAACAAAAAGGATATGATTTCATAAAACTATTTAGCATTGCTGATGAAGCCGCTTTCGCCAACTTAATGAGCTCAGCAAACAAAAATAAAATAATGGTTTGCGGTCATTTCCCTGGTGCTGTGAGTATTGACAAAGTAATTAATTCAGGTTTTAAAAGCATTGAGCATTTGGGTGGTTATGATAAATTAAAAGATAGCACACTATTAACTGCAGCAATTAAATTAAGCAAGGAAAAAGGAATGTATAACTGCCCTACTCTAGATTACGATGTAATGGCCGCATATCAAAGCTTTCCAGATGATTACAAAAACAGGCTGGTGTTTTCATTTGCTCCTAAAAAATTATTGGATACTTGGGAAATTGAATACAAAAAAGGTGTAGAAGAAAACGGCGGCGCAGATAAAATACTTGAGTTTAAAAATAAATACAATCCACTTTTTAAAAATAAACTAAGCATCGCAAAAAAACTTGCTGATGCAAATTGCAATTTATTAATGGGCAGCGACCCTGGAAGTCCATTTCAAATGGCAGGCTTTAATGTATATGAAGAAATGTTGTTATGGGCCAAAGCAGGAATTAGTAATTACCAAATTTTACGCTCCGCAACTATTGTTCCCGCTCAGTTTTTTGGACAAGAGAAAAAATGGGGCAGCATTGAAGTTGGAAAAGATGCTGATGTAATTATTTTAGAAAAAAATCCACTAGAAAATATTTTAAATATAGGAACTGTGGAAACTACGATTTGCAATGGTAAGGTTTACAGAAAGAAAGAGATTTTGAATAGTTTGTAATAGTAATTTTATATGTAACTAAAAACTAATTATACGTTATAAGAACAATGCTTAAAACAACTCATTCCATATTCGTTTCATTAATTATTGTTTTACTGTTTACAAACAGTTCATTAAAGAAAACCTCAACGAAATTTTACACTATAAAAGAACAAACCCTTAACCTTTATGAATTGATTCATTATTATAAGAAAGGGTCAAGTCAAACTATAAAAGCATTTGAAATAAGTCAACAAGTTAGCTATAAAGAATACAAAGTTTACTTAAATGAAATAAAAAAGGATTCATTACTCAGCTATTACGAATCGCAATTACCAGATAAAAGAATTGGTAATACTGAAATCTACCAAGAGTACATTACAAGCAATAAATACGACAACTACCCAGTACTAGGAATATCTTGGGACAACGCCATGAATTATTGCAAATGGAAAACGATTAAAGACAATAAAGATAGTATTCGATTTGTTTATCGCCTACCACACTGTTCGGAATGGCTAGCAGCTAACCATTACCTCAACACAAATAAAATCAAAAATGATTTTAATAAAAATTACGCGGATTGGTTGATTAACACAAAAGACGAATCGTATTTAGATTTTACGATTGAATTGCCAAAAAACAAATTCTCATTTGATTGGATGTATCTCCACAAACCCAATGAAATAAGAGTTCTTAAACGCAAACTTGTTATTGGGAATTCATTTTTATATCAACATGAGCATCCATTAGCAGCCAATTTGAGTTATTATTCAAATGTTGGATACAAACAAATTGCGTTTAGATTTGTGAAAGAATACCTTACAAAAGATAACACAGCTGCGGAAATAGTCAAACACTGGAAAATCAAAACTAAATGAAAAAGCTATTCATTCTTATCATATCTATTTTGATTCTATCGTTCTCATACACGAATAACATTCCTCGTGTTTATGAAGATGCTTACATAAAATGTGCTTACGAAACATATAACGGTATGTTGAATGGCAAGTATATTTCCTATTATAAAAACGGACAAAAAAAATCAGAAGGCATTTTTGAGAACAATTATAGAAAAGGAACCTGGACAGTTTGGGATTCAACTGGAAGACTTAGAATGCAAAGAGTTTATTCAGACCCATTTACTTTCAAACAAGTAATTCCAAAAGTTTCAACGGATGCGCCTGTCAAATTACTTAACGTTTCGCCTTACCAAATAAAATATAACAAAGACAATTATATAGATAATTTTTATTTGGAAGAAAGAAGTATTATGTGGTCCAAAAGAATTTGGCGTCAAATTGAAATTAAGAACAACCCAGTGCTTTTTTCAAAGCAAATAACCAATGCATTCATAAAAATTTTAACAACAGCTGAAGATTCTATTTCCATATACCAAGAGAATGAATTTTGGAATATTTCCAAAACAACATTTGATAGTTCGAATTATGAAATAATTGCATACAAAATAAAAGAAGATGCCTTTTTTGATAATGATAGGATGGTTTCTGAATCAAGAATAATAGGTATTTGTCCTGTTATACAAGAGAAAAAGAAAGCGGAAATAAAAGAAACAAAAGAACTTGGATGGATTTATTTCCCACAAATCCGAAAAGTGCTTGCCAGACAAACCATAAATGACACTATACTTCCAACCTATGTAAAAAATTTAGACGACCTTTTTTTCTTTCGTTATTTTTATGGACAAATCTATATGGAATCAAATGTGTACACACGGGCAATAAACGCTTATTCTAAAGGAAAAGAAATAGAAACCGAAGCAGAAAGAATTGAGTTGAGCCTTATTGAAACTGAACACGATATTTGGATAGGGTTTACGGAATAAGAAAAAACATCAAACTACCACCTCACCTTTTCACAAAATTTACTTCTAAAAATTTAAATATTGAGTCGAAGTGTTTCAATGGCTCGGTATGGCCTCCTTCAATGACTTTATGTTCGTAAGCATACTTAAAATTATTGGCTTTTAAAGTTTTCATCATCATTTCCGCCATTGGTGTTGACGGACAAATTTCATCTTTTGTTGCCGATAAAAACAGTATGGAACCTTTAATCTTTTCCACTTTTATACTAGCCTTTGCAACCGCAGAGGTATCCTTTAACATGGCTTCAAAAGAGCCTCTTAAATCTCTTTTCATTAAGAAAGGAACTGCCTCATCATTTACCGGCACAAATGGTAACTCCTTGTTTTTGTATGTCCAACAAGAAGTAGAGAAGTGATTGGTGTGCCCGGGAAAAACTGCATTGCTACCAACAATACTAACCACACAACTAATCTCTTTATAATAACTTCCTAATAGTAAAGCTAAATCGGCACCTCTAGAACCACCAATAATGGCTATTTTATTTTTGTCTATCATTTTATTCTTCGATGCTATTTTTATAGCATTGTAAACATCTTCAATTGCAATTTTATTTAATGTATCAGGGGTACCGTTAGCCTTAAAATAACCCAAGGCTAAAAAAGCATAGCCTTTTTCAATAAATTGATCTCTTGTTTTTTTCCAATAGTCGCTAGTCCAGGCATTACCTCCTTCCGAACCACCAAGCCCAACAACTAAAGGCTGGTTTTTAGAATTTCCTAGATATAACACACTTTCAATGTTTGGAGTAACTAATTTTATTTGTGAAAATAAATTGGACGAGATAATTAATGAAAGTCCTAAAATAAAGTGTTTTAAATGTTTCATTGCTTTTGTTTTAAAATTTGAAGCTCAAAATTGAGACTTTTTATTATCAAACCATTTGACCTATATCAAAAAATTATTTTTCGGCTCTTATTCTACTTAAAGTTTCTTGCGTTATGCCCAAATAGGAAGCCACCATTCCGAGTGGAATTCTGTGATAAATATCGTGGTAAGTAGCAATAAAATGGTCGTATTTTTCTTTAGCTGTTGTAAACCTCATCGAAGTTATTCTTTCCATAAAATGCCCGAAAACCGTTCCCATTGAAAGTCTCGCATAGCGCTCCATTTCAGGGAAATTTTCAAACAAGAAAATTAAATCCGTTACTTCCAAACAAAAGGCTTCTACATCTTCTATTGCATCAATAAAGTATATATCCACTTGCCTTGTCCTAAAACTCCTTGGTGAATTACTCCATTCGCCTTCAGCAGGAAAATACTCACTTATCTCTTTTCCATCTTTCATAAAGTAAACTCGCATAAGTCCCTTTTGAATGAAATAGCTTTTAGTACAAACCTTCTCGGCATCGTGAACTAATTCTCCTTTACCAAAAGTAACGGGAATAATTCGTTTAGCAAGCTCACCCTTTAAAGTATCACTTAGCTTAATATACTTTTCAAAGTGCTTAAATATTTCTTCTTTATTTTCGATAATTAAATTGATTTTTTTATTAGCAGTATTCTTCGATAAGCATGTAATTAAATCTCACTTCAATATTTAATTTTTCAACGAATCAAATATACAACTATTCACATTAAAAAAATCCCGTACCGATTACTCGGTACGGGATTTTAATTTCTAATAATGACAAAACCTAAACTATAATTTCATCTTCAGCTGCATTTAAAAATCTATATTCCATAAATCCGTATGATGCTTGGCTTCTGATTTCAATTTTACCACCCAAAGCTTTTTGCCATTTTTTGTGCATGCTTGGTTTAAAGAAAGAACCTTTTGTAATAAAGGCCTCAATATAAGGATGAATACAAAGTGTAATTTTCTTTTGGTTTTGTTCTTGAATAATATAACGTAATGTGCTTTCGATTTGTTCTACAAATAACACACTTGGTTGTACTTTTCCTGTACCTTGG
>Ga0075163_10010832_pt1 | contig 11894 bp, 17 predicted proteins | sample JI1023141ADNA_FD_71478 | JGI IMG/M metagenome (GOLD analysis project Ga0075163, IMG submission 71478) | Wastewater effluent complex algal communities from Wisconsin, to seasonally profile nutrient transformation and Carbon sequestration -... | ecosystem: Engineered > WWTP > Effluent > Algae... | reverse complement strand
CTGGATGTCTTGATGCTTTCATCAACAATATTTGCACGATTCATGTGCAGGTCTTCAACGACCATGCTTTGAAGCGTTTCAAGCGTGATGGATGTGTATGGAGCTTGATTTGTCATAATATAGAACCTCTACTCTCACTCTCTCATGTTCTCTAATGCTTTAATGCGCTTCAGACAAATGCGAAGGTTCGTGGAGGTAGGAAACATCGCTGTTAAGGGCTCGCAAACGTCCGTTCACAATCCCAACCTGTTCATCATCCACAACAAACTTAAAATCGTGCAGAGGTTCTGCGCTCATGCCTGTACCCTCGCGGCGCTTGTGAAAAGAAAGAAGACCAGTCTCTTCGTTAAAGACTGCAACAATGCTAATGCAAAGTCCGTCTTCGTGTTTGTCAGTTCTAAAGTTAATTTCCATAATCTGTATTATCCTTTGTTAAACCAGGTCTTCTATGCTAGCACTCATTGTCTGCATTTCAAAGTCAATAGTTACTGGTTCAGCCTCGTCTTCATTGACTTTTAGAGGGATCGAGCCGAGGTTTACTGGGAAGGCATACTTGTAGGTGATTCGCTTAATTGGCTTGGAACTGCTGTTTAGAATCGTGACAATAAGCTGGCTTGGGCGGATGAACTCCTGAGGACCTTCACCCTGAATTTCCTTGTTACCGTCAGTCAACCCCTTCGCCCAGCGATACATGTGGGCCCAGTTATTCAGATTTTCGTCCAGGATGAAACGGCCCGACAGCGATCCATATTCATTGGTATCACCGTTCAGGACCATTGGCTCGCCCGTTGGGGTACCAAGGATGATCTCATTGTTGTTCACGCCCGGGAGGATAAGTTCCTGACACCAAAACTCCACGCCGTCCATACCTGACATGGTGAAGACGAAACGGCTCTTGGCAAACTGATTTACGCTGTTCTTGATGCGCGGTCTTGGCATGTATGATCTAACCTCTTAGTGCTCTTGTATTTATTCCGGTTGGCTGACCCTTGACAGGAGGCCGCTGCTAGAGTAATATGAATGCAGTCTAAAAGGAAACGACACATGAAATTTCTCGCAGTGCTTCACCTGTATATCGGGCTGCTAGTCATACCCGCAGCCTTCTTAGTTCCCGGGCTGGCACTTACTTATGGTGGGCTGTTCTGGTCAAACGCTTGGGCCGGCGCGCTGATCGCCATGGTAATCGTCAATTTTGCGATATCAGGCATATTCGCCATTATTGCGATTCACCAATGAACGCAGCATTCCCCACATTCAAGGAATGGCTCAAGCAACGTGCCAGCAAATGGGCAGTCTGGCGCACAGAGCCGATGAATTACTACAAGCATGCCGTTGATAAGGCGCGCGTGTGTAATAGGTGTAACGGCACTGGGCGCGACTATCCGGATGACGCATTCTGCGATCCGGTAGAAGGCTACAAGATGTGCGACAAGACTGCCTGCCCCGCCTGCGGTGGTTGCGGGCAGGCGTCTGAGGTCACGCTTAAGGCTGACTACAAGGCTGAAAAGACCAAGCATACGCGCATGTATAACGCCTGGGCTACTCGCAGAGAAATGTGGCACGGTATTAAGATCGTGCTAGATGATGAGGAAATTGCGTTCTTGAAAGCCAATGGGCTAAAGGTGGATGACCTGTGACGGACATATTCGTGTTCGGCTCTAACGAGGCCGGCAGACACGGCAAAGGTGCAGCCAAGAAAGCCCTTGAACAATACGGCGCCATCTACGGAAAGGGTGTAGGATTGCAAGGGCGATCATATGCTATACCCACCAAGGGGCAGGATACCAATCGCAGACTCTATACCTTGCCTCTCGATGCTATCAAGAAATATGTCGATGATTTCATTGAGTTTGCGAATGAGACACCTGGTAATCTTTACTGGCTCACGCCAATTGGCTGTGGGCTAGCTGGATATACCCCAAAAGATATCGGACCCCTGTTTGACGGGGCTCCCGCAAACATAATACTACCACAAGAATTTCGCCCGTTCGCGAAAAAGAGAGGCTACTGTGAGTGACCATCAGATCAGCGCCGAGGAGAAGGCCGAGGTTGATGCTATTTCTCGATTGGAAATGGCAAGACTTTGGCGCTTCGCTCCATCAGGGCATCGATATTTCACTGCTGGTCCACTAAGCGATTACTTTGTGGCTAGATTCAAAAGCCTTGGCGGGTTCAACGCCGAGATTTCAAAAGAGATTGGTTGGTAGTATGAGTGAGGCACTATACAAGTTCGGCGGGCTCCGCTTCTGGAATGAAGAGGAAATCGATGCCCGTGAACGCAGCGCCCAATTGAAAAGCCTGTTCCCGAGACCCCAAAACAGGAATCTGGCTTCGGTAAGTCTGTCTGGCCAGGTTGGTTCTCAAAGCGGTAGATACCGAGATAGCCCTTGCTATTATTGATACCTCTGTTATGATTAGAGTATGACCAAATTTCTAGTGCTGGACCTCGAAATGAACCAGCCGAGCAATGACATTATTCAAGCCGGTTGGTGCGTATGGGACACAGTGACTCAAAAGTCTCTGGAGTCTAAGTCCTTCTATGTGTTCACGCCTGACTCCATCGATCCGTTTATCACGGAGCTTACGGGCATCACGGACAAGGACATTTCCGACAATGCTATCTCGCTATGGAATGTAGTCTCTTTGATGCTTGCCGATCATAAGGCCCACAAGTGCTGGATTAATCCGGTCGTTTGGGGGCATGGTGATGTGAAGGCAATCGACGCCCAGCTTGAGCGCCAGGGTGCAGCAGGATCAGACGCGCGCAAGGCGCTTAGGAAAGCCTTCGGGCGCAGGATTATTGACGTCAAGACATTTGCCGTCATGGACTCTATCGCCAACGGCAACAAGATCGCCGGTGGGCTCGGAGAATATCTGACACGCTACGGGCTGCAGTTTGACGGGCGAGCGCATGATGCTGGCGCAGACGCCTTTAATACGGCTCGAATCTTTCAGCATTTCTTGAACAAGGCTAAGGATAACAAGTGACAAATCCGCACGCAGGTTTCGAGCAATATGCCACACCACTAGTTGATCTTTTCATGCTGCAGTGCAATAATAAGTAATACGCAATGCAAAACAGGAGATTACCATGCTAGTGTTATTCTGGTGGGCGCGTTCGCAATTCCTTTTACTGTGATCGTGGCAAGTGCGGCTGTCAAGGCTGATTTCTGCTCCACCTAAACCGGGGCGCGCAAGCGCCCCTTTCTATTAAGGCTACAATATGACTGACGACCAGGACGATAGACTTAATTTACCAGATGGTATGGGCTGGAATGACTTTAAGAGTCTGACATGTTTCTTATCTGGAATGCAGGATCGTCTACCTTTTATTGCGGCCGCCCTTAGCAACAATGATGTGTTTTTCAATACATCGTGGTGGAACAGAGACAATCCTGACGAATTGCAGATTATCGCGACTTGCAATGATGTGTTTGCGTGGGCTTGTTCTGATGCAGAGACAATTCCTCCTAAAGACCTTCCAAAATTAGAAGCCCTTATTGAGGCCTTTACTCAAGATCGCACGGAATTATTTGTGTGTGATTATAAAGGTAATGTCAAACCTGATGCGCGCAAGATCAATTACGATTATAAAGTAACGCTTGCAGTCGAGTTTTGGTGTATTATGACACGCAATATGCGCCCACAGGAACCTACATGGGGCATAATCGTCAGGCTATAGAGGTTCTCGAACGTCTAACAGGATATAAGGTACCCAACAAATGAACCCGATTTTTCTAGAACATGAACCAACCCTAGAGCCGAAAATTAAAAGGCTTGATGGGGTAAATGGAGTCTTTGCTGTAGGAGACATTCACGGCATGTATTCCTTGCTCGATCCTCTGATTGATGAAATCAAGGCAATGCTTGCCGAGCCAGAATATGCCGGATGGATTGTTGTATTCCTAGGTGACCTTATCGACCGGGGACCTGAAAACCGTAAGTGCCTCAATCGCGTTCGTGAGGAATGTGAAACCAACAAGAATTGGTATTGTCTGCGGGGCAACCATGAGGAATTCTTTGTGGAGTTCGACGGGTTCAACCTAGGCGATATCTGGCTGCATCCTGGTAATGGCGGAAACAAGACCCTAGCTGAATATGATGGTGATACCAAAAGCTATGAGGCGGATCGCATCTGGCTCAAGAGCCTTCCTCTTGCCATTGAGACTGACTCATATTTCCTGACGCATGCGGGTATTCAACCAGGTGTGCCTCTGGCCGATCAAGATGCACAAGATTTGCAGTGGATCAGGTGGGAATTTATTACGTCGCCTCATGACCATCCCAAGTATGTCATTCATGGGCATACGCCTATTCGTGACGGCCGTGTCGAGCGTCGTCATAATCGGTGCAATATGGACACCGGCTCGTATTACACCAAGGTTCTGACTGTTGGGGTATTCCCAGAGGATCGCTCCAAGGAGCCTATATTTGTCGCAGCCTACACTCCAGACGACGGCGGAGACACCAGAATAAAGACCTATCACCGGCACATCATGGAATATGGCAAGGCATGAGCAGTCATTACACGCGCGGTCAATGGGCTGCGTTTGATGCTGTTTTACACTACTTGAATACCTTAGAGGTGCAGGAGGTAGACAAGGGTAGAATTTACAAGGCAGTAGCAGCTATGCGCCCAGAGTCCCCTCCTGATATTGTCTGCCCATTATGTGGTGCATCCGGTCATGTGAAATGAAAAAGCCCCGCTTTTGGCGGGGCTTTTCCTTTAGCTACTGTAGTTCGCTTTGGCTTAGAGGCCGGTGATGCGGAACTTACGGAAGTAGCGGTTGCTGTTGGACTTGAGCGTGGTGAATGGGTTAGCCACGATGCCATAGCGCGTGCGGAACGCGATCTTTGGCTGGAAGCTGTTCTCGCCGTAAGCCTTGACCATCTGTAGTGGAACATATGGGCAGTAGAAGATACCAGCGTCGTAAGGGGTCGCGCCCTTGTATCCGACGATGATTTCGTCATAGCTTAGGTAAGGGTCGATGTAGACCTTGAAGCGACCCATCAGGATACCAACAAAGGTGTTGCCTGTGTCGTCAACTACTAGGCTGTCGTCGATTGCTGGTGAGTAGACCAGCTTACCGGTTAGGTCAAGAACGCTAGCTACGTTAGATGAGCAAATGATAAAGTTACCACGACCACGGCGAGTGCGCTTTGCAATCGCGTTGGCTTCCTTGTTGATCTTAACAAGTAGGCTCTTATACTTTTCTGCGCTCCAACGACCGTCAGAGTTCTTAGCAATGTCCCAAGTACCGGTTGCGGTTAGGATTGGGTTACCTGCAGTGTTAACTACGACAGCACCAGATGAGTTATACTGAATGTCGCCTGTTGCAAGCTCAGCCGAACGACGGATGGTGAAGACCATTTCGCGGTTGATTTCAGCTAGAAGCTCGGTGCTGAGGATGTTAGCAAGCTCAGTCTCTGCGTCTAGACCGTGAACAGCGCGAAGGTCCTGCTGGAGTTCGACAGTGTATTCAGCCTTGAGCAGACGGGTCTTTGCTTCGACCGAGGTCTTCTCGATGGTGAAGCCCATCTCAGGGAAGCTGGTTAGAGCTTCACCGGTACCGGTTGCCATACCCTTACCAAAGTTGGTTGCGCCCGGAACGTCATAGAAATCAGCCGCGGTGCTTGGGTTTGCAACAGCGTTACCAGAGTAACCTGCGCGTGCTTCATCAAAGAAGGCTTCGTTTGCGGCGACACCAGCAGCAGCATTTTGCTGTGCAACGGTTTCACCAGCAGTGTTTACTGCGCCACCTGTTGGGAAGCGAGCGTCACCTGGGCGGCCGAATGGACCATCAGGTGGAGCGCCGTAGTAGGAGCGCATAGCAAAGATAAGCCCGGTTGGACCAGACATTGGCTGGACGCCGGCAAAGTCATATGCCATTAGGTTAGGAGCAGTGCGACGGACCAGGTTGATTAGAACTGGGTCTGCAATGTCCATGTTGTTGGTCTGGTTGGACTGCTCGCTTAGGTGCTCGCGTCCGGTCTGACCGTTCTTCTCTTCAAGAGCAGCCTTTTCGGTGTTCTCTAGAAGGCGGGCTGTGACCCACTTTTTGTAGTGACCATTAATTGGACCTGCGGCTTCCTCATTGAGGACTTCAGCCCAGCTTTCCATAAGTGCGTCTTGCTTCTTGCTCATTACTTTCTCCTAAAACCCTCTATCTGGTTTTTTCGCTTGACTATTTAGAAAACTCGATTAAAATACCGAATTTCTATTAGTGTCTCTTGGTTGAACGAATGGCGTCAACGTATCTGGCTCTACGATTGTCGCCGGCATCTGTAGCTGCCTCACTGTTAGGCTTGTTTTCCTCAGTGAGAACCTTGGTGGCACCTTCCTTGAGAGTGCTCTTTGAAGGAGCAGTGTCAATGAAGCGTTCACGCAGAGTCTTTAGGTCTGCCTTGAACTTTTCGGGGCTGGTAAATGTAACAGCCTCGGAAAGGAATGCCAGCTTCTCAGATGCAGGACCAGTTAGGCCTTCTGCCGCTTCCTTGATGGCAATAGTGCGGGATAGAGATGCGTTCTCTTCCTTAGTGCTCTTGTAAACCTTGGTTAGCTGCTCAAGTAGGTTCTTACTCTTGCGTAGGTCTTCGGTCAGATTTTCAACAAGATCATGCTTACCCTTAGGAAGCTCAACATAGTTGTTCTCGAATACCTGCTTAAGCCCCTTCATGAAGCCCTTGTAAGATTCAACCATGACGCCGCGCTCAACAGCTAGCTTATTCTGGTCGAGCCATGCCTCTGCAACGTAAGTTGCATAGTTATTAACGGTCTCGGAGAGTGCCTTCTTATTAGACGCGATACCCTCTTCGATCTTTTTGTTAGATAGCTTGACCGCCTCGCGCACAACGCGGGCCTTGTGGGCCTTGATGCTGGCTGCAAGTGCAGTCTCAAAAATGAGCTTGGTCTGTGCCTTAAACTCTTCCGAAAGGTCCTTGCCGCCCATAAGCGTGTCGAAGGCTTCCTTGGCAAGCTGAATGTCAGCGTTGTCGGGAACATTCGTCTTGTTAGGAACACTCTTTGAGGTTGGCTCAGGCTGATCTTCCGGGCGATATGACTCGGACTTTTTATCCTTGTCGTCTAGCTCAGTTTCCTCAGACTTTTCCTTGTCCTCATCGGACTCGTCCTCTTCCTTGAGGTCTTCAAAGTCAGATTCGTCCAACTTATACTCGTCCTCTTCCTTGAGTTCGTCTTCGTCGGACTCGGCGCTCTCAGACTTTTCCTCGTCTTCGTCCTTGTCGTCCTCTTCCTTAAGCTCGGAATCCTTATCCTTGTCTTCCTCTTCCTTAAGGTCGTCCTCATCAGAATCAGTGCTCTCGGACTTTTCCTTGTCCTCATCGGACTCGGCTTCTTCCTTGTTCATCTTATTCCACTTTTCGGCAAGGCGCGATACCGCCTCTACAAGGTCGTCCTCAGATTGTTCTGTGACATTATCCTTGTTCTCAAGGTCTGCGGACTCAGCCTTTTCGTCCTTGTTGAAAACGTCGAGTTCTTCGGCCTTTTTCTTGCTGCTCTTTGCCATATTGGATCGGTCCTCTAATAGTGCCAAACGGCACCCCTAATTAAGTCGTTGGTATTTAGCAAACTCTTATTTGCCGAGTTCGCTTATGAAATTCTTGAACATCTTAACGCTTGTTTCCTCAAGGGTTTTTGACGACGCCTTGCTGATAGCCTTATGATATCCTGCAATGGTGCTTTCTTTTAGAAGCCCATTATCCCAGACCCAGCTTTTACCTTCCATGATTCCATTGACAAATGCTGATGGAGCAGAAGGGTCAATAACTATGTCGCCTCCGGTCGTTAGGAAAAAGTCATCCTGCACGATTTCGACGCCATTGCGCTTTGTGACAGAACCTAGCCCGCGCGATGATACGCCTAGGCGGCCGCCGTCAAGGATCAGATTGCGCGCAATCTCACCCATGGGGGTGCTCGAAATCTGGGCCTTACCTACAAAGTTGGTGCCCTCTCTCGTGAGTGAAACGATTCTGTGAGAGATACGATCTGGGTTTACAGTTGGTCCTTCTGGATGACCAAGTTCACCGTATGCGCGCTTTTGTGTGATATAGTTTCTGTTATAGGCAGCTACCACATCGTCCATTAGAGCCGATGGATACATGCGACCATTTCTGTTGACGATATCGCACATAAGGAAGATGCCCTCGATGAAGAGACGCTTTCCTTCAGCCGACCCGTCTGACTTGGACGCATAGGTTACGTCCTCAGATAGTTCCGTCATTAGAACAAGAGGGGTTGGGCTTGTCATGTGTGTTATCCTTTAGGCAAACATGCCCTTAACGACGCGCTGACGCTCTCTGTCAATTACGATAGCCAGCTTGCTAGCCATAAGACGATTGAAGCTCTCGCTCAATGCAAGTGGGTCCTTGCGGGACGCCTCATGGACAATTTGCTCTGTGAGAGACTTAGGCTGATTCTTGCTCATTAGTATACCTCTATGGATGCCGTGTATTTATGGTTTAGCGGCCGGCTTATCTTTTGCCAAGAAACCATCGACCTCTTTTTCAAGTTCTGCAGTCTTTTGCTCGTGCGCCATTTTTTCAATTTCAGCTTGCACCTTATCGCTGTCAATACCAAGACGGGCTGAATCGATTGCGCTCTTTGCAAGGTCTGAGTCGAATGGTACGTTAGATGGATCAAGCAATCCTTCCTTACGTTCCTTGGCAATCTCGTCCTTCATCTGAGTGATTTCCTCATCAGTCTGACGTAGGACGTTCTTTCTCACCCATTCAGTTGAGAAATAAAGACCGATGCCTTCCTTTATGCTGTTTAGGGCCTCTACTCGATTCTTTAGAACCTCGATTTCCTTGATCTCAGCAAAGTAGTTATCGTATGGGAAAATAACGATGATGCCGGGAACATACTCTTCCCATTCATCGCGTGTCATGATTCCCTTTAGGAGAACCTGGCGCTCCAAAAGCTGTAGGAGAAGACTTGAGAATTTTCGACGTAGCCCCGCAATATAGCGGGCGTATGAAATTTCATCGCGTGAGATTTCACTGTTCTTTCCGAAGCCAAAGGTGGCATCTTCCTTCACGCGCGAGCGTGGCACGTTAAGCGCCATGTAGAGATTTTTCTTGAAGTAATCAACGTCGGCGATCTCACCTAGATTGGTGCCGCCCTGCAGGGTCTGAATTTCCGTGCCCTTACCATTACTGTTGCGCGGAAGCCAGAAATCTTCCAACATCGAAATGTTGGTGCCCTTCTCCGTAATAGTGCCGGTGCTCGCGTCATACGAAACGCGATTTCTGTATTTGTTGATAAGACTACGGATATACTGCTCTGCCTTGTTCTTAGGAAGGTTACCCGTCTCAATATAGAACGCGCGGCGCTCGGGCGCGCGTACCATACGATAGATGACGGTTGCATCTTCCATCATGCGAAGCTGATTGGCAGCACGAATAGCCTTGTGAAGCGATCCGATCATGAATGATCTAGTTGGGTCCCACACACCAGATGGCACCATAACTACAGAGTCTGGAGCGATCTGAATTTCCTGCCCGGGCGCCTGCGCCATACCAAACCCTCTGATATTTGCGGGCACATATCCTGAGTTGAATGTGTAATATTCGCGGTAACCTATTGTAGTAACGATGCCGCCTGGTCCGGTGCTCTTGATTTCCTCGCGGACCTTTTTGATAGCCATTGGGTCGATAACGCGAAGCTCTTGTATACCCTCACCAGAATTATTGGAGTCGATAACGAGATAGACATATAGCTTACCGTCCACATACCAGCTGCGGAATAGATCGCTTCCCTGATTTTGAAAATCAAGTAGATTCAAGATAGCCTTGAACTCATCAGCCAGCTTGTTCTTGACCTTATCACCGACCTTAAGCTCGTCCATGTTTAGCTTGATTTCAACGCGGCCGTTGTCGTCAATAACTATAGCCTCGTCCACAATGTCTCTGATGGCCTTATCAACCTCAGGGAACACCGAAATGTCTCTGTATCGCTGAATGAATCCGTTCTCGCTTCTAACACCACCAAGGAAATCGTAGGTGTAGTTATAGCCTCCGATGCCAGTGAAGCCTGCATCAATGACATAGGCGCCATCATTGTTGTTTGGCGCAATGACAGCCTGCCCAATGTTCTTGAACTGCTTGGGTGTGTTTTCCTTGAAGCTCCAGCCCCAAAGGCGATCTGTCTGCGGATTCTGATTAGGCAAAAACTTGCCTGGTGTGGGTGCCATTATGATAAGTGCCTTGCTTGTGACTGCCAAGTATTTATAGCAAAGAAAAGAGCGCCTTTTTGAGGCGCTCTTTTGGTAGAGTCAAAGTGCCTGTTTTCGACTAAATAAGGTATCGGTCGCGAGCGGGAACTCCACCGATTCTATGTTGAACTTTGGAGAGGAACACAGCCATGGATATTTATGGCCCTTCGGATCAGGATACGATCTATTACACAGTCTATAAAACAACCAACCTTGTCAACGGCAAGATTTATATTGGCGCACACAAGACAACAGACCCATGGGACAAATATCTTGGGTCCGGTCATGCGTTTGGCGTTGCTATTCAAAAATATGGCAAGTCCAATTTCACCAAAGAGGTCTTAGCCGTTTTCGACAATCCGGAAGATATGTGGGCTACTGAAGCTAGGTTGGTAACAGCGGATTTCATAAACGGCCCCGGCAATTATAACCGAAAAGAAGGCGGCCTTGGAGGCCCTCTTTGCACAGAATCTCGCGCGAAGGGCGGTAGAAAGTTGCGCCAAGTGCTCAAGGGAAAGATAAAATCAGAGCTACATCGCCAACGGCTAGCCGAAGCTCTTAAAGGGCAATCGCATACTCCTGAGCGTAGAGCCAATCAATCCGCAGGCCAAAAAAGACGTTTTGCTAAAAGTGGTGGTATTCCTCCAGAGACTCAAGCCAAAATAACAGCTTGGAGAACTGGCAAAATTTGCATCAATGACGGCACTCAGACAAAAAGAATCCCCGCCGATACTGAGATACCGGCGGGGTGGGTTAGGGGTATGCACGTTAAAGGTGCTGGCACTATGGGTCGCTATGCTAACCGTTAAGTGGTAGAATTTGATTCCCAATGGGTGAACTTGAAGGTCACCTGGAAGGTTTCGATCTGGTTGGACGAGTCCATGCTTAGATCGATCTGACCGACGCTGGTTGGCCAGAGATTGTAGAATGTGTAGCCCTTAAGAACGCGATCTGCATTCAGGGCTAGCTGATGCACTGTAGCTGTCTGCCAGTAGTCTTCGTTTAGACGCAGGTTACCCTGATGGCTGTTGATGGTGTTGGACCACTTTTCCATAGCGTTTCTGTGATCGAAGCTGGCGTCGTTACGAATTGTAACTGTCCAGTCTTCAAACTCGCGGTCGCCTGGGAGAGGAACAATACGGCCCATGTAGTTTACAGGGATCGATCCTAGACGGCTCGCTGGAAGCGCGGCTGCACTCACAATGAACTGTGATCTAGTACCTGGCTGCCCGACGGCACCTGGATAGTTTAGAAGGACACGGAACCTGTTAGGGCGTGCAAGCCCCTGAAAGTTACCCATGAAATCGGAAATGCTAGTCATATGCTAATTCTCCTGCGCACGTCTATTTAGGACTGATCCACGATCTCATCGAACGCAACATTTGGTCCAACAGCCGTGAACTCTAGGCGAATGAAATTGATCGAGTAGTTAGGGCGAACCTTGATGGCACCCACAAATTCGTTACGCGCGATAACGTCAGGGGTGTTATTGGTTTCATCGCAAACGACTACGAAATCAGTTACGCCGCGGCGAGACTTTACGTCACGCAGGAACGGTTCAACTACGTTGACAAACTGGTTCTGGGTGTAAACATCATTAAACTCGAATAGGAAGAACTTTGCAGCCCTCTTGACGGTTCTCTTTAGGATGTTGAACAGCGC
>Ga0075163_10010831_pt1 | contig 11895 bp, 10 predicted proteins | sample JI1023141ADNA_FD_71478 | JGI IMG/M metagenome (GOLD analysis project Ga0075163, IMG submission 71478) | Wastewater effluent complex algal communities from Wisconsin, to seasonally profile nutrient transformation and Carbon sequestration -... | ecosystem: Engineered > WWTP > Effluent > Algae... | reverse complement strand
TATTCACGTTGGGTAATGTGTTGGTCAAGTCGCTCCCATGGGTTATCAAATCGCTTAACGTTGTGGGCACCCTTGCGCTCTTGCTCGTCTCTGGTGGAATTTTTATTCATAGCTTTACTTATTTAAATCACAGCTTTTCACAAGTACCGTTGATACTGAAAGAGTTTATACTAGGCTTAGTAACAGGACTCATCGTGGTTGGAGTTGTTAGCGGTGTAAAAAAAATCTTCGCACGAAATTGATTATTATGCCTTTACCCGGTATTCCCTCACCGCCTAAAGGGTAATCAGATTGTCTCAGCTACTTCAGTCCCTCAATGGCCAATGCATGAGTGACACGGAGGAAAGAAATTTCGCGAATGCACATATTCAACTATTAGGGCTGTGGCGGTGCTGACTTACTTGGCGTGGACTGGTCTTGAATGATTCAGGGTGGCGAAGATATTCGGATGGCTAAAAGATATCTGGGACAGTTGGAGATAGGAGGACAGGCGTTGCAAACGCGCCAGGGTGGGAAAGAGAAGTGCGGCCAGAGCCAGGCTATAAAGAAGAATGGTGCGTTTCATCTGGTTTAAAGATACGCGGGCATTCTCAAGATACAAGGTGCGGTATAGAAATTACTGATTCGGGAGGACACGAACCAGGGCAGGGATAACAACGTGCGCGTTAAAAACTTGACTTAATCACTTGATATAAATATTCGCACTGTCAGGCTTAGGACTGAACTGCCGGAAGTGATACGTTTCGTCCATTTCAAATGTTTTCTTTCGTTTTCCAAAACCACCCATGTAACCTCCCTTTCTTTTTGTAAACCGGATTGTGCTATCGTTTATAATTTCTCCCATTATCATTTGAGTTGGATACGTGCCACCAGAACCCGATGTCCAACACTCTGTTTTAATTTCAGAACCTTGAACATTGAATACTCCCCAACCTATTTGAGTTTTGACATAATCCTTTTGTCTGATTACTTTTTCATTTACTTCATAATCTAACTTCTTCTGATTTTCAACTTTGCTCAAATTTGGATCATAACCGCCACTTACAGCATTATAGTATACTCCATTTTGAAATAAAATGAAGACATCATATTGTTTAGTATCATAACCATACCCCACCTTTTCATCTTTAAATATATAATAGTATCCATCTAACTTTAAGTTATCTCTTGTAAATTCTTGCTTGGGAAGTGTCAAGGGTTCAAACGATTTACAATTAGTAGCTAAAAAAGTAAGTAGACAAAAAAAGATTGGTTTCATAATTTGTCGTTTAAAATGTCCATAACCCTTCCCAGGTTCGCGTCTTCATTCCCACCAATTGTTCATTATCAATTGTTCATTGACAATTAAAATCACCCCGCCCATCCTTCTCGATCCAAGCTTCTGTATTGTATGGCTTCGGCTAAATGTTCTGTTCGAATGTTTTCAGAGCCTGCTAAGTCGGCTATGGTGCGCGATACTTTTAAAATGCGATCGTACGCGCGGGCACTCAAGCCCAGGCGTTCCATGGCTGTCTTTAATAAGGTACGTCCGGCTTCGTTGATCTCACACACTTCCTTCACCATGTTGGAGGGCATCATGGCATTGGAATAAATTTCTGTTTGCTTTTCAAAACGCTTGGATTGAATGTCGCGCGCTTTCATCACACGCTCACGGATGTCTTCACTCGATTCTGCCTTTCTTCTGGCTGTCATTTCATCAAAGCCTACCGGTACTACTTCTACATGTAAGTCGATGCGGTCTAACAAAGGTCCACTGATCTTACTCAAATAGCGCTGCACAATGCCCGGTCCGCACACACATTCTTTTTCGGGATGATTGTAATACCCACAAGGACAGGGATTCATACTAGCCACTAACATAAAGTTGGCAGGATAGTCAATGGAAACTTTCGCGCGAGAGATTGTTACTCTGCGCTCTTCCATCGGTTGACGCATTACTTCCAACACGGTGCGCTTAAATTCTGGCAATTCATCTAGGAACAACACCCCATTGTGCGAGAGTGAAATTTCTCCGGGCTGCGGGTTGCCTCCGCCACCCACGAGGGCAACATCAGAAATAGTATGATGAGGCGAACGAAAGGGGCGCGTAGTCATGAGCGAAGCATTGCGACCTAAACGACCGGCTACGGAATGAATCTTTGTTGTCTCGAGTGCTTCGTGCAAGGTGAGTGGCGGCAAGATGCTGGCAATGCGTTTGGCCAACATGGTCTTACCTGCACCGGGTGGACCGATCATGATTACGTTGTGGCCACCCGCTGCAGCAATTTCCATCGCGCGCTTGATGTTCTCCTGCCCTTGCACGTCTTTAAAGTCTGCACTGTAATTGTTGAGTTCGGCTGCAAATACATCACGCGTGTCCATTACTACTGGTGTGATGGTAATGCGCTCTTCAAAAAAATCAATTGCCTCCTTTAAGTTAGTTACCGGTAATACATCCAGATTATCAACTATGGCTGCTTCGCGTGCATTGTCATGAGGAAGAATAAATCCTTTGAAGCCTTCTTTACGCGCCTGTATAGCAATGGGCAACACACCTTTGATGGGACGCAAGGTTCCATCAAGCGCCAACTCCCCCATAATGATGTAGTTTTCTAACTTCTCCGCAGCAATTTGTCCAGAAGCTTTGAGCACACACAAGGCAATGGGTAAATCGTAGGATGATCCCTCTTTTTTAATATCTGCAGGTGCAAGGTTAACCACCGTTTTGGTACGGGGCATAAAGAAACCGAAGCTTTTGATGGAAGATTCTACGCGGTGCTCACTTTCTTTGACGGCACCATCAGGCAAACCGCTGATCCAAAACCTAAGGCCTTGGCCAACGTTTACTTCTACGGTAATGGTACGAGCATCCACCCCGTGCACTGCACTTCCGAATGTTTTTGCCACCATGGGTGGAATGTCAAATTACTTTTGAGTGTTTGTTGTTGCGCTTTGTTTCTTAGCTGCCTCCTGCAAATCAAAGAGTCTTGCCTTCAAAGTATCGAGCTCTCCTGTGAGGGCTGTCTTCTCTTTTTTCGCGGTGAGGTAATCTTTCAAGAACCAAAGAAAATCTGCTACGAGCATAATAAATCCAAAAAGCGTAAGCCATTTGAAGGTTGGCACATAACTAACCATTTTGAATAACAAGCCGGTATCGTTATCGAGCATAACGGTGAAAATCAATGCACCCAGGTGAAATATGCCAAATACGATGTAGAAGATGAGCCTGTTCCGAATCATAACAAAGGGGTCAGTTACTAGTCCTTGGGAAAGTTAAATAAAATTGTCAGACTTTCTGAATTTCGGTGAGTTTGCTGTACAAGCCACTTCCGGCCATTAATTGATCGTGCTTGCCTCGCTCCACAATTTCACCGTTTTGCACCACAATAATTTCATCGGCATGCTGGATGGTGCTCAAGCGGTGGGCAATCACAATAGAGGTTCTGTTTTCCATCAATTTGGTGAGCGCATCTTGCACCAGGCGCTCCGATTCAGAGTCCAGGGCAGAAGTTGCCTCATCTAATATAAGGATCGGAGGATTTTTCAACACGGCACGGGCAATGCTAAGGCGTTGCCGTTGACCACCCGAAAGTTTAGTGCCCCTCTCGCCAATTTTAGTTTGATAGCCTTCTTCTGTTTGAATAATGAAGTCGTGAGCATTCGCCACTTTGGCTGCGCGGATCACATCCTCTTCTTTTACATTCTCCATTCCGAAAGCAATGTTGTTGAAGATGGTATCATTAAAGAGAATAGACTCCTGTGTAACTATGCCCATTTCTTTTCGCAAGGACTCCAATTGATAATCGGTTAAGGAACGTCCGTCCAGCAATACTTCTCCTTGTTGCGGATCGTAGAAACGTGGCACCAGATCAGCCAGTGTAGACTTTCCTCCACCAGAAGGGCCAACCAAGGCAATGGTTTTTCCTTTTTCCACTACCAAATTGATATTTTTAAGAACAGGCGTTTCGTTGTAGGCGAAGCTTACATTTTTGAATTCAATTCGCTCTTTGAACTTATTCAGTGCAATGGCATTGGGTTTATCTTGGATGAGGGATTCGGTATCAATGATTTCGAAAATACGTCTGGCGGAAATCAAGCCCTTCTGTAAAGAAGTAATACCATTAGAAAAATTCTTTGCCGGTTGAATCATGGAAGCGTAAATCGTTAAGAAGAGGATGAAAGAAGAGGCACTCAACGATTCATCTCCGGCTAGCACCGAGCGGCCTCCATAGTATAGAATAATCGCTACGATCACAACACCCAACAATTCTGACAAGGGCGAAGCCAATTCATTTTTTCTGGAAAGGGAAAGGTTTACTTTCTTATGGAAGGCAGTTTCATCTTCAATCTTTTTCAATAAGAAATTACGGGCGTTAAAGGCATAAATCACTCGCATACCTCCAAAGGCTTCATCCAAAATATTCACAATGCGTCCCATCGTTTCCTGACTTTGCAAGGCCCGTTTTTTTAGACGCTTGATAATTTCAGCAATTACCCCCCCGGTGATAGGCAGAATAACTAAAGTGAAGAGTGCCAACTTTGCCGATATCAGGAAGAGCATAACGATAAACACAATCAAGGTAATTGGCTCTTTGAATACGGATTTTAAACTATTCACTACCGCACCCTCTACTTCCGATACATCGTTGGTAAATCTGGAGATTAAATCACCCTTGCGCTGATCGTTGAAAAAGCCAATATGCAGTTGGGTTATGTTTGAGAAAATATGAACGCGTATGTTTTTCACAATATCCACTTTCAATATAGAGGCAGTCATACGCTCCATGTAGCGGAAAAGATTAGAAAGGAATACAAATACCACAATAGACACGCATACAAAGAGGAGCGCATCCAGCGGACCATACTCAACCACCCTGGACGTTAGATAATGTTGAAAGAGATCTTTGAGGTACGCAACACTGAAAGAGAATTCAGGCATGGGCACAATGACGACATCACCGTTTTGGTTAAACAAAACATCCAGCATAGGCTTGGTGAGTCCTAAATAAATTGCTTGAAATAAAACACCCAATACAGAGAATAAGAAGAACTGAAAAAGTCTTAATCCAAGGTTAGGTGCGTAACGTAATATTCTGAAGTATGTATTCATTTCTTAAAATTCGTAATGTCGTTGTGAAATATTCCAGCGCACGGCCATGGAAAGCACAGATGTAGTGTTGGTGTAATTCGCAGCGGTACTCTTACTTTCTCTATATATATAGGTGCCATCCACAAATAGATTATGTTTCAACATCCAGGATGCGGTAAAGCTTCCGTAGACAACATCTACTGGAACACCTTGCCCAATGGTGTTCTCATAATCCTTTTCACGTGTGCTATTATCTTTTAATAAATTCCCTCCCCAGTTTTCATCCACCGATCCATCCACTCCTTTATTATAGACGAAGGCTTTTGCCACACAGGTTAATTTGGGAATTGGCTGATAGCGGATCACACCAATAAGTTCTTGAAAGTTAGCCTCCAATGGATGCGCCACCGCCTGCCTGAAATTGGTATAACTTCCGAATTGCGTGTTGTGTGAATAGGTGTATGGCCGAACCAGATTGTACTCTCCTTGTAAATCAAGATTAGAGACGCCAAAGGCATCAACATATTTTAAACCAGCCTGCACGCCTACTTTATTGGCCCACCAGCCATTGCCTTCCTTCACATTGTCCAACAAAAATTCATCTAACATTAACTGACCATAAAGCTGCACACCGCGCAGTGCGTTCCATTTAAAATCGAGGCCCAACAACACGTTGTCACTGCTACCATTTTGCTGCTCAATGGCGCGGTAAAAAATAATGGGGTTGGCGTAGGCCATGTCAAAACCACCCAGTCGTGTGGTATCATCCGGACTGTAAATGACCGATTCAAAAACGCCCACGTTTAGTTTCTTGCCAATGTTCACACTGAGGTGGTGAAAGGCCACTATCTTATTCGGATAATTTGAAGATCGCTCTATGCCTGTTACCAAACCTCTGGGATCGGCCACAAAGCGATTCAGCAAAAACATGTAATTCAGCTTCCACACTTTTACATTGCCTTTGAAGAATAAACCCGGAGGCGCAAAGTCTGAGAAGACCATGGAGCGCTGTCCATTGCCAACAAAAAACCGATCATGACCAAATTGCAAATCGATGTGTTTGGTAGCATTAAAAGAGATGTAGCCCCGCGCTTGTAAAAAATCTACTCCCGGTCCTTCTTTAAACGTTTTCCAAAATCCTTCATGAGGTATTACGCCTCTCTCTGCTCGCCATTCATTTACATAGGAAGGCATGATGGCCTGGTTATCGGCCAGGTAAGTGTAGAAGCCAACTTTCTCATCCACCATACCACGCACTTCAATGCCTCGGGTGTTGGTAAAAAGATTGTCGTCTGTCAGTCTGGAATCTTGACCAAGCCCTACATAAATCACTGGGTTCACGTGCAGATCGAAATATTTAGTGTGTATGCTATAAAAGTCTGCCTTCTTTTTGTAAAAATGCTTCAGGATAGGCTGCTTACTATCAGCCGTTTCAGACTGGCTCCACTCCCAGTTATCGTTATTGATATATTCGGCATTAAACTGATCCACTTTTGTTTCAACCCCTCCATCGGCCTGCACCGAATCCATGAGCGCCACAATGTCTGAGCGCTTGTATTGTTTGAGGTTAGTAAAAAGCTGCGGATAGATTTTTCCGGCCTTTACTTCATACCGATCGATGCGGTGGTAATAGTCTTCATTAAGGGGGGCAAAGGTACTCTGGGCCGATACCCAGGCAGAAAAGTGGATGAAAAGGCCTAAAAAGGCAATTTTTACTTTCATAGAAGGCCTAAAAATAGCGTTTTTACCCCATGGGGCGATGAATTTAGATATTTATTAAAAGTCCACCCTTGTAATTTCCTCCTCTCCTTCTATCTTTGCAGTCCGTTTTAGAAAAAAAGCACATTTTATATGAAAAACGACATTCATCCGGAATATAACGAAGTGGTCTTCCACGACATGGCGAGCGATTTTAAATTTTTGACTCGTTCTACCCTAAAGCCTAAGGAAACCATTAAGTGGGAAGATGGCAAGGATTACCCTGTTGTAAAGGTCGAAGTGAGCTCTGCTTCACACCCTTTCTACACTGGTAAGAAATTGTTTGTGGATACAGCCGGACGCGTTGAAAAATTCAAAAACAAGTACAAAAAAGCATAATTACTTCTTCTAATTATTTTGCTAAAAATCCTTCCTTGTCACTGGGGAAGGATTTTTTATTTATTAGCTCTAAGCAAGGTGTCCTACACCTTTGAGATGCAGGACACCTTGCGGAAAGAGCCCGCTGAAGAATGATGCGGGAGTAAGCACTTATTACCAAGAACAGGTTATTTTTACCCCATGAACTTGATTCTTTTTGACGACCTAGGCATTCGAACCAATCTTCTTCCCTTCACCTTTACCCGCCCTGTAGCCGACATCCGCATTGGCATTGTCACGATCCGCGAAAAGTGGGAGAAGCAGTTGAGCTGTTCGTCTTCTTCATTAACAGTTGACTATCTGCAAAAGAAATATCCAACTACGGCTGGTTCAGAAAATCTCTTCATCAACGGAGCACTTTGCCCCGATGAAAAATTGGTGAGTACAATAAAAAATCTTGCATTAGGTGAGACGCTTGTCAGCGGAGAATTGATTCTCGCAGCCAGAAGCAATACCACCATACTGCCCTCAAAAGAAAAAGCGATTGCTTATACAGAGGTCTTTACACTGATCGATCAACCGTGGAAAATTTTTCAACACACTGCAGCCCAAATCAAAAGTGATTTTGCGCTCATCACCAAGGGAAGAAAATCAGCTGACATACAAGATAAGTACACCATTGTGTACGGTGCAGAAAATATTTTTATTGAAGAGGGTGTAGACATCAAGGCGGCCGTACTCAATGCCGAAAGTGGTCCCATTTACTTAGGAAAAAATTCAGTAGTGCAGGAAGGCGCCCTTATCAAAGGCTCTTTTGCTTTGTGCGAAGGCGCCACAGTAAACATGGGTGCTAAAATGCGCGGTGATTCTACTATCGGCCCTCACTGCAAAGTAGGTGGAGAAATCAGCAACAGCGTACTCTTTGGGTTTAGCAACAAAGGTCACGATGGTTTCTTAGGCAACTCTGTGTTAGGTGAATGGTGCAACTTAGGTGCCGACACCAATACTTCAAACCTTAAAAACAATTACGATCAGGTAAAGCTTTGGAGCTATGCCAAGCGTGGCTTTGTAAGCACCGGTCAGCAATTTTGTGGGTTGATGATGGGTGATCATAGTAAATGCGGTATCAACACCATGTTCAATACAGGAACGGTAGTAGGTGTTTCGGCTAATGTGTTTGGCGATGGCTATCCACGCAATTTCATTCCCTCCTTCTCGTGGGGAGGTTCCGCAGGCTTCATCCCCTACCAACTCAACAAAGTTTTTGAAACCGCTGAGCGCGTGATGAGTCGCAGGCATGTATCGTTAACTGAGTTGGATAAAGAAATACTAAAACACATTTTTGATTCCACCGAAGAACTTAAGAAAGCCTAATGCTCTTTTCTCAGATACCCGGACTTGCAGAGGTGAAAAAAGTACTGATTGATGCGGTACATAATAACCACATTGCCCATGCACAACTTTTTCTGGGGGCCGAGGGTGCACTCAATCTTCCCTTAGCGCTGGCCTATACCACTTTTTTACATTGTCAGAATCGGGGAGAGACAGATTCGTGTGGCACTTGTTCGGCTTGTAGTAAAAGTCTAAAATACATCCATCCGGATACACATTTTGTCTTCCCGATGGGTAACATAAAAGGAAGCAAAGACGAAGAGACCTTTAAAATAGAAAAGTTAAAAACCTGGAGAGCCTTCTTACTGGAGCAACCCTTTGGCAATGTAGAGGACTGGGCCAACTTCTATGGAGGAGAAGACAAGCAAGCCAATATCTCGCGTGAAGAAAGTCGGGAGATTGTAAAAGCACTTTCTCTTAAACCTTTCGAAAGTAAAAATAAAGTGATGATTATTTGGCAGCCCGAATATATGCATCCTTCTGCTGCCAACGGTATTCTTAAAATTTTGGAGGAGCCCACACCCAATACGTATTTCATACTGATTACCAATGCCGCGGATAGACTACTGCCCACCATCATTTCGCGTACGCAGCTAGTAACAGTACCCTTGTTGCAAGATAAAGAGTTGGAAGATTTTCTCATTTCAAAAAACAACACGGAAGAGAAAAGAGCTGGCAAAGCTTCTCACCTGGCAGATGGCAATCTTAATCTGGCACTTAAGATTTTAACCAAAGAAGAAGACAACAATACACAACGGTTTATCGAATGGATGCGCAGTTGTTTTAAGAAGGATTACGTCACCTTGGTAGGCATGGCAGAGGAGTATCACAATTTGGACAAGCTGAGTCAACGAAGTATGCTCACCTATAGTACCAACATGCTGCGCGAAACCTTGCTGCATCTTTCCGGAGCGGGCGCTATAAACAGAACCCGGGGCGAAGAGCTTCAGTTTGTGCAGAATTTTGGAAAAGTGCTTAATTGGCAAAAAATAGAAAAGGCCTCTACCCTTATTGGCGAAGCCATTTTTCATTTAGAACGAAATGGTAGCGCAAAAATGATTTTTCTCGATCTTTCTGTTAACTTGTCTAAAACACTTACTAATTAGATGATTCGTTGATGTGCTAATTTCATGATTCCCTCTTCATCAGCACATTAGCTAATCTACACATAAGCACATTAACTATGACCATAAAAATAGGTACCCGCGGAAGTAAGCTCGCTCTCTGGCAAGCCGAACATGTAGCCCAGCTCCTTCGACCTTCCGGCATGAAAACGGAGATTGTGATTATTGAAACAAAAGGAGACAAAGTATTGGATGTAACAATTGGGAAGATCGGAAGCAAGGGGGTGTTTACACAAGAAATTGAAGATCAGTTGTTGGATGGCAGCATCGACATCGCGGTTCACAGCGCCAAGGACCTATCAAGCGAACTGCCTGAAGAATTAGAGATCATTGCTTTTACGGAGCGTGAACAAGTAAACGATGTGCTCTTGAGTACCAACAAGCATCTTGATCTTTTTAAACCCGGATTGAAAATAGGAACGGCCTCTACGCGTAGAATTGCCTTCCTGAAACACTACTATCCAAACATAGAAGCCGTTACCGTTCGCGGTAATGTGCAGACACGCATAGAGAAAATGAAAGCAGGTGAGTGCGATGCCTTAATGTTAGCCTATGCAGGGGTACATCGCCTTGGGTATGATAACCTCATAGCAGATAAAATCGAAACAAGTTATTTCGTTCCGCCTGTTGGACAAGGAACCATTGCGGTGGAGTGTCATAAAAAATTAGATTTCAAAAAGAAAGATGCCGTACAAACCTATGTCAATCATCCCGACACAGAAGATTGCTTACGGGCAGAGCGTGCCTTCTTAAAAACGCTGCAAGGCGGTTGCAGCATTCCTTCTTTTGGCTACGCCCATTATGAGGGGAATCTGATCACACTAAAAGCCGGAATCATTTCGCTGGACGGCAAGCGTGTAGTGAAAGTAAAAGATGCAGCACCCGCCATTGATGCCAAGGAGCTTGGCAAGCGAGTAGCCATTGAGGTGTTAGTGGAAGGCGGTCAGGAAATCCTGGATCGCATCCGCAAAAGTCAATTGGTTAACGAGTAGTCACCACTTTACACTTTCAGTTTTTCCCTTATTTTTGGCCCCACTAACCATTCTGCTATGAACCGAATTTCTAGTATTATATTTCTATTGCTCTGTGCTTTCCTGGTGAGTTGTGGTCAACAACCATCTAAGAATGATTATGTCATTACAATTAAGACAAGCTATGGTGACATGGTGGCCGTTCTTCACGATGAAACTCCAAAGCATAAAGAGAATTTCATTAAGTTGGCTAAAGAGAAATTTTTTGACAGCTTAATTTTTCATCGCGTCATTTCTGGCTTTATGATTCAAGGAGGTGACCCTAGCTCTAAGAAAGCACTTGCCGGCCAAACGGTTGGTATGGGAGGACCCGGTTACACCATTGATGCAGAATTCAACCCCGCCTTTTTTCACAAAAAAGGAGCACTGGCAGCTGCACGAATAGGAGATCAAATGAATCCGACAAAAGCCTCTAGCGGTTCACAATTCTACATTGTGCAAGGCCAGGTTTGGAAAGAAGCTGATCTGCGTATTGACCAACAAAAATTAGGCATGGCCTTGCAACAGTTTTTAGCCATTCCCGCCAACAAGGCTTTGTACGACTCCGTAGTCTTGTTGTATCAAACCGATATGAAGCTGTACGAAGAGAAGATATTTTCTTTAGCACCTCGCATACAAAAAGAAATGAATGTTTCAGTTATCAAAGATTTTCCATCGGATCGTTTAGAAGCCTACACTACCGTTGGTGGAGCACCTCATCTGGATGACGAATACACCGTTTTTGGACAGGTGATTCAAGGATTGGACGTTATCGATAAAATTGTTGCACTTCCCCGTACCATGGAGAATAGACCTTTGGAGGATGTGCGCATGTTTGTAACCGTAGAAGAAATGCCTCGAAAAAAAATTACGAAGTTGTACGGGTATGAGTACCCGGAAATAAAGAAGTAAAACCAATAAAAGTACCCGCAAACAAAAACGGATTGTGCTAAGCACAATCCGTTTTTGTTTTAGGCTATTAACTTCTAGGCGTTCTTTCTATCTGCATGTACCTGTGCATCCACAACAGCAATAGCAGCAATGTTCACAATCTCGCGGATGGAACTACCCAGTTGCAAGACATGGACAGGTTTCTTCATCCCTAGCAAAATAGGTCCTATCGTTTCTGCACCTCCTATCTCCATTAAGAGTTTATAGGCAATATTGGCTGAAGCCAGATTAGGGAAGATCATGGTGTTTGCTCCTTCTTTGGACAAGGCACTAA
>Ga0075163_10010830_pt1 | contig 11895 bp, 9 predicted proteins | sample JI1023141ADNA_FD_71478 | JGI IMG/M metagenome (GOLD analysis project Ga0075163, IMG submission 71478) | Wastewater effluent complex algal communities from Wisconsin, to seasonally profile nutrient transformation and Carbon sequestration -... | ecosystem: Engineered > WWTP > Effluent > Algae... | reverse complement strand
TCATAATTTTGAAATGGGCGACTTGGAAAAAAAGCACATCATCATCAAAGGCGATAGCATCAATGGAATCAAAGATTCGATTGAAATTGCTGAAGGAATACTTACCTATGCAACTGCCATTTTACTAAAGGAGAAACTTGAAAAAGAAGGAGCCACGGTATTTCTAACCCGAACGGCCGACAAATGCGCCTTTGGAAAAACCTATGAGCAATGGAAAAAAGAGGATTTAAAAACCGCTGTGGATAGCTTGTATAAAATTGGAGAACTAAAAGCTTCTCAAAAACAATACTTCTTAAGTGCAAAAGCAAAAGACCGCGATATTTTTCGTGTTATTTTCCGCGATTTAGAACTTGCAAAACGAGTGGAGCTCATCAACAACTTCAAACCGGATTACTCGGTTGTGATTCATTACAATGTAGATGAAACCAATTTAGATTGGAATAAAACAACTACAAAAGATTACAACATGTGTTTTGTTGGTGGCGCCTTTATGCGAACCGACTTATCGACCAAAGAAAAACGTTTTGAATTCTTAAGATTGCTCATCACCGATGACTTGGAAAAATCAATTGCAATCAGTGCATCTGTCATCAAAAATTTTGAAACCGAATTAAATGTTCCAACAGCAACTGCGCGCGATGCTAAGTATTTAATAGAAGGTTGCTTACCGACAGAGGCAAATGGCGTTTATTGCAGAAACTTGCAATTGACAAGATACATCCATTCACCTGTTATCTATGGCGAAACACTCTATCAGGACAACATCAATGAATGTAAATTGTTGTATCAGGAAACTGACAAAACCAAAAACAAACGCATACAACAAGTGGCGGATGGATATTTTAAAGGGATTTTAAACTTTGTAACAAAATAGCTCTATGAGGAAGCAACTATTTACGCTACTGACACTTCTGCTTTTCCCAATTTACATCTTTGCACAAGCGGATGCCAGCGATAGTTTATTGAAAGTACTGAATACTACGACCATTGATTCTCAGAGAGTAGATATTTTGTACGAGCTGAGTAATATTCAGCAAAAGCCCGAACTAGCAAAAAAATATGCCGATCAGATTGTAGAACTTTCAAAAAAAACAAACTATATCAAAGGACTTTCACTCGGCTATAATGTTTTAGGAAACATCTCAAAAAAGAAAGGCGACTTTGATGAAGCCTTGAACTACCATTTTCTTTCTTTAAAGATTTTGGATCCGCGAAAAGATTCCTTAAGTATTGCAAAAGTTAACAACAACATTGGAGAAGCCTATCGCTTAATCGGTGACCACACCAAAGCCCTCTCCTATTATTTAAAATCCCTGGCAACACTCGAAAAATTAAACAAACCCAAACTAGTTGCAATCAGCTTAAGCAACATCGCCATCATCTATCGACAACAAAAAAATCTAAGCAAATCACTCGAATACAATTTCAAAAGTTTAGCCATCCGGGAAGAAATTAAAGATGAAGAAGGAATGTCCAATAGCTACGACAACATTGGCATTATCTATTATGAGCAAAAAAAATATTCCGAAGCAGAGGAAATCAGTTTAAAATCACTTGCCATAAAAGAAAAACGAAAAGACACCGTAGGCCTCGCAACGAATTACAACAATTTATCCAACATTTATTCAGAATCCGGCAACCAGCAACTCGGTTTAAGTTACCAACTAAAATCGCTGGAAATGCGAAAATACCTGAACAACAAAAGAGGCATTTCAATGAGCTATAATAACCTGGGCAACATCTACAGCAAGATGGGTGATTATAAAAAAGCATTGGAATATCAATTGAAAGGGTTGGAGTTAGCGAAACAAATAAATAGCAAAGAACTACTCATCAACAATTATGAATCGCTGGTAAATGTGAATAAAGACTTGCGCAATTTCGAACAAGCATTTTTTTATCAAAATCAGCTGAGCGCTATCAAAGATTCGATGCTGAACATCGAAACCAGCAAACAGATTGCTGAGATGCAAACAAAATACGATACCGAAAAAAAAGAACAGGAAAATCAATTATTGAGCAAGGACAATCAAGTAAAAGAGGCCTTAATCAAAAACCAGGAGATTCAACGCAATGTGCTCATCTTTATATTTATTTCACTTGCCTTAATAGCATTGTTGATCTACAACCGATATAAACTCAAACAGAAAGAAGCATTCCAAAAAGAATTGAACAAACAGCAAGAACTGCGCTCCAAAGCCATTATTGAAGCAGAAGAAAAGGAACGAATGCGTATTGCTCAAGAATTGCACGATGGAATCGGCCAACAACTTTCTGCAGTTAAACTCAACATGAGTAGCTTGGAGGCCAACCTTGGGTTAACAAACAGCAATCAGAAACTCCTGATGAAAAATGCACTTGACTTGATTGACGATTCGGTAAAGGAAGTAAGAGGTGTTTCACACAGCATGATGCCCAATGCATTATTAAAATCCGGCTTAGCCCAAGCCGTTCGTGAATTTTTAAATCGCATCAGTCATACCGACAATTTAAAAATCGAATTGGAAATCAACGGCTTAAACGAGCGATTAGAGAGCACTACGGAAACGATTCTCTTTCGCGTGCTTCAAGAGCTTGTGAATAACATTATTAAACATTCCAAAGCAACTGTTGTTAATATTCAGATGATGCGACACGACAATGAATTAACCCTGATTATTGAGGACAATGGTGTAGGATTTAATGTTGAAACAGTCAACTCAAACGGCATCGGTTTAAAGAATATACAGTCCAGGATTGAGTACTTGAATGGAACGGTTCATTTTGATTCACACATCGGAAAAGGAACAACTGTAATTATAGAAATTCCTTTAAAATAAATTCGTATTTTTAACGTATGCCAGCAATTAAACTTTTCTTATTGGATGACCATCAAATGCTTGTTGATGGAATTAAAGCGTTACTTTTAAACGAACAAGATTTTATCATTACCGGTGAAGCAACCATGGCTTCCAAAGCATTAGCATTAATCGATACGAATATACCCGACATTGTATTAAGTGATATTAACATGCCTGAAATGGATGGGATTTCATTTACACGGGAATTAAAAAAGAAACATCCGAATGTAAAAGTTTTAGCCCTTTCGATGTTTGGCGAACGAACTATGATTTCTGAAATGCTGGATGCCGGAGCATCCGGATACATTTTAAAAAACACAGGCAAAAACGAATTAATAACTGCGCTCAAAAAAATTGCATCCGGTGGCATGTTCTTCAGCGATGAGATTGCAGCTGAAATGATGAAGACATTGAGCGAACGTGGACAAAAAAAAGAAGAAGAGAACACGATTCATTTTACCACTAGAGAAAAAGAGATTATTCAACTCATAGCAAAAGAATATAGCAACGCCCAAATCGGAGAAACACTCTTCATCAGCGAACGTACCGTTGAAACCCATCGAAAAAACATTTTCAGAAAAGCCAATACCAAAACAGCTGTTGGCCTTTTAAAATTTGCAATGGAGCATAAATTGATTGATTAACGTTACAAGAATATCCCTCGCCTACTCTTCATTTCACTAATTTGCACATTTTCATCTACGTACTAGTACGCAGATAAATTTACCACTTCATACGGATTGTTTGAGGCACCAATAATCACGTCATTTGTGATTATAAACCAACAAACAAATCTTATGAAAAAAGCAATTACTACAACTGCACTTTTATTTTCCGCATTTACAGTTCTTATGGCACAAGATGCGCCAGTGTTTAAACCAACAAAAGGAGCTAACAATTTAGAGTTAAATTTTATTCCTTTAAATGGTAAACCAATCCAATTAACGTACATACGCTACAGAAAATTTTTAAGTGATAACACTGCTTTCAGATTGGGAATCGGACTTAGTTATTCTTCAGCGAAAGCAGATTCTGTATTTAACTCAAACGTAACCGCTAGCACAACCGTTAGTTCAGGATATAAAAAAACACAATTTGGATGGAACATCAGACCAGGATTTGAAAAACATTTTGCTGGAACAAATCGCTTAAGTCCTTATATGGGAGTTGAATTAGATCTTGCCGGACAATCTTCTAAAGAAGTAACACCAACAGGAATTGATGCTCAAGATGACTTTTTTATTGTAACAGACAAAAACAAAAGCAAAGGAGGATTCTTTAGAGTAGGAGCAAACGTAGTAGCTGGTTTTGATTGTTACGTTACAAAACACTTGTACTTAGGAACTGAATTTGGTTTCGGCTTCCAAATGGTTAAATACAGCGATTACAAAATGACAACTGAATACCCTGCAAGTGTAACAACAATTCCTACACCTGATCCAGGAAATCCTAATCCAGTTAACCAAGGAAAAGAAACCAATATCGGACCAAACTTTAATAGTGCAATTCGCTTAGGGTTTATTTTCTAGATAACAATTTATATCAGGAGGGTGCTTAAATGCACCCTCTTTATTCTCATCTTAATAAATAAAACTATGAAAAAATATTCACAAATATCTAAAGTATTCTTCGCTGGAGCTCTTGCTTTTACAATATTAATAAGTTCTTGTAAGAAAGAACAAATGGGAATATCGACAAAGAAACCAACCTCTTCTCAAACTGAAAAAACGAAACGCTTAAATGCAAATGTTGAAAAGGCGCTTAGAAATTTTGCAGAAGCCAGTGCAGGTGGATCTAGCGTTTCATCAACATCAGGAGCAGGTGGAAGCACCTTTTCTAATCCAGCAATGAATTACACAACCTACTCTACCCCAACTGCAAATGTTTATGTTTGGAGCGATCCTACTTCTGGGACTGTTTTTACGTTGACAGAATCTACAACAGGTGGCGGTTTAGGGCAATTGGCATATAATGGAAAAAGCTTTGACTACAATTTCGTTTTGAGTATCAAAGCTTCCAGCAATGACCCAAACTGGTCCGGTTTTTTAAGTGGACGTGATTTGCGTGGAGCAGTTGCAATAGATGGAGAATTGGAGGGAGCCGATTTTAATATAAAAAATTTAGCAATATTTTTAGTTGCAACAACAGGGGGAAGTGGCACATACAGTTTTATTGACTGGAACGCAACAACCTTAAGTGGTGGCGATGGAATTGGAGAACTGCTTGACTTTAGCGCTTTACCTACACCAACATTAGCTTCAATGAACGATGCGAAGTTTTACATTACTTCCAACGGGCATGTAATTGTAGCTGAAAATTCAATTGAAATGGCAAGTGATGCTAAAGTAACAGACATTGCAACCAATGTTGAATATTCAATCAATGGTGCATTAATGTTTGAATAAATTTTGTTGATTAAAATTCAGTTTAAAACGCTATACACAAAAATTGTATAGCGTTTTTTATCCATTTACGAAAAAACACATCGGCAAGTGCACCAAATCCTAAAAATGAATTATACTAATAAACCATTTTCCTTTTTTATATAAAATAATATTTATGAAAAAATCGATCCTCGCCATTACAATGCTAATTGCTCTATCCATGAGCTCTTGCAAAAAAGATTATGTATGTGTTTGCACTGAAAAAGCAACCGGTGCAAAAAGCAATGGAGACCATTTCCGAGCGGGACCACTAACAAAAAAAGCTGCCGAAGAATCGTGTGAAGCTAACAATGAAGTGTACAGCAACGACTTGGAAGATTGCCATTTAGAAGACTAATAAACTAAACTATCTATACTATGAAAAAATCAATTTTAAAGTCGTTTGTATTCTTAACATTTATCAGTATAAGTATTTTTTCATGCAAAAAGGATGACCCAGAGCCAACTCCTGCTGCTCCAACTGGTGGCGGTACAACTGCAGCAACAGGTTCTTTTGTTTGGCAGGAAGATGGAGGTGCATCCATAACTGCTGATTCGGCATACTGGGTTACAGGATCCTGGGGAACTGGTATTAGAGCCTATAAAAGTGGAATGACTAATTATTTTGAAATTAATTGGGATACCATTAACAACACAAGCATTGGTATTAAAGTAATGGTGCCACCCTATGGCTTCACCTTTATAAAAGGAAGCGATACCTATACCTGTGCTACAAATCAAAATCTAACAATTACTGGAAATTCAAGTAGCACACTATCGGGAAATTTCACGGTCCCTGTTTCAGGAGGAACACTCACAAGTATTAGTGCAACATTTACAAACTTGCCTTATAGACCATAATTTAGGTTCTGAGTCCTAAAAAATTCAAAAATGGAGTCAAACCAACCAATTAAAAAGTCAACCAAATTAAAAAAACAAGAAAATGAAACGATATGTATTATTAGCATTTAGTGTAGGATGTTATATAATTTCCCAAGGACAAACATGGTCGAAAATATCATCCAATTATGATTCATTATGGACAAGCTCTGTAAAATACTTCAACAAAGGGGATACGATTATCTATTATGGAAGTGTTACTGGCACTGGTGCTTTTGACGCTAAACGATTTTATGTATCAACTGACGGTGGGTATAATTTCAATAGAGATTATACAAACTTAGATGCGATAAGCTTATTCCCTATAGTTGGTCTACCAATAAACAATATGATTATTGGTTTTAAAAACACCCCTGATTTAGGTTCATATTCTTTTCAGGCGTTAGGCAATTGGACGAGCATATTACCAACTGGTACGGGAATCTATGGTGAAGTGGACAATGGAACATTATTATGGAATCCAGGAAGTGGAAGCACGCAAATCAGAACATTAACTCCCACTGGAGGCAGCTTAACACTAGTGGCGAGCGGAAGTACTGGTATTGATCTAATATCGAGTTTCAATAAAGGAAATCGTTTGTTCCTCGGAGGAGGAACAGCAAACATAAAATATGTCGATAGTGGTAATTTTGCAGGAATACTATCTAGCACCATAAATCCTGCTATTTCAGGCAGCGCTTATGATGTGGTTCGCTTTTTTGAAAGCGGGTCATCACTTTATGCTGTAATTAATAATGGCTTTGATAGGCTCTATCAAAGTACCGACAATGGCGTTACTTGGAACTTGCAAACCACAACCTACACCGATGGTTCAACAACCTTCACATTAAATAGTAGCTTCATTATCGGCACCCCAAATGGAAATATCTTTTTCTTAGAAACAAGCACAGGAACTTCTGACAATGTTTATTTAAGTACTGATGGTGGCCTAACGGCAACAAAAATTCCTAACGGCTTACCAACGAATGGCTTATTAATTTCTCCTACTATTGGAAAACTATTAACAAATGGCAATAAAGTTTGGTATCAAGTATGCAAAGCAAACAGCACTGATTTTGTGAGAACAGATACAACAATTGCCGGACTTTATTTGCTGGATATGTCATCCACAAACGTACAGGAAAGCAAAACTGAAAACGATTTGATTGTATTGTTTCCAAATCCTACAAAAAACAGGTTAACAATCAACGCTACACAACCAATTGTGTCTTATGAAATTGTTAATGTCATGGGACAGGTGGTTCTAGCTGATCGTTACAATGGTCAACCTATTGATTTATCTAATATCCAAAGCGGGATATATTTTGCAAGATTAAAAACTAATCAGAATAAACTATTTACAAAAAAAATAATCATCGAAAAATAGCCACAACAAAACAAGACAACACAGAAATTACTCCATCTAAACGCCACACAAAACTGTGTGGCGTTTTTTTATTGTATCTTTTTTTCTCGCGTTGCATTATGAGGTCAAAATTAAGTTTTAATATCCACTTAAATCCTCCAGAATCATGGCTTCAGCAAAAGACACTCCGCGACAAAAAATGATTGGTATGATGTACTTAGTACTCACCTGTCTTTTAGCATTGAATGTTTCCAAAGACATTTTAGATGCGTTTATTATTGTAAACAAAGGACTAGAAAACACTGCTCTTAACTTTACCGACAAAAACGAAACACTTTATTCATTATTTGATTTGGCAAAAAGTGTTGACCCGGTTCGTGTCACTCCCAACTGGAAACAAGCACAGGATATCAAAAAAAAATCTGCTGAGCTTAGTTTGTTTATCGACCAACTTCAAAAAGAGTTGATTGCAAAAACCGAAGGATTGGATGCAAATGTAGCAGACACGTTACAAATGGCCAGCATTGAAAACAAAGACGATGTCAACGTCCCTACCCGAATTTTAATTGGTGATTCAGAAGATGGCTCTGCCGGTGCATCACATAATTTAAAAAACAAACTAAACGACTACAAAGCACTTTTAACGAATTACATTTTACCCAAAGACCGTAAAACCGTAAAACTCGACATCAATACAGAAGACCCGAAGAACAGTGAAGAAAATGAAAACTGGGAATTGTACAATTTCTACGATCGTCCATTGGTTGCCAGCTTAACCATTTTATCCAAATTAAAAAATGATGTAAAAAATGCAGAAGCAACCACCGTTGATTATCTGCTAAAACAAGTGGATGTGGAAACATTAAAGTTTGACACCATTGCAGCGAAGGTGATTCCGGAAAGCAATTATGTACTTTTAGGAGAAGAATACAAAGCAGATGTATTTATTGCTGCCTTCAACAAAACCAGAAATCCGGAAATTATGGTGGGCGATTACAACGAAAGCACCAAAACATTTAATGGTAGTTCCAACACCATTCCTGTTGAAAGAGGGCAAGGAAAATATGTGGCAAGCACCAGCAAGGAAGGAATAATGAACTATTCGGGAACGATTAAAGTTGTTTCACCACAGGGAAAAGAAATGGTTTTTCCATTTAAATCAGAATACATTGTTGCACGACCGGCATTGACCGTTTCGGCAGACAAGATGAATGTATTGTATGCAGGTTTGGACAATCCAATTTCTGTTTCTGTTCCGGGAATCCCAACCGATCGATTAAGTGTTTCCATTAATAACGGAACATTAACCCCAACAGGAAAAGGAACGTTCAATGTTAAAGTAATGAGTGGCAGCAAAGCAGATGTGAGTGTGGTAGCGAATTTAGAAAATGGAGAAAAAAGAAATATGGGCGTGATGAGCTTTAGAGTAAAAGAAGTTCCAACGCCAAGCGCTAAATTTGGAAATCTTATTCAAAGTGGCAGAATGGATAAAAGTAAAATTGTAACCCAACAAGGCTTAATCGCATTTTATCCATCATTTGATTTTGCTGCCGTTGCAAAAGTTAAATCCTTCAGAATGGTTATCATCGCTGGCGGTGTGGCTGAAGACATGATTTCTACAACAAATATGTTAACACAAGCAATGAAGGACAGATTACAACGACTCAAAAAAAATGAACGTGTAATTTTTGAAGACATTGTTGCTGTAGGACCTAACGGAAAGTCAGTACCTTTAAATGAATTGGTAATTAAAGTAAATTAAGTTGGGGTGGTAGGGTTGGATACGAAGCCTCGTTTATTCGGGGCTTCGTTATTGACAACCAGAACCAACAATAAGAATAGCATCCAACCTGTTATTCCAGATTGTCGTATCTTGAATATCAAAAGCGGAATAGTAAGTGATTACGTCTTCATCTCTTAGCCAACATATCTCAATATAGCGTAGTTCATTAATTGAATTATTCCAATAGCCTTTCGAATAAAAACAATTCTTATTTTTAAGTAACTCCTTTTTTTGAATAATTTTCCCTTCTAACTCTGCATCTTCATATGTATTTTTAAAATAATCCTCGATTGATATCTGTGTATTTGCACGCAACAATCCTTTAACATTTATTTCATTGTTTTTCTTTATATTGTGTACAAAAGAATGTTGCGCTTTTTCCTCGTCCGCAGTATTCTCAACATATTCCTCTAATGGAAGTAACAGACAATACTCCACCATCTCACTATTTTTATATATAGCTAATCCTTCTATTGATTTATTATATTTTGCTGCAGGAGTTTCAATAACTTTAGCAACAGTATCTACACTTACTTTTTCTTCTTCTGCTTTTTCAGAGCCACATGAAGAGACAAAGATTTGTATTCCTAAAAAATAAATAAACGGTTGTTTCATTATCTTATATATTAGTTTTTTCTACATTGGGTCCACATCAATATTCACCCGCACAGACTTATAATCAGGATTCGTTTTAAACTTTATCATCAATTCACTTACAATTTTCTTCACTTGTGCAACCGAAGCATCACGCTCAATTTTTAGCAATACATTTTTTCGGTACTGATTCCGCACACGGGAAACAAGCGGAAACTCAGGACCTAAAACCCGTTTGGCAAAATGTTTTTTTAACGCATCTGCAAAATACTTTGACGAAGCATTTACCATATCCACATCTTTATGAATCAAAGTAATTTCAATCAAACGATAATACGGAGGGTAATTAAAGTTTTTTCGATCCAATAGTTGGTTGGTGTACATCGATAAATAATCGTTTGCAATCACTTCCTGAATAATGCTGTGATCCGGATTTTGAGTTTGTATAATTACCTTCCCTCGTTTATTTTTTCGTCCTGCTCTCCCCGACACTTGCGCCATCAATTGATAACTCCGCTCAAACGACCTGAAATCTGGAAAGTTCAACATGCTGTCTGCATTCAATATCCCAACCATACTCACATTATCAAAATCCAATCCTTTGGTCACCATTTGTGTCCCCACCAAAATATCAATGTTCCCTTCTTCAAAATCCTGAATGATATGCTGGTGCGCAAATTTACTTCGTGTGGTATCCAAATCCATCCGTGCAATTCTGGCTTTTGGATAAAAGATGGACAACTCCTCCTCTATTTTTTCAGTACCAAAACCTTTCATTTTTAAATCGGTATCTCCACAAGCAGCACATTTGGTGGGTGGCTTTATCGAATAACCGCAATAATGGCAACGCAATTGATTGCTCACCTTGTGATAGGTTAAACTCACATCACAATTGGTACATTGAGGCACCCAGGCACACATATTACATTCCAACTGAGGTGCAAACCCTCTTCTATTCTGAAATAAAATAATTTGTTCTTTTTTATCCAATGCCAACGTAATCGTATCTAAAAGCAAGGGAGAAAAATGCGACTTCATCATTTTTTTTCGCATCGCTTCTTTTACATCGGCAATCAAAATCTCAGGCATTTGAATACCCCCAAAACGTTTGGTCATCTCCGCAAAACCAAATTTTCCTTCTTGCGCATTGAAATAACTTTCCAAGCTGGGAGTAGCAGAACCCAACAATGTTTTTGCTTTGTGTAAATGCGCCAGGTAAATAGCCGCATCGCGCGCATTGTAACGTGGAGAAGGATCGTATTGCTTAAAAGATGTATCGTGTTCTTCGTCAACGATTACGAGTCCTAAGTTACTGAAAGGCAAGAACAATGCAGAGCGTGCTCCGATAACTAATTGGTAGTTAGTTGTTGGTTGTTGGTTGTTGGAACGATTTAAAACGCCATTCCAAATCTCTACCCGTTCGTTTTCATTGAATTTACTGTGGTAAACACCTACAGCTTCTCCAAAGTATTTTCTTAATCGATTAATGATTTGAGTGGTCAATGCAATTTCCGGCAACAAATACAAAACCTGTTTACCTTCTGCAATGGTTTGTTCAATGAGCTTTACATAAATTTCGGTTTTTCCGGAAGAAGTAACTCCGTGTAGTAAAACAACATCGACCTCACCCCGGCCCTCTCCAAAGGAGAGGGAGGAATCCTTGCTTACCGGCTTTTCATTTTTGCCATTATTTTTTTGTTTTCCGAAAAACTGAGCATTGATTGAATCCAACACTCTTTGTTGTTCTTCATTCAGATTTGAAATCTTGTTTTCATTCTCAAAACTTGATAAGCGACCTACTTCCCGCTCATAAATTTCAAACACATTTTTTTTCTCCAATGATTTCAAAGCAGCATCTGCCCCTTCCACCATTTTAGCAATCTCCGACTTACGAACCTCTACTTTTTCTGTTGAATAGCGCTTTGAAAGGGTAATATATGACATCACTACATCCAATTGTTTTGGAGCTTTTCGTTCTAAAGCTTCAAAAACTGCTTTTAAATTTTCTTC
>Ga0075163_10010828_pt1 | contig 11896 bp, 6 predicted proteins | sample JI1023141ADNA_FD_71478 | JGI IMG/M metagenome (GOLD analysis project Ga0075163, IMG submission 71478) | Wastewater effluent complex algal communities from Wisconsin, to seasonally profile nutrient transformation and Carbon sequestration -... | ecosystem: Engineered > WWTP > Effluent > Algae... | reverse complement strand
CCTACACTACACAATACCTACACATGTCTCGAATCGCAGAGGGAGTAAGAGCAGGTACGCGTGTGCGACAGGGCCAGGTAATTGGTTATGTAGGAAGCACCGGTCTTGCTACGGGCGACCATCTTTGTTATCGGTTTTGGAAAAATGGTGTGCAGGTGGATGCGCTTCGCGTGGAATTACCGCCTTCGCAGCCCATCAGACAAGATCATGCGGACCCGTATGCTGAGGTGGTGAATACCCTCAAAGAAAAGCTCGATGCCATTGCCTTGCCGCAGGTAGTCAATACGTCTACTGCTTCTATTTTCTAAGTGATCTAATTTTTCTTTCTTCTAGGTACAACAAAAAGTCATAAGTATCGTCTAATGACTGTAGCGTTGCCAATTCTTCATGCGGAAAATCCTCCTGGTCATTTTTGTATTCCTAAACCTTTCCGCGCACGCGCAAAAGGTAGGCTTGGTGTTAAGCGGAGGAGGCGCCAAAGGCATTGCACACATCGGTGTTTTAAAGGCACTGGAAGAAAATGAAATTCCTATTGATTATATCGTAGGTACCTCGATGGGCGGCATTGTAGGCGGCTGCTATGCGGCCGGTATGAGCCCCGATCAGATTCAGAACGTCATCCTCTCGGAAGAGTTCATGCAATGGATCAACGGGCGCCCCGAAAACGAATACAGTGCCAACTACTACCAGCGCGAAAATAATCCTGGTTTCATTAAGCTTAGTTTAAGCCTTGACTCCTCCTTCAATGCACAAGTGAATCCCAGCTTAGCCAAAGACGTTACACTCAATTTTGCGCTGGCGGAGAAGATGGCTCAGGCAGAGGCCATTGCCGATCGAAATTTTGATAGTTTGTTTGTTCCCCTACGCGTCATGGCGGCCGATGTATTTTCACAATCCCAGGTGGTGCTTTCTAATGGTTCGTTAAGCAAGGCACTCCGGGCCACACAAACGGTTCCTTTTTTTTATACGCCCATACGTATAGATGGCCGTTATTTATTTGATGGAGGAGTGTATAATAATTTTCCGGTAGATGTGATGGCGCGTGATTTTGCCCCGGAAGTAATTATCGGGAGCAATGTATCCAGTAAAATTTTTGATGTGTACCCCTACGAACAGGACGACAAACTATTAAACAACTCCATGTTGTTTATGTTCCTGGATAAATCCGATCCGGAAGATATTCCCGAGAACGGCATCTACATTCAACCGGATCTCAACGGCTATACAGCGGTTGATTTTAGCCGGGCCAAGAGCCTGATCGATAGTGGCTATGTGCAAACCCTGCGGCAAATAGAGGAGATTAAGCGTAAAATTGGAAGAAGAGAAAGCTGCGAAGTGGTGACTCATTTGCGCAATGACTTTAATAACAAAAGCTTCCCTTTTGTTTTTGACGAAATAAAGTTCAACAACTTTAACTCCAAGCAACGCATTTACCTGAAGCGTCATTTTGGTTTCCCGACCAAGCGAGAATCGGAGCTTTACATTGGAGAAGTGAAGAGACGCTATTTTAACCTGGTCTCAGAAAACTATTTCAGCAACACCTATCCTACCATTTCCTTCAATCAACAACGCAAAAAATTTGTATTGGAACTGACGCAGCGCAAACCTAAAAACTTTCAATTGGATTTCGGAGGCGTTATTAGTACACGAGATATCAGTAATATTTTTGCCGGCTTAAACTTTTATCATTTCGATAAACAGTTGCTGCATGGTTATTTGGGGTTTCATTCAGGCAATTTTTATAAATCGATTGTGACGAGTGCGCGCATTGATTATCCGTCCCTCAGTCGCTTTTACATTGAGCCGCAATTCATTTTCAATAGCTGGAACTATTCGGCAGGATCTGATTTGTTACGCGAGGATGGCACCACCATTTTGAAGAGAGTGGACCGTGAAGTATCGTTCAAGGTGGCTAAGCCGATTAATGACAGACATAAAATACTTCTTCAGGTAGGGGCGATCAGCAACAAGGATAATTATATCAACGATGAGAATTTTACGAACACCAGCACACCGGATGAGTTACTCCTTCGTGGGTTCAAGTCCAGTTTTGTTATTTCAGCCGATAATCTGAATCGAAAACAATACGCTACAGCGGGTCGCGCCTATCGTTTTAGCGTCAACTACTTCAATGCTGAAGAAGACTACACACCCGGAAACACCAGCACTACCGAGACGTTGAAAGAAACTCATAAATGGGTAACCCTTCGATTTCAGGGAGAAAAGTACTTTCATAAAGGATGGTTCCGTCAGGGTTTTTTAGTGGAGGCGGCTTACACCAACCAACCCTTCTTTGCCAACTATCAAGGCAACCTCATTAATGCCCCGGGCTTTAACCCTCTACCAGATAGTAGAACCTTGTTTTTAGAAAACTTCAGAGCAAAAAGTTATGTAGCCGGGGGTGGCAGAATCATCATCAGTCCGTTTTCTAAGCTCGATTGGCGTCTGGAGGGGTACATCTTCAATGCCTTTGAACAATATCAGGAAATTGTTGACCAGCAAACATCCATTCAAACAGACCTGATAAAGCCATCCTTTGCAGCTACCACAGCGCTGGTGTATCATTCTCCTATCGGGCCTATTAGCTTAATGGTGAATTATTATGATGACCAGGAAAACGAATTCGGAGTGCTCATGCATGTAGGATTTTTGCTCTTTAATAAGCCTTCTTTAGAGTAAGCGCTCCGAAGCCCTGCATTTCAGAACACCTGTTAGCAATCACCTGTACTTATATCATGTAGGATTTGCCTCCCTTTTTAGTTTTTTTAGTTAAGTTTATCGCTGATTTTGGCATTTACCCTCACATGAAAAAACTTTTACTCCTCTCCTCCTTTTTTATCGGAAGCATTGTAAGTACCCAGGCGCAAGTGGTGCAATGGGCAACAACAGTAGTCGACTTCTCCAGTGAATTGACCGCTGGGCAATATTCTGCACAACAAGTGCTGGGTAAGCCCAATGTCATCAGCGATCCCAATGGTAAACTTACGGGAGGTCAAAGCCCCAGTGCCTGGGCACCCGACAGACCCAACCGAAAGGAGTTTTTAAAGCTGGGTTTTGCCAATCCACTCAACATACAACAGATCGCGATTGCGGAATCACACAACCCCAGTGCCCTCTATCGGGTGGTGGCCTACGATGAAGCCGGTAATGAATACGAACTCATGGTGTTGAACCCGCAGGTGGTACCTCTTAAGAGTCGTATGCTGAACCTATTTGTAGAGAAAACAAAATTTAAGGTAGCCTCCATTAAACTGGAATTTGATGGAGCTGCGGTTGGCGATTACTTTGGTATAGATGCGGTGGCTATTTCTGATTCAAAATATGCCATCATCCCGGAAATTTCGAAGCCTGAATTACTAGCGGCTGGCTTAACCGTGGAGGGCCTGGATGAAAAAGTAAACAGCGAATACAGCGAGCTGAATCCACTGCTTTCTCCGGATGGCAAGACCTTATATTTCAGCCGTAAAAATCACCCAGAAAATGTAGGCGGAGTAACCGATAAGGAAGACATCTGGTATTCTGAATTAGACTCAACCGGTCACTGGAAACTGGCCCAAAACCTAACACCTCTTAATACTGCAGGCCCCAACTTTATCAACCACATTAGCTCGGTAACTCCCGATGGCAAATCGGCAGTAGTGTTGTTGGGGAATCAGTACAATGAAAAAGGGAAGATGCTCGCGGGTGTATCGGTAAGCTCTAATGTGGGCGGTACTTGGACAAAACCTCAAACGCTTACCATCGAAGATGATTATAACTTCAACGAAAAAGCCAACTACTTTTTAGCCAATAATCGCAGAACCTTATTGCTTTCCGTTGAGCGTGAAGACTCAGAAGGCGATCGAGATTTGTATGTAAGCTTTCTAAAGGCAGATAGTTCCTGGACACGGCCCTTAAACCTTGGCGAAAACATCAACACAGCCAGCGAAGAATCCTCCCCTTTCCTGGCGGCCGATGACAAAACACTTTATTTCTCCTCTAAGGGTTTTAGTGGGTATGGAGGAAGCGACATTTACATGACCAAGCGCCTGGATGATACCTGGACGAGCTGGTCAGAACCAGAGAACTTAGGCGCTGAAATCAACTCCCCTCAAGAAGACGTTTTCTTTAACATTCCGGCTAATAGTGATTATGCCTATTACTCTCGCGGTATTTCAGAAACCAACACCGATATCTACCGGGTGAAATTGCCGATCATGAATTCTCCTGAACTATGGGTAACCGTGCGCGGTAAACTCATTGATGGAAAAACAGGCTTACCCTTAGCGGCTAAAATTATTTATGAACGTTTACCTGATGGAGTAGAGGCAGGTGTAACGCAAACCAATCCTGCTACCGGTGAGTATGAAATCCGTCTCCCGGCCGGTTACCAATACGGGGTGCGGGCTGAAGCAAAGGATCACTTGTCTGAAAATCAAAACCTGGATCTTACCAATGTGAGGGGCGATCAGGTAATTGATCACCGCGACTTTAAACTCAATCCTATTGTGATTGAAACCATCGCTGCGGTGGCCATCGAAGAGAATGCTACAATTGTACTGAACAATATCTTCTTCGATTTTGACAGCCATGTGTTACGCGATAACTCCAAGCCTGAACTAAACCGCTTGGCAAGCATCATGAAAGAAAGAGCTACTATGCAGGTAGAAATTGCCGGGCATACCGATACGAATGGTCCGGAGTCCTATAACATGGGCTTGAGTGAGCGAAGAGCAAAATCGGTTTCTAAGTATTTGGTAAGCCAAGGGATTGAAGCCGCACGCATTGCCGTTGTGTTCTATGGAGAATCAAAGCCGATTGCTGAGAATAAAACAAAGGCAGGGCAGCGCAAAAACAGACGTGTAGAATTTAAGGTTGTAAAGCCATGATGTTACAGAAGTACTTCTTAGGTATTCTTTGCCTGTTGCTGGCAAGCCTTGCCAGCGCACAAGAGGGTGATAGTACGGTTTGGGCAGAGGGTCGCGTCATCAATGCGGAAACGAAAGAACCGGTAGTAGCCCGTATTATGTATCAAAGCTTACCTTATGGAAACCGACTAGGTTCTGCCAATGGAAGCACCTTCACCTTTCCCTTTTTGGATGGAGAAAAGTATTCAATACTGGTACAAGCAGACGGCTTTGAACCAGTCAAACTTTTGTTGGATCCGGCAGAAGCGAAGGGGAGCGGCAAAGTTTTGAAAGACATAGAAATGAAGAAGGGTTCTGCGCCTCCTGCTCACCCGGTCGGTCACGTCATGCGACTCGATAACCTGATTTTTCAACAAAGTAAGGCGCGCATCGAACCTGCTTCTTACGAAGAGTTGGATGTATTGGTAGACATGCTGAAAACCAACAATAAAATGGTTATACAGCTGGAAGGACATACCGATTACATGGGACCAGCCAAACAAAACCTCGACCTTTCTGAAAAGAGGGTAATAGCGGTAAAGGATTATCTGGTGAGTAAGGGTGTTGCCAAGGCACGTATCAAGACAAAGGCCTTTGGTGGAACGAAGCCCCTCTCTCGCGAAGACACTCCGGAAGCACACGCGGCTAACAGACGTGTAGAGGTAAGGATTTTACAGAACTAATCAGAAGACAGCGCTCAGCACTGGCGCAAAATAATTAATGCAACGAAGCACTCATTTCCTAAGTGCTTTGTTTTTTTACCTGTTTCAGTTGTGTTGCTAATGTTTGTTTCACAGCCGATGGAAGCTCGCTTTCCTTCACCACAGCCATTACGATAGAGGAAAATTCTTCCATTCTTTCCGAAGGTCTGAACTGAGCTGCCTTCATCAGAAAAGCAGTAGCCTCCTCCAGGCGCTTTTCATTGAAGGATTTAATGGCCTGATTAAAATACAATAAACCGGTTAGTTCTTGTAAGGAAACAGTTTCCCAGAGGTTAAAACTGAACTCGTACTGTACTTGTTCTTTTGAACGAGAAGGATTCTCCAGCGTATTGTCGCGATAGTGTGCCAGTTTAGTAGCAAGCTCTTTTTCATTCTCTACAAAACCAGAGAGGGGGTCCGTGGCCTCCAGTAAAACAGGTACACCATCCACCTCAGCGAGAATAAAAATGTGATAATTAGTTTCGATGGTGGAGTAGGTAATGTGGAAGTGATCCAAAATAATGGAGTAGAGTGCCGTGCCCGTTAAGCAATTGTACTTCCCTGTCTGCAGAAGATCGCTAAAGGAGGCATAGGCCTCATAATGCTTCAGGAATTTTTGATGTGTTTTATGAAAAACAAAGCGGAGAAAATCACGCTCATGCTTGAAGGAGGCTTTTTTCTTTTCTAGTTGCGTGAGGTAAGCAGTAAAGACTTCTGTGTCAACCTTGTGGGAAGTATCTGTATCCAGATAGGCTTGCAGCGTTTGAAAAGGAACATCCTCTGCTGCCAAAGAGACAACGCTCATTGGTAGTAAAAGAATCAACACTATTCCACACAGCCTTCCCATTGTTACGTGAATGTTAACAAAACGTAATTAAAAATAACCATTTGGTAACATAAAGCAACATTCTTAACATACACTTAACATTAGCCAGACCCTCGGGATTTTGTAAATTCGGGCATGGAAGTAACACAAGAGACGTCTACACGCTCAGAAATAGATAAAATCTTTAAAAAACAGATTAAAAAAGCCCTCGAATTGAGAAGGGAGCCGGTCTCCGATCGGAAGAAACGCCTGCAGGCTCTTCGGCAATGGATTAAAGCAAACCGAGAGCGCTTGCAACAAGCTATTTATGCTGATTTTAAAAAACCTGCCGGAGAAGTCGATGGCACTGAGATCTTCCACGTACTGGCCGAGATTAAACTGGCACTTGAAAAAATGGACGAGTGGGCGGCTCCTCAAAAAGTAGATGCACCTCTTACCTTTTTAGGCACACGTTCGTACGTAAAGGCAGAACCGCGTGGTGTTTGCCTTATCATAGCTCCCTGGAATTATCCCTTTAGTTTATCTGTAGGTCCTTTGGTCTCCGCCTTGGCTGCTGGTAATACTGTTTTCATTAAGCCCTCAGAAGCGACTCCTCACACCTCCGCGCTGATTACCGCTATGGCCAAGGAAATTTTTGATGAGAGTATCGTAACGGTGGTAGAGGGTGATGCGGCCATTTCTCAATACTTAACGTCTCTCGCTTTTGATCACATCTTCTTTACAGGTAGCCCTGCGGTCGGCAAACTGGTCATGAAAGCAGCCGCTGAAAACCTTACGTCCGTTACCCTGGAGTTGGGAGGTAAATCACCTGCAGTAGTTACCGCTTCCACAAGAATAGAGGAGGCGGCCGAGCGTATTGCCGTGGCTAAGTTTATTAACTGTGGTCAAACCTGCATAGCCCCGGATTATATTCTTGTAGAAGAGAAAGTAGCTGCCAAGTTGACAGAAGCACTCAAAGTAAAAATCAAACAACGTTTTACGGAAGGAGCAGAAAGTCTTCAGGAAAGCAAGCATTATACGCGATTGGTTAACAAAAAACATTGGCTGCGCATGGGGGCTTTATTGGAAGATGCCCTGGCCAAAGGCGCCAAACTCGAATTTGGGGGGCAAGTGAGTGAAGCAGATCACTTTTTTCACCCCACACTCTTAACAAACGTGCCGGCCGACAGCAAACTAATGGAGGAGGAAATTTTTGGACCTATCCTTCCGATTCTTTCTTATACTTCCCTGCCAGACGCCCTCACCTTTATTAATGGTAAAGCCAAACCTCTGGCCTTGTATTTGTACACCCAATCTGCTAAGGAAGAAGCATTGGTTACAGGGTCAACATCATCCGGAGCCGTGTGTGTAAACGATAGTGCTGTTCATTTCTTGAATAACCACCTCCCTTTTGGTGGGGTCAATAACAGCGGTATAGGAAATACACATGGTCAATATGGATTTCTCGCGTTCTCGCATCCTAAGCCTGTGATGAAACAGCGCAATGGATTAACCTCGGTGAAGCCCTTGTACCCACCCTACACCAACCTGGGTAAGCAGTTAATGAATTGGTTGCTTAAAATGTTTTAAGCGTGCGGTCAATCTTCTTTACACTAAGTTCACTGAGTTGACCGTTGTTTGCGTTGCCGTGTTTGTATTTTTGTTGAAGCAATTTCTGTTAGTAAAAAAACTCGTTTATGAAAAAAATAATGAAGTGGTCGTTGATTGGGTTGGGCAGCATCCTTGCCCTGATTGTGGCAGCCGCCATTCTGGTCCCCATCATCTTTAAAAAAGATATCCAGGAAGCCATTGATAAGCAATTGGCCAATGCGGTCAATGCAGATGTGGTTTTCGACATTGATAAACTGAATATTACCCTCTTCAAGAATTTCCCCAACCTCACGGTAGAGGTGGAGTCGCTGGGTGTTGTTAACCGCGAGCCGTTTGCCGGTGAAGTTTTATTCGCTACTGAAAAATTTGGTGTGGAAGTAAACCTGGCCGATATCCTGTTTGGTGACCAGCTAAAAGTGAAAGGTATCTCGGTTTACCGCCCGCAGGTGAATGTAAAAGTACTGGCCGATGGTCGTGCCAACTACGACATTGCCATGCCTTCTACCGATACGGCCACCGTTGAAGAGGGAGAAGCCTCTGCTTTCTCTTTTGGTATCGATCATTGGGAAATTGTAGAAGGAACAGTTGTGTATGATGATCAGACCATGCCTTATAACCTTCAAATCATTGGTCTTAATCATAACGGCAGTGGAGACTTTAGTCAGGACGTATTTGACCTTAAAACCTTTACCTCAATCGATACGATTACCACCTCTTACGATGGCGTGGAATACCTGACCAACAAACGGGCGGAAATTGACGCAGTAATTCAAATCAGCGAAGACTTCTCTAAGTACACCTTTAAAGAAAACAAGGCGAAGCTCAATGACTTTGCCATGAGCTTTGATGGTTGGTTTAAGATGAACGAGAACGATTTTGGTATGGACATCGCCTTCAAGAGTCCCGAGAATACGTTTAAGAGTTTGCTCTCACTGGTACCAGGCATCTACACAAAAGATTTCAACGGTATTGAAACCAATGGAGACTTATCCTTCGGTGGCTTTGTAAAAGGTACTTACAGCGATACCCAAATGCCTGCCTTCAACGTAGCCCTGTTGGTGAAGGATGCCATGTTCAAGTATCCGGACTTACCAACAGCAGTCAACAACATCAACCTCGACATGCTGGTGGATAACAAGGATGGTGTGATTGAAAATACCATGGTGGACATTAAGAAGTTTCACATGGACTTCGGTTCTAATCCTGTTGATGCGAGCCTGTTGATTGAAAACCTGCGTGACTATAGAATGAAGGCTAACCTGGCAGCTAAATTGAACCTGGGAGAACTCACCTCCATGTTCCCGATTGAAGGCTTAGAGATGAAGGGTTCTTTTGCTGCTGCTATAAAGGCAGAAGGCGTGTATGACAGTATCAATAAAATTATACCGGTGGTGGACGCCACCATGTCCTTAAGCAATGGCTACGTGAAGTCATCTGAGTTCCCGATGCCGATTGAGAGCTTAGGGTTTTCTTCCAGCATTAAGAATACGTCTGGTAAAATGGCCGAGACGTTCATTAGCGTAAAAGATCTTGGACTTGTATTGGATGGTGAAAAATTCACTTCCGATATGACCTTGCAAAATCTTGACAACTATACCTGGGATGTAAAAGCAACTGGTGGTATCGATCTGGAAAAGATTACCAAGATTTTCCCCTTGGAGGGAATGAGCCTTGCGGGTAAAGTAGTAGCAGACATTCGTACACAAGGAAAGATGAGCGACCTGGAGGCCGAACGTTACGATAAGTTACCTACGAGCGGAAAGGCTTCTCTAAAAGATTTCAAGTACACCGCAACAGATCTTCCGTATGCAGTTACCATTGCACAATCCGGAATGGTGTTCGACCCAAAGAAAATTGAGTTGACGAATACGACTGGTACCATTGGAAAGAGTGACTTCACCGTTACCGGAGCCGTCTCCAATTACCTCGGATACATATTCGGTGAGAACGAAACCATCAAGGGCAATGTAGACTTCGCTTCTACTATGTTGGACTTAAATGAATTTATGGCGGAAACAGAAACTGCGGAGACAACCGAAACAGATACTGCTTCTTTTGGTGTGATTCCTATTCCGGAGAATATTGATTTTGTACTTCATTCAACGGTGGCCACTACCAAAATGATGGACTACGTGATCACCAACGCGAAGGGAGATATTATTTTAAAGGACGGTGTTGCCAACATGAAAGGTTTGACCTTTAATATGCTGGGAGGTGCGTTTGGTGTTGATGGTAGTTACAATGCGAAAGACATCAATCATCCGCAGTATGATCTTGCGTTGAAGATAGAAAAGCTCTCCATTCAACAATCAGCCAGTTCCTTCTCGATGGTAAAAACCTATGCGCCTATTGCAGGTTTGGTGAATGGCGATTTCTCTACAGACTTCAAAATTAAGGGAGAGCTAACACAAGAGATGATGCCCAACATGGCTACTGTCAATGGCGCAGGCCTCATTAAGATTGCAAAAGCAGCGTTGAAAGATTCGAAGCTTGTGGCGGGAGTTACCTCGTTAACCAAATTAGATAACACGAGCGAAGTGACGATGAAAGACGTTCTCATGTCTGCCTCTATTAAAGACGGAAGAATGAGTGTACAACCGTTTGATGTAAGCATGGGCAGTTATAAAACCACCGTGGCAGGAAGCACAGGCTTGGATGGTTCTATCGACTATACGTTGAAGATGGATGTACCAGCCAACAAACTCAGCTCCTCACTGGCAGGCTTTACCAATAAATACACGGGCTCCACAACGGATCCGAACAAACCAGTGCCGGTAACCATTGGTGTGGGCGGTAACTATGCCAACCCCACTACTAAACTGTTGATGGCAGAGCAGAAGGAACAAGTGAAAGAAGCGGCCACGGTTGCTGCGAAACAGGAGGCTACCAAGCAGGCTACCGAGTTGGCAAAGGGCACCGAGGCAGAGAAGCTGGTGAATTCAATTCTAGGGGGTGATAAAAAGACTACGGGTACAGATACCACCAAGGCTACGACCACACCTACTGAAGATGCCACTAAAAAGGTGCAGGACGAAGCAGCGAAGAAAATCCAGAACCTGCTGAAGAAAAAGAAGAACTAAGAGTTAAGTACTTATAAAGAGACCTGTCGGTGAAAACTGACAGGTCTTTTTTATGCAGTTGTTGCAGCTCTTGCGAATTATAAATTCGGAAGAGTAGAATAGGAAGGTAACAATAGTGAACAGGTACATGACGAGTGCGCAAGTGTACGGTGTTGTCCGCGCATCGGCACTACTACGAGTGCGCATCGTGCCGAAGGCGAACGCGCAATAGGACGGTGACAATAGTGAACAGGTGTATGACGAGTGTGCAAGTGTACTGTGTCGTCTGCGTATCTGTACTGCTATGAGTGCGCATCGTGCCGAAGACGAACGTGCAATAGGACGGTGACAATAGTGAAACCGGTGTATGATGAGTGTGCAAGTGTAGGGTGGTGTCCGCGCATCTGTACTGCTGTGAGTGTGCATCATGCCGAAGGCGAACGTGCAATAGGACGGTGACAATAGTGAACAGGTATATGACGAGTGTGCAAACGGACAGAGGTCATCGTGCATTGGGTAAGAAAGAGGAGAGCAGGAGGAATAGGATTTGATGCAGGGAAATCAGCCCTTATTAAAACAAAAAAGCCCTGAAGATCAGGGCTTTTAGTCACTTGTGTGTACCTCGGGCGGGACTTGAACCCGCACGACTATTACTAGCCACAGGATTTTAAGTCCTGCGTGTCTACCAATTCCACCACCAAGGCAGGTTGTGAAACCTTATTTTAAAAAAAACCCCTCTCTTGGAGGAGAGGGGTTTGAGCGGGAAACGAGACTCGAACTCGCGACCCCGACCTTGGCAAGGTCGTGCTCTACCAACTGAGCTACTCCCGCTTG
>Ga0075163_10010827_pt1 | contig 11896 bp, 12 predicted proteins | sample JI1023141ADNA_FD_71478 | JGI IMG/M metagenome (GOLD analysis project Ga0075163, IMG submission 71478) | Wastewater effluent complex algal communities from Wisconsin, to seasonally profile nutrient transformation and Carbon sequestration -... | ecosystem: Engineered > WWTP > Effluent > Algae... | reverse complement strand
GACGATCCGCGGTTCGACGCCAAGCTCAGCGTGCTCAAGGAGACCGTCCGCCACCACGCCCGCGACGAGGAGGAGGGCGACCTGTTCCACGAGGCGCGCAAGCTGCTGAGCGCCGACGAGCTCGAGGCGCTGGGCGGCGAGCTGGCCTCGACCTTCGAGGCCCTGCTGCCCAGGGAGCCGCGCCGCGACGTCCCGTTCGAGACCAAGGTCGCCGCCTCGCTGCCGGCCGCGGCCTGACCCTCACGAGCCGCGGGCCCGGCGGCGCTGGCCAGGGGCGGCGGGTCGGGGCAACCTGACGGCATGACCCAGTCCGCGTCCGGCTACGACGTCACCCGCCTGTCCGACGAGCAGATCGAGGCGCTGGCCGCCGATCTGTCGCCGGCCGAGCGGCACGTGATCCTCCACCACGGCACCGAGCGGCCGGGCTGCGGGGTGTTCCTCGACAACAAGCGGGCCGGCGTCTACACCTGCCGGCTGTGCGGGCTGCCGCTGTTCCGCTCGACCACCAAGTTCGAGTCGGGCACCGGCTGGCCGAGCTTCTTCGCCCCGTTCGACCGCGCCCACGTCGCCGCCATCGAGGACGTGAGCCACGGCATGCGCCGGGTCGAGATCCGCTGCGCCCGCTGCGACGGCCACCTCGGCCACGTCTTCCCCGACGGGCCGCGGCCGACCGGCGAGCGCTACTGCCTCAACTCGGCGTCGCTCGGCTTCGTCGACGACGGCCAGCCGCTCGCGCTGCGGACGCCGCCCGCCCACGGCTGACCACATCGCGCCACACCGAGCGGTCGCCCGCTCGCTCCTGGTCCGATCGCTGCAAGGCGACCGACCGCGCCCGCCGTGATCGCGGGCCAGGTGAAGGAGCGAACATGTGGAACAGGACGTCAGGGGCGTGGTGGCTGGTGCTGGTGGCGATGGTCGGGTGCGTGGCGGTCGACGACGGCCCGGCCGCGGACCTCGACGCCGGCCGGCCCGACGAGGAGGCCGACGCCGGCGTGCTCGCGCTCGCGGCCGGCGCGCGGGTGACGCTCAACGAGATCGAGTCGACCGGCGGCAGCCCGGGCGACTGGGCCGAGCTGTTCAACGCCGGCACCGCGGTCGCCGACGTCGGCGGCTGGCGGCTGCGCGACGGCGACGCCGCCCACCCGGCGTACGTGCTGCCGGCCGGCACCACCATCGCGCCCGGCGGCTTCCTCGTCCTCGACGAGGCGAGCTGGGGCGGCGGCTTCGGCCTCGGCGCCGCCGACGCCGCCCGGCTGTTCGACGCCAGCGGCGCGCAGGTCGACAGCTACGCCTGGACCGCGCACGCCACCACCAGCTACGGCCGCTGCGCCGACGGCACCGGCGGGTTCGTCACCACCGTCGCGCCGACCAAGGGCGCGGCCAACGCGTGCGCCGCTCCGCCGCCGTCGAGCGGCGGGTGGCCGGGCCGCAACGCCGTGGTCACCGTCGACGCTGCGGGCGCGTTCGGCACCAACGTCAGCGGCCTGTCCTACCAGGCCGGCGCCAGCGCCGCCGCCGACGCGCTGTGGGCGGTGCGCAACCAGCCGTCGCTGCTGTACCGGCTGGTGTGGAACGGCGCGACCTGGACCGCCGCCAGCGGCTGGGCCGGCGGCAAGGCGCTGCGCTACCCCGGCGGCGGCGGCCGGCCCGACGCCGAGGACCTCACCCGCACCGAGGCCTCGTCGACGTCGATGTACGTGGTCGCCGAGCGCGACAACGACGTCGCCAGCGTCAGCCGGCTCAGCCTCCTCCGCTACGACACCGCGGCCGCCGGCGCGTCGCTGACCGCGACCCACGAGTGGAACCTGACCGGCGATCTGCCGGCGGTCGACGCCAACGGCGGGCTCGAGGGCCTGACCTGGGTGCCCGACAGCTTCCTGGTCGCGCGCGGCTTCCTCGACGAGGCGGCCGGCCACGTCTACCGGCCGGCCGACTACCCCGATCACGGCAGCGGCCTGTTCTTCGTCGGCCTCGAGGCCACCGGCACCGTCCACGTCTACGCCCTGCGCTACGCCACCGGCGGCTTCACCCGGGTCGCCACCATCGCCGGCGGCCATCCGCGGATCATGAGCCTGCAGTTCGATCGCGACACCGGTTACCTGTGGACCGCCTGCGACGACACCTGCGGCAACCGGCTCGCGGTCCTCGTGATCGACGGCGGCGGCCGGTTCCGCGTGACCCGCACGATCGCGCGGCCGAGCACGCTGCCGAACGTCAACCACGAGGCGATCGCGTTCGCGCCGGCCGCGCGCTGCGTCGGCGGCGCCCGCCCGTTCTACTGGGCCGACGACGCCGCCACCGCCGGCCACGTCCTGCGCGCCGATACCATCCCGTGCGGCGCGTTCGTCCCCTGACGGCGCGCGGTCGGCCGAGGTGGTAGCGTCGCGCGCGGACGAGCCTGGAGGGCTGCATGCGCGCGATGATCGTGGCCGGTCTGGTGATGTGCCTGGGTGGATGCGTCGGGATGCTGGGCGGGCCGGTGAAGGCGCCGCCGATCGGGGTCAAGCAGCTGGTCGACGCGCCGCCGCCGGTCAGCACCGCGCCCGACGCGATCCGGGTGCTCGACGGCAAGGGCGACCTGCCGCGCGGCTTCTTCTACTACACCGACCGCGGCGGGCCGGGCGGCGGGCCGCGCTACAAGCTGTTCGCGATCCCGGGCTACCCGAGCGCGGCGCGGCCCCACCTGGTGATCGCCGGCATGGCGCCGGAGCCGATGGTCGCGGTCTGGGGCCGGCAGGCCGCGGCGTTGCAGGCCGCGTACCGCCAGCGGGCCAGCGAGCTCGGCGCCAACGCGCTGTTTCAGACCGGCGACGGCAGCGGCGTGGTGTTCGCGATCGTCGTCGGCGAGGGTGACGGCGCGCCGGCGGCCGCCGACCCGAGCGCCGACGCGCTGATCGCGGCGCGCAAGGACGACGTCAAGGGCTACAAGCCGATGGGCTCGCCGGCGTCGGTGTCGCTGGCCGACGCGCAGTGGGACCTGCCGACCAAGGAGGCGCGCTGCTACGCCGCGATCATCGCGTTCGAGCCCGGCGCCACCCTCGGCGACGACGCGCAGCAGGCGCTGTACCTCGAGCTCGAGTCGGGCGACGGCCTGCTCGGCAACCGCAGCTACGGCGGACCCAAGGAGGCGATCGCCAACCCCGACCGCCTGCCGATCGAGGCGCCGCAGCACGGCAAGTTCGTCGCCATGCGCTCACACGCGGCCGAGCTCGGCTGCGCCAAGGGCGCGACCACCGCGCGGCTGCGGCTGTGGACCAAGGGCAAGGTGACCCGGATCGGCAGCGGCGCGCTGCGGGTCGCGATGTTCGAGCGCACGATCTCGAAGAAGGAGCTGGCGGCCAAGGTCAAGGAGAGCGACGCGGCCTGGGAGCAGGCGCGGATCGAGGCCGAGCGGCAGCGGCAGGCGGACGCCGCCCGCGCGGCCGAGCGGGAGCGCGAGCGCGAGCGGGACCGGGCGGCGCAGGCCGAGCGGGACGCGATGGCGGCCCGCGGCGGCGGCGGCGGCGGCGGCGGCGGCGGGTCGAGCTACTTCTCGATGTCGCTCAAGAACGAGTGCCCGCGCACGGTCAAGCTGTTCATCGGCGACAAGCCGAAGTACGGCAGCGGCACCAACACCAGCATCGGCGCCAACACCATCAGCTCCTACTCCGGCACCGCGCCGCAGATGTACTGGATCATCGACGACAGCGAGAACGGGCTGTCGGCGTACACCGCCCGTCCCGGCTCGCAGAGCGTGCGGATCCTGCCGAGCTGCACCGGCTTCGCGCCGCGCTGACGAGGTGTCGATCTGCCGCCTGGCGCGAGCCAGATCACGCCGGCGTCACGGAGCGGCCGCCGGGCCACCCGCGCCGGGCGCCGCCGAGTATGCTCGGCCCGTGCGCACCGCCTTGTCTCGCACCGCGACCCTCGCGCTGACGCTCGGCGCCGTGGCCCGCACGTGGGGCCCGATCGGCGCGGCTCACGCGCAACCGTCGGCGCCGGTGCCGCCGCCCGTCGCTCCGGTCGCCCCCGTCGCCGGCATGGTCGCGCCGCCGGAGGCGCCGCCCGCGGTCGATCCCCGCGACGACGAGGCGTGGGGCCTCTATCACCGCGCCTTCGCCGCGCTGGCCGGCGACGATCGCGCCGGCGCCCGGGCCGCGGTCGCCGAGCTGCGCGCCCGCTTCCCCGCCCACCCGGCGACCGCGCAGGCCACCTTGGCCCTCGGCCTCGACCGGGCCCGGCCGCGCGCCGGCCGCGAGCTGCCGAGCCAGACCGCGCGCGCCGAGCTGACGCTGTTCCAGAGCCTGCACGGCATCGCCGTCGGCGTCGAGCTGTGCATCGCGGTCGAGTGCGACAGCGGCGAGGCGGTCATCGGCCTGGCGCTGGTCGGCGGCGCCGCCGGCGCGGTCGCGTCGCTGCAGGCCCGGCCGACCTCCGGTCAGCGCGCGCTCATCAACTCGGGCACGGCGTGGGGCGCCTTCAACGCCGCCATGCTGCTGGTCGCCACCGAGCCCGACGACGCCAGCACGGCCGGCCTCAGCCTGATCGGCGGCCAGGCGGCCGGCGTCGGCCTCGCGCTGGCGCTGTCCGGCGACGCGCCCACCGCCGGTCAGGTCGCGCTCACCAACTCGGGCGGCCAGTGGACGCTGGCCTTGACCGGGCTCGGCCTGGTCGCCGCCGACGTCGATCTCGACAGCCGACAGGTCGCGACCACGCTGGCGCTGGCCGCCGACGCCGGCCTGGGCGCCGGCGCCTACCTCGCCTGGCGCATGCCGCGGGTCAGCCGGGCCCAGACCCTGGTCATCGACGCCGCCGGCATCGTCGGCGCGGTCGCGGGCGGCGCGGGCGGGGTGATGGCCACCGGCGACGTCGAGGATCGCACCACCGCCGGCCTGGCCGCGGTCGGCGCCGCGATCGGCCTCGGCGCGGCGGCCTACTTCACCCGCGACTGGGGCGAGGACGACGACGGCCCGCCCCTGGGCGCCAGCATCATGCCGGTCCGCGGCGGCGGCCTGGTCTCGGCCCACCTGGTCTGGTAGCGGCGCGGCCGCGGGCCCGCGCCGCGCCGCAGATCGATGGTGCGGGCCGCGCGCGACCGATCAGAGATCGAACGCGACCGCAGCGCCCCACGACGCGCCGGCGCCGGGGGTGCCGACCCGGGCCGGGACCACCCGCATCGAGCCGGGCGCCTTGACGTCCCAGCCCCGGGTGGCGATGCCGGCGATCACCAGGCCGGCGGCGGTGGTGGTGAACAGGATGCCGCCGGCGGTCTGGGCGTCGTCGGCCGAGAAGCTGATCAGGCCGCCGGCCAGGGTGCCGAGCACGCCGCCGAGATCGATGAGCAGGGTCCGGCCGCGCGACATCGGCACCTGGTGCGCGATCAGCGCGCCGGTGATCAGGCCGACGTCGCCGAGCGCCACCACCGTGGTCATGCTCGGCTCGTCGTCGGCGAGCAGGTGGCCGTACAGCGACAGCACCGCGCCCCACAGGAGGCCGCTGTTGGCGAGCGCGACCTCGCCGGGCGACGGTCGCCAGACCCGCCACAGGCCGAGGCCGGCGGCCAGGCCGCCGAACTGGGCGCCGATCGAGATCGCCGCCTCCTGCTCGTTGTCGGCGAAGCCGTCGTTGATCGCCAGCGCGTTCCAGCTGCCCCAGGTCTGGGACGCGTTGTAGAGCTGGGCCTCGGCCGGCTCGACGCCGTGACGGGTGGCGAGCAGCGACACGCCGAGCGCGGCGCCGACGGCGAGCGAGTACACCGCCGCCGACTCGCGATCGCTGCTGCAGTTGTCGATGCAGAGATCGCGGGCGATGAGGACGCTGCCCGCCGTCGACCAGAACACGACCTCGCCGCGGGCGACCCGGTTGGCGCTGGTGCCGCGCGTGCGGCGCACCGCGGCGCGGGCGTCGATCTGGGCGAGGCGGAGCGCGGCCTGGCCCGCCGCCGGGTGGCCGGGCCAGCGAGTGGTGAGCTCGAGCAGGTCGGCGCGGGCCTCGACCCGGTCGCCCTTGCCGAGCTCGGCGAACGCCCGGTCGTACGTGCCCCAGGCGGGATCGACCGCGGCCGACGGGGCCGCGGCCGACGGGGCCTCGGCCGGCGGAGCCTCGGGCGGCGGTGCCTCGGCGGGCGGGGCCTCGGCGGGCGGGGCCCCGGCCGGCTGGTCGGCGCGGACCGGCGTCGCCGCGGCGAGCACGGCCAGCAAGGTGGCGATCGTCGTCGCACGCGCGCGGAGCCTGGTCACGAGCGCGAGCCTATCACGCGCTCCGGCGCGGTCCGCGCCCGACGACGGCGGCCGCACCGCCGTGTGATCGCCGCCGCGTGACCCGGCACGGCGACCGCGGCGCGCTCCCGGCGATCACACCCCCGATCGCCCGCCGGCGCGCCCGCCGGACCGCGACCGCCTGCGACCGCGTGCGACCGCCCGGTCATGCCGGCGCGGCCGACGGCCAGCGCGTGCGAGCGGCCGCGCCACCGCGCCGGTTGCGACGCCGCGCCGTCCTCGCCACCCTGCGATCATGCGCTGCGCCGCTGCCTGGATCGCGATCGTGCTGGCTGGCTGCGGCGGCGCCCGCCCCCCGGAGCCGCGCGCGCCGGCCGCGACCGCGCCGACCGAAGCCGCGCCGGCCGCGACCACGCCGACGATCGCGCCGACGATCGCGCCAGCGCGCCAGGCCTGGTGGCGCGTGGTCCGCGACGCCGGCGCGCCGCCCGCCGGGACCTCCGCCGACGCGCTGGTCCCCGAGCTCGAGGCGATGCTGGCGTCGTCCGACCCCGAGGTCCGCGACGGCCTCGGCTTCGGCGTGCTCGCCGGCTGGCTGCGCGGCGACGGGCCGCTGACCGCCGCCGCCGTCGACGGCCTGCGCGATCGCCTGACCGCGCGCACCGCCGCGCCGCTGGTGGTCGGCGACGCGGTCTTCGCCCGCTCGTTCGCCGCCCTCACCCTGTCGGCGATCGCGGCCCGCGAGGTCGCCGCGCCGGCCTGGACCGACGCCACCCTCGAGGCCCAGGTCGCCGCCGCCGTCGCCTACGCCGGTCGCGAGGTCGATCTGCGCGGCCACACCGGCGCCGCCGGCTGGGCCCACGCCGCCGCCCACACCGCCGACTGGATGAAGTTCCTCGCCCGCCACCCGCGGCTGACCGCCGATCAGGCCGCCCGCCTGCTCGGCGGCGTCGAGGCGCTGGTCACCCGCCGCCACGGCGCCCGCTTCAGCCACGGCGAGGACGAGCGGCTGGCCGCGACCGTGCGGGCGGTGGTGCGGCGCCGCCTGCTCGACGACGCCGCGCTCGACGCCTGGCTGGCGAGGATCGCGGCGCCGATCGCGCTCGGCTTCCCCGAGCCGTTCGATCCGGTGCTGTACGCCGCCCAGCGCAACGCCCGCGACCTGCTGGTGAGCTGCTTCGTCGCGCTGTCGTTCGATCCAGAGCCGGGCGCCGTCGCCGCCCTCGCCCGCCTGCGCGCGCTGCTCGGGGGCTGATCGCCGGGCGGGCTCGCCACCGGGATGCGCGGTCTCGTACGATGGCGCGGTGCGCCTCCGCATCGCGAGCTGCCTGACCCTGCCCGAGCCCGATCCCGACGCCGCGCCGCTGGCCGCCGCCCTCGCCGCCGCCGGCGTCGACGCCGAGGTGGTGGCCTGGGAGGACGCGCCGCGGTGGACCGCGCCGATCCCGACGCTGGTGCGGTCGACCTGGAACTACAGCCTCGATCTCGCCGGCTTCCTCGGCTGGTGCGATCGGGTGGCCGGCGCCGCGCCGCTGTGGAACCCGCCCGACGTCGTCCGCGCCAACGCCCACAAGGGCTACCTGCTCGCGCTGGCGGCCCGCGGCGTGCCGGTGGTGCCGACCGAGCTGGTCGGACGCGGCGCCGACGGCGACGAGCTGCACGCGCGGGTCGCGGCCCGCGGCTGGGACCGGATCGTCCTCAAGCCCGCGGTCGGCGCCGGCTCGCTCGGCGCCGGGGCCTTCGCCGCCAGCGAGCGCGCCGCCGCCGCCGCCCACCTCGCGACCTGGGCCGCGCGCGGCGACGTCCTGATCCAGCCCTACCAGCGCGCGGTCGAGGACCACGGCGAGCGCTCGCTGATCTGGATCGACGGCGAGCTCACCCACGCGATCCGCAAGGCGCCGCGCTTCGGCGGCGACGTCGAGCGGGTCACCGGGCCACACCCGATCGGCGACGACGAGCGCGCGGTCGCGCTCGCCGCGCTGGCGCCGTGGGCCGACCGCGTCCTCTACGGCCGGGTCGATCTCGTCCGCGCCGACGACGGCCAGCCGCAGGTGATGGAGCTCGAGCTGATCGAGCCGTCGCTGTTCTTCCCGTTCTCCCCGCCGGCCCTGACCCGCTTCGTCGCCGCGCTCACCCGCCGCCTCGCGACCGCCTGATCGATCGCGCCCGGCCGCGGCGGGCTACAGATCGGCGCAGGCCACCGGCGCGCCGGCGCGGTCCTCGGTGACCCCGGCCTCGAGGAACAGGCCGATCGCGTGGGTCCCGACCAGCCGGGCGATCTTGGTCGGGCTCGAGCCGCGGAAGTGGCCGGTCGCGCTCGAGATCGGGATCGAGTCGACCACCCGCCCGAGCTGGGCGCACCGCCCCTCGACGAGCAGGCCGGTCAGCGCCCGACCGGCTGGATCGGTGACGTCCATGCGCGCGGTGATCACCTTGCCGCTCTTGCCGATGACCTCCTCGAGGTACGCGGTGGCCGCGACCCGCGAGCCGTCGACCGCGCGGAGCTCGACGGTCCGCTTGGCCCCGGTGCAGGCGGTCACGAGCGCGGCGGCCAGCAGCGCCACCGACCGCGGGCCGATCGACGAGGCGACGACGGAGCGCAGCATCGGTCGAGCGTACACGGCCGGCCCGGCCCCGGCGCGGGTTCGCCGCCGCGGTGACTGGTCGCGGCCGCGGCGGCCGGCGACAATCGGGCCATGAGCCCACCTACCCCGACGCGGCTGGCGCCGCTGGCGCTGTCGACCCTGCTCGCCGCCTGCGGTGGCCACGGCGGCAAGCCGGCCGCCTCCGCGACGCCGGCCGCCGCGATCACGCCGGACCCCGCGCCCACCGCGGGCCCGGCGCCCGCCGATGTCCTCGCCGCGCTCGCCACCGGCGGCAGCCCCGACCGGATCTGCTTCGCCTGGGCCAGGAACGGCTCGGTGATGTGCTCGATCGACGTCTCCAGCATCCAGGACGGCGCGGCGATGAGCGTGCGGGTGCTCGGCCCCGACGCCGCCGAGTTCACCTACTACCTCCACCCGCGCGACCAGCAGTACCTCGAGATGGACGTCACCGTGATCGACCACGCCTCGCTCGACTCCGCGCGGACCGTCGCCGCCGCCCTCGACATGGTCGGCTGGGGCGGCCCCGACGTCGAGATCGAGCCCGGCGGGACGGTGGTGGTCGGCAACCACACCGTGCGCCGGATCCGGACCGAGACCGGCTCGGACGGCGATCCCGAGACCGGGGTGTGGACGACGTCGACCGACGTCCTCGAGCTGCGCTGCGACGAGCGCTGGGTCCCGATCGAGCTGGTGAGCGCGATCTTCGGCAACCCGATCGAGCCGCCGACCGTGGCCGCGGTCGCGCTCGGCGACCGGTTGCTGCTGACCGCCGCGGTCCACTGGGGCATCGAGGGCGACCACGGCGGCGGCACCGACGCCGCGCTGATCGACCCGACCACGGTCTGCAAGTAGCGCGATCGCGCCCGGCGCCGGCGCGGCCTGGCCCGGACCTGCGCTACCGTGCCGCGGTGCTGACCCTGCGCGCTGCCACCGCCGCCGACGCCGCGCTCGTGCTCCGCTTCATCGTCGAGCTGGCCGAGTACGAGCGGCTGGCGCACGAGGTGGTCGCGACCGAGGCCGAGCTGACCCGCACGCTGTTCGGCGACGCCCCGGCCGCCGAGGTCGTGCTCGCCGCCTGGGACGGCGAGGACGTCGGCTTCGCCCTGTTCTTCCCCAGCTACTCGACCTTCCTGGCCCGGCCCGGCATCTACCTCGAGGATCTGTACGTGAGGCCCAGCCACCGCGGCCGCGGCATCGGCCTGGCGCTGCTGCGCCACCTCGCCGGCCTCGCCCACGCCCGCGGCCACGGCCGGCTCGAGTGGTCGGTGCTCGACTGGAACGAGCCGGCGATCCGCTTCTATCGCAGCGTCGGCGCCGAGCCGCTGGCCGACTGGACCCGGTTCCGCGTCACCGGAGCGGCGCTGGCCGCGCTGGCGGGTACGCTGTCGTGATGGACCAAGCCGCCACCTGGCGCCCCGCCCGGCCCGACGAGGACGACGCGATCGTCGGGCTGTCGCTGGCGCTGTTCCGCGAGGACCCCAGCCCGCACGACCCGAGCGCGGCCCAGGTCCAGCGCACCCTCGCCGCCTACCGCGCCGAGCCGGTCCGCGGCCGCGCCGTGGTCCTCGACGCCGGCGACCACCTCGGCGGCTACGCCTTCCTGGCCTCGTTCTGGTCCAACGAGCTCGGCGGCGAGGTCTGCGTCATCGACGAGCTGTACGTGGCGCCGGCCGAGCGCGGCCACGGCCACGGATCGATCCTGCTGCGCACGCTGGCCGAGCGGCCCGGCGTCCTCTGGCCGGCCGGCGCGGTCGCGCTCGAGCTCGAGACCACGGCCGAGAACCACCGCGCCCGCAGCCTCTACCAGCGGCTCGGCTTCGGCAGCAAGAACGCGCCGCTGCGCCGGCTCATCGGCCGCTGATCGCCGCGGGCGATCACCGCGTCGGCCGCTGGATCCACGGCAGCGCGTCGAGCCGCGAGGTGTCGGGCTTCGAGCAGTCGCGGTAGCCCTTGTACAGCGCCGAGCCCAGCCGCATCGGCCCGTCGCCGCGGCACGGGATGTTGAGCCAGGCCGGCCGGGGCGGGAAGCCGACGTCATCGGGCATCGCGGTCGATAGCCCGGTGGTCGCGACCAGCCAGCTGTTGGCCGGCCACTCGAAGCCCCACACGATCCACACCCGCATCGGCTTGCCGAACGCGTCGCGGGCCGGCTCGAAGTGGAGCCCGAACGCCTCGCGGATCGCGATGTCGTCGAGGTCGTGGCCGGGCGCCTTGAGCGACTTGAGCCGGGTGACGGTGCCGTGCTCGTCGATCTCGATCAGCATCCAGGCCCGGGTCCAGACGTCGCTCAGGATCGCCGCGTCGCTGTAGGGCGGCAGCTTGCGGTGGTAACGCTTCACCTTGGGTCGCACCACCGGCGGCGCCGGCTCCTCGAGGTGGATGACCTCGGGCCGGCCGCGCATCGGCGGGTCATCACCGTGGGCGACCGATGACAGGGCGAGGATCAGGCTCGACGCGAGGACGGCGGCGCGCATACCCGTCGGCCTGCAAGCCACACGCCGGCCGCGCGGCCACGCCCGCGCTAGACTTGCTTCACCGCGCCGCGGGTTCGACGGCGCTCGCCTGTGTCGACGGCGCCACAGTGTCGCTGTCGACGCCCGCCTCGGGCGCCAGGCTGACCGCCGCCGCCACCGCCGGCATCCGCGGCCGACCGCCGTCGGTGAGGCCACCGACCGTCGGCAGCGCGCCGACCGGCCCGGTGATCAGCCGGACCCCGCGCTGGAAGGTCAGCCACGACCACGCCCACGACAGGATCACCGACAGCCGGTTGCGGAAGCCGATCACGTAGAAGATGTGCAGCACCCACCAGAACAGCCAGGCGAGGAAGCCGTGGTGCTGGGCCTTGCCGATGACGACCACGGCCGAGGTCCGGCCGATGGTGGCGAGCGAGCCCTTGTCCTTGTAGTGGAAGGTGGCGCGCGGGCCGCCCCGCAGGCTGGCGACGATGGTGCGGGCGGCGTGGGTCCCGCCCTGCATCGCGCCCTGGCACACGCCCGGCACCGGCTTGCCGTCGCTGACGCAAGCGGCGAGGTCGCCGACCACGAACACCTCGGGGTGGCCGGGGATGGTGAGATCGGGCTCGACGATCACCCG
>Ga0075163_10010826_pt1 | contig 11897 bp, 10 predicted proteins | sample JI1023141ADNA_FD_71478 | JGI IMG/M metagenome (GOLD analysis project Ga0075163, IMG submission 71478) | Wastewater effluent complex algal communities from Wisconsin, to seasonally profile nutrient transformation and Carbon sequestration -... | ecosystem: Engineered > WWTP > Effluent > Algae... | reverse complement strand
TTCACTCTCAGATGCTGAACCACGCCCCCTACGTGTCCGCACGTGGGGGGCGTGTCGCGTCCACGGCTGTCGCGCGGAACGCGGTGAGCGGAACGCGATGCGCGGAACGCCAGCGCATCCGGAGATCCGACCGTTGAGGTGGCGAGCCGGCGTGTCTAGCTTGCAGGATTCCATTCTGCCCAGCCGTCGCTCCGGCCGCTCGCCTCCAGCCTTCCAGCCTCGCAGGTGCCCATGTCGTTGACGCTCCACCTCGCACATCATGCGCCCGCCGCTTCCGACACGCCCTTGCTCGTCGTCGTGCTGCCGCAGGCGCCGGCGCTGACGGAGGCACTGGCATCGCTGGATGCGTCTGTCGGTGGCGCCCTCTCGCGCTCGATTGCGCGCCGCGACTTTCGGGGTGGCCGCGATGAAGCGCTGTTGCTGATCGGTGGCGAGGGCGGTATTCAGCGGGTGCTGCTGGTGGGACACGGCTCGGCGGCACTGACGCGGACCACGGCGCGCCGCGCTGCCGCGGTCGCGGCGCGACAGGCCATGAAGCTTGGCGTCGGAGCCATGCATCTCTATGCGGCCGACGCGAGTGACGACGTGGTGGAAGGACTGGCGATTGGCGCCGCCGCGGGCAGCTGGGAGTTCACGGATCTTCGCACGCCGGCGCCAGAGGCGGATCGACGCGCGCCGCTGACCGACGCCACGATCCTTGCCGCCGATCGTGAGTCCGCTCGCACGGCGTTCTCGGCGGCGGTTGCGCTTGGCGAAGGCCAGGCGATTGCGAAACGTCTCGGCATGCTGCCAGGGAATTACTGCACGCCCGAGACCTTTGTTGAGGTTGGACGTGAGATTGCAGCGCGCCACGGCATGACTGTCACGGTCCTCGGCCGAGCGGACATGGAGCGCGAGAAGATGGGTGCGTTCCTCGCGGTTGCCCAGGCAACGCCCGAGGAGCCGCGGCTGGTCGTGCTTGAATACAAGGGCGGTGCAGCCGATGCCGCGCCCGTGGTGTTGATGGGGAAGGGTATCTGCTTCGATACCGGAGGGATCTCGATCAAGCCCGCGCCGGAGATGGAGTGGATGAAGTTCGACATGTCCGGCGCGGGCGGTGTCATGGGGGCGATGGAGACCATCGGTCGCATGCAGCTGCCCATCAACGTCGTCGGCATCATCGGTTCGACCACGAACATGCTGTCGGGGACGGCATACAAGCCGGGCGATGTCGTGCGGGCCTCAAACGGAAAGACCATCGAGGTGGTCAACACCGATGCGGAGGGCCGCATGGTGCTGGCCGACCTGCTGGTGTTTGCCAAGCGCTTCAACCCGGCGGTGGTCATCGACGCCGCGACCTTGACGGGCGCGATCGTGATGGGCCTCGGCCACAATGCCGTCGGGGTGTTCGGCGCGGAACGCAACGTCGTCGACGAGGTATTGGCTGCAGGCGAGCGCGCCGGCGAACCCGGGTGGCCGCTTCCCTTGTGGGACGACTACAAAGAGCAAATCAAGTCTGATGTGGCGGATGTCCGTCAGACGGGTGGGCGCGCAGCGGGTTCGATCACGGCGGCGCTTTTCCTCAAGGAGTTCGTGGACGGATATCCGTGGGTTCATCTCGACGTCGCCGGAACGGCGTATTCACAGACCGACCTGGGTTGGATTCCCAAGGGACCCACGGGAACGCCAGTCGGCACCTTCGTGGAGTTCGTTCGCGCGCGCGCGCGTTGAGCCAGCGGTGCCGGTCGTGCTGATGCGGCGTCTCGGACGCTGGAGTGTCAGCGCGTTCCTGCTGATCGCGCCGACGATGGCCGGTGCCCAAGTCCGGCCTGACTCGGCGCGTCCGCCAGTCACACAGGATACGGCGGCGCGGCCGGTGATCAGAACCGCGGAGGACAGTGCCCGCGATGCGCGCGCCCAAGCGCGCATCGACAGTCTGTATCGGGCAAAGCTGGCGGACACGATCAAGGCGCCACTCACGCACTTCGAGCGGCCCGATCAACCGGAGCTCTCCACGCGACTGCGATTCTCCCGGGAGCAGATTCTCAGCTCGGGCGCCGTCAATATCGCGGACATTCTCGAGCGTGTGCCCGGCGTGATGACGTTCCGCACCGGGTGGTTGGCCGGCAGTCACACCGCAAATTTCAACGGCGATTTCAGTCGCGTGCGCATCTTTCTCGATGGCGTCGAACGTGATGCCGTCGAGGCGCGAAATGGCGGCGTCCTCGATCTCGATGATGTGCCCCTCTGGGGACTCGACGAGATCATGGTCGAACGCGTCGCCGGCGAAGTGCGGGTCTGGCTCAAGAGCTGGACCGTTCGGCGGACAACGCCGTATTCTCGCGTCGATATCTTCACCGGCGATCTGAACACGAATGGGTTTCGCGGCCTGCTGGCGCGGCGCTTCGGCAACGGATTCTCGCTGCAACTACTCGGACAGCAACTGGCGACGCAGACGGGACGCGTGTCGGCCTTCTCGACGGGGGGCACGGCGACCGGAGCCGGTGACGGCAATCAGCAGTTGTTTGAGGGCCGCATTGGCTGGGCGCGCGGAAAATTCACCGTCGACATGCACGGCACCGCGAACGCACGCGATCGCGATCCGCAGACGGCACGCGAAGGCTTCACCAATCTCCCCGCGTTCAAAGGATCACGGCGAGAGGCCTATGGCCGCATTGCCTACGGCGACTCGGCGCGCGGGCTCTGGACGCAAGCGCTGGTGGGCGTCCTGCGCACCCGACTCGAGGGGATTGCGGGGGCGGTCGTCGATACGACGTTGAGCCGCGATTCGGTACGCGCACGCACACAGCAGATCGTCGCCGTGGGCTATCGGGCTTCTTGGTGGCATGCGTCTGTGGTGGATCGCGTACGCCCGGTGAACGGCACCGCCTATCACGCGCCGGCGGCACGTGCCGGCATCGGAAACGCCAAGTACCAACTCTTTGGGTACGGCGAGTCACGCCGCCTGGACTCACTTCGCCAGTTCGACGTGAGCGCCGTCGCACGTCCAACGTCCTGGCTGTCGCTCGTGGCGTCCCAATCGCAACGAACGCCCGACGACACGACTGGCCGGGCCGCCACCACCTCGTCGCGTGCCGAAGTCGCGCTGCGCTTCCGGCGATTGTGGCTCGGCGGCGGCGTGATTCGTGAGGGGGCCATCACCTACGCGTCACCCACAATTCTCGGCGCACCGGCCGCCATGCTGCCGACGGTCGAGACCACCGGCGTGCTGGCGTCCGCGCGGGGTGCGCTGTACAAGGACCTGTCGATCGATGTGCAGGCCGTCTCGTGGGATGTGGCGCAATATTCGCGTCCGAAGTTGTCCGTGCGCACCGAGCTGGCGCTGGTCAGCAATTGGCTGTCGCGATTTCCGAAGGGGCAATTTTCAATCAATGCCCGCATCATGCATGAAATCCGCGATCCCGTGCCGTTCTACTGGACCACGAACGGCACAGCCGCGCAGCGCGTGGCAAACGATGCGCAGCTGGTGACCGGGTTGCTCGAAATCCGCCTGCAGAGCGCCACCATCTTCTACCAGTACCGCAATCTCACCGGTCGGGCCTACGAGCAGATTCCCGGTCTCACGATGCCACCGGCCGTGCAGATGTACGGCATGCGGTGGGAGTTCTGGAACTGAGTGGACCCCGGGCGTGACATGCTCCGATTGACGACGCGCACCTCGTGCGTTTCATTGCCGCGCAGATGATTCGATCAATGACGGGCTTCGGCCAAGCGGACGGCACGGTCGGCACTTCACGCGTGAGCGTGGAAGTGCGGACCGTCAACCACCGGTTTTTTTCGCCCAGCATCAAACTGCCCGGGGCGTTCGCACGATGGGAAGCCGATGTCCGTGAAGCGATGCGACTGCGGGTCAGTCGTGGGCACGTGACGTTGACTGCTCGCGCGGAGCGGGCGCAGGCGGCCGCCGCCGGCATTGACGAGACACGGGTGGCTGAGGTGGTGGCCCGGCTGCGCGCCGTGCATGAACGCTTTGGCCTCGACGGCGGCGTGGACCTCGCGACCGTGCTTCGTATGCCGGATGTGATCGCGTCACCGCGCGAGGAGGACGAAAGCGGCACGGTGACCGAGCTGGTCGCGATCGTCGAACGCGCGCTCGAAGGCCTTGGCCGGGCGCGAGCGGAGGAAGGGGAGCGTCTCGCCGTGGTGCTTCGCCAGCGCCTCGAGCTGCTCTCCGCATCGCTCGACCGAATCAGTGCGCGGGCTCCCGAGCGACTGCTTGCCCAGCGCGACCGGCTCCGAGCGGCGGTACGCGAGTTGACCGACGGTCTCGCCGTGGACGAACAGCGCCTGGCTCAGGAGATCGCGATTCTGGCCGATCGGCTCGACGTCAGCGAGGAAATGGACCGGTTTCGCTCCCACATCGCCGCGTTCCGATTGGCATTGAGCGATTCGAATGGGGAGCCGGTCGGGAAACGTCTTGGGTTCCTGCTCCAGGAGATGGTTCGCGAAGCCAATACCACGGGAAGCAAAGGGGCGGATTCCTCGATTCTGCACGAGGTGGTGGCGGTGAAAGAGGAGCTGGAGCGAATCCGGGAACAGGTCGAGAATCTGGAATGAGCACCTTTCCGGTCATTTTGTCCGCTCCATCCGGCGGCGGGAAAACCACGATTGCGCGCCGACTGCTGGAGCGGCGGAGCGATGTGGGTTATTCTGTAAGTTGCACCACGCGCGCCGCCCGCGAAGGCGAAGTGGACGGTCGGGATTACCGGTTCTTGGGCGCCTCGGAGTTCGTAGAGCGGCGTGACGCCGGTGAGTTTGCCGAGTGGGCGGAGGTTCACGGGCACCTCTACGGGACGCTGCGATCAGAGGTTGAACGGGTTCTCGCGTCTGGTCGGCACGTGCTGATGGATATCGATGTGCAGGGGGCGCGGCAGTTTCACGTCGCCTTTCCAGATACGGTGTTGGTGTTTGTGTTGCCGCCGTCCGGTGAGGTGCTCAAGTCGCGCTTGGCCGGCCGGAAGAGCGAAAGTCGGGAGCGGTTGCTGGTTCGACTTCGGAATGCCCGTGCGGAGTTGGGCGAGGTTGGTCGATATCACTACGTCGTGGTAAATGACGATCTCGAACGGGCGGTCGATCAGGTGAGTGCGATCATCGACGCGGAAGGACTGCGACACGACCGGGTACACGAGGTCGAGTCGCAGGTTGAGGGGTTGATCGCGCAGCTGCAGCAGGAAATCAACGATTTCACCAAGGGCGAGTGACGCATGCAGGTTTTCACGCCGTCGGATGTGGCCAAGCACGCGGCCAACAAGTATCTCAGTGTGCTCATCGCCGCGAAGTTCGCGCGCGTGCTGAACGAGTTTCCCCGTGATCGCTCCTTGCACGAGAAGAAACTGACGACGCGTGCGCTTGAGGAGCTGTCGGCCGGTGAGATCGAATACAAGGTGATGCCGCGCCGCAAGCCGGTCTGATCGGCGCATCATCTGTGCAGGTCATTCGCCGCGCCGCGACTTCGGTCTCGGCGCGGCGACGTGCCTCTGGGGTGTCGGGAGGCCAGATTTCACGTGTGCCGACTCCGGCGTCGTCCGTACCGCGCTCCTCGCCTCTTGCCTCTTGCTCCCCGCGTGCGCCCCTTCGATCGTCAGCGGATTCTTCTTGGAGTGACCGGCGGAATTGCGTCGTACAAAACGGCGTGGCTCGCACGACTCCTCACGCAGGCCGGTGCCGACGTCGATGTGGTGCTCACGCGGTCTGCGCGTGAGTTCGTGGGCGCGGTCACGTTCGAGGCGCTCACGGGCCGACCGGTCCATACGGAACTCGTGGCCGCAGGGCACGCACTCGATCATATCGCACTCGCGCGCGCGGCGTCGGTAGTGGTGGTCGCGCCGGCCACGGCCGATTTCCTCGCGCGTGCCGCCGGTGGGCATGCCGATGACCTGCTCGGCGCCTGTCTGCTGGCCACCACCGCACCGGTCCTTGTCGTGCCGGCGATGAATGATCGGATGTGGGCGCATGCGCAGGTGCAGCAGAATGCGCGCGCCCTCGCCGGATTGGGCTATCACGTCGTGCCGCCCGACAATGGCGCGCTTGCGGCGGGTGAAGGGAGCGGACCCGGACGCATGCCCGAGCCCGAGGCGATTCTGATGCACGTGGCGCGACTGCTTGAACCTGCGCGCGCGTTGCACGGTCGACGCGTTGTCGTGACTGCTGGTCCGACGCGAGAAGCGATCGACCCCGTTCGATTCATCTCGAATCGATCAAGTGGCCGCATGGGGGTTGAGATCGCCGCAGCCGCATGGCGGCGGGGCGCTGCTGTGACGCTCATCGCCGGCCCGTTGGAGGTATCGGTACCCGAGGGGCCGACGATTGTGTCGGTCGAATCAACCGATGACATGCGTCGCGCGGTCGCGGCGGCCCTGCCGACGGCGGACGTGCTGGTCATGGCTGCGGCGCCGGCCGACTTTACGGCGACTCAAACGGCCTCGTCGAAACTCAAGAAGGCGTCCATGCCGTCGGCACTCGCCCTCAGCCACACTGACGACATTCTGCTGTCGACACGCGATCTCCGTTCGCCAGCCTGTGTGGTCGTCGGGTTCGCACTCGAGACCGAACGCGTGCTTGACGAGGGACGCCGCAAACGACGCGACAAAGATCTTGATCTGATCGTCGTCAACGACGCGACCGAACCGGGCGCGGGATTTGGTGTGGATACCAATCGGGTCACCTTGATCGATGCCAACGACGTCGAGGTGGCGTTGCCGCTGATGAGCAAGCGCGACGTCTCGGACGCCATTCTCGATGCCGTGGAGCGCCTCATCGATGGACGCTAGAGAGCGCCTGCGCTTGTACCTCGAGCAACGCCGCGAGCTCGGCGAATCAGAGTTGGTGCTCGATGGGATGCCGGTGGACGAGGTCATGTCCCTCTTGGGCGCGAAGCCGGCGGCGCGTGCCGCACGCGTGGCGCGTGCGCCCGTGTCGTCGATGACGCCACCGCAGCCCGCGCCACCGTCCACACAACCGCCGGCGCCGCCTGCAGACGCTCGCGATGCCGCCTCCGCCGGCACGCCCAACAGTCCCGACACCAACGCACCGCCAACACCGACGGTGCGATTCGATCCACAGGTTGCGAGCGCGGACTGGCGGGAGACGCTGCGACAGGCCGCAGCCAGCGACCGCGCGCCGCATGTCCCGACTGGCACCTCACGCGGCGACGCACCGCCCGTTGCGGCACCAGTGACATCGGTTTCATCGGCGCCCGCCGTGACCGGCGCGCCCGTTCCTGAGGCATCGTCGGCGCCCGCCGCGCTTCCCGCGTGGTTGGCAGCACTCGATGTGCGGCCGGGCATCGCGGCACCATCGCTCCCGCTTCCAAGCGCGAGCGATCCGCGCCTGCACAGCATCGTGGGCGCCGCGCACACCGACGCGCTGCGCACACTCGTCGAGGCGTGTACAGCGTGCGCATTGCACACCACGGCTCGACATCCTGTGCCAGGTGAAGGCAGCCCGCATGCGGAGTTCGTCTGTGTCGGCGAGGCGCCGGGAGCGAACGAAGATGAGCAGGGCCGCCCGTTTGTTGGTGAAGCCGGGCAGTTGCTCACGAAGATTCTCGCGGCCATCGAGTTGTCACGCGACGCGGTGTTCATCTGCAACGTGCTCAAGCACCGTCCGCCCGCCAACCGCGATCCGCTACCGGATGAGGTCATGGCATGCAGTCCGTTCCTGCGGCAACAGCTGCACGTGATCCAGCCGCGGGTGATTCTCGCGCTTGGACGATTTGCCGCGCAAACGCTGCTTGGCACGTCGCTACCGATCGGGAAGCTGCGCGGACAGGTACATCTCTATGGCGGAATACCGGTGATCGTCACCTATCATCCCGCGGCGCTGCTCCGCAACGAGGCGTGGAAACGTCCCACGTGGGATGATGTGAAACTGGCACGCCGCATACTCGACGCGTCGCGTCTGGCCATTACGGACCGGCACGCGCATGGCGCCGATCCGCTCGACGCCTCGCGCTGACCTGCAACAACTTATGACCAGTCTGATTCTCCCCAACCAAGCGAGTGCCCCTGCCGTGCGCGATCCGTACAAGGAACGCCGGCCGCCCTGGTCCGAGGAAGCCGAACAATCGGTGCTGGGCGCCATGCTGCTCGACGCGGACGCCATGATGCGCGCCGTGGAACATGTCGACGACACCATGTTCTACCAGGAAGGGCATCGTCGGTTGTTCCGCGCGATGTACGCGATCACCGAAGGCGGTCGCGTGGTGGATCCACTCACCGTTGCCGATGAATTGGAACGTCGCGGTGAGTTGCAGCAGGCGGGCGGGCGCGAGTACCTGGCCTACTTGCTCGATGCCGTGCCGACGGTGGCCAACGTCGAATATCATGCGCGCATCGTCAAGGAGAAGGCGCTGTTGCGCCGCCTCATCGAAGTGTCGACCGAAATTGTCACGGAGGCCTTCGAAGGGCGCACCATGGCGTCCGAACTCCTCGACTCGGCCGAATCGCGGATCTTCGCGCTGGGCCAGTCCAAGGAGCGCACCGGATTCTCGCGCATCAAGGAACTGTTGTGGCCGGCGATGGAGAAACTCGAATTGCTGGCGCAGCGCGAGTCCACCATCACCGGCGTGCCAAGCGGATTCCACGAACTCGATCACATGACGTCCGGGTTTCAACCGGCGGATCTGGTCATTGTGGCCGCGCGACCCTCGATGGGCAAAACCGCGTTCACACTCAACATTGCGCAGCACGCGGCGATCACGGCGAAAACCGGCGTCGCGTTCTTCTCACTGGAAATGAGCAAGGAATCGCTCGTCCAGCGTATGCTCGCCAGCGAGGCGCTCATCGATGCACAGGCGCTGCGTAAAGGTGGTAGGGCACTCGATGAATCGATGCCGCGTTTGGCGCAGGCCGCCGGTATTCTGAGTCATGCTCCGATTTTCATCGACGATACGCCGGGCATCACACTCCTCGAGATGCGGGCCAAGGCGCGCCGGCTCAAGGCGGAACACAACATCGGGCTCATCATGGTCGACTATCTGCAGCTGATGAGCGGACCGGCCAGCTCGGAAAATCGTCAGCAGGAAGTCTCCCAGATCTCACGCGGCCTGAAAGGTCTCGCGAAGGAACTCGGCGTGCCGGTCATTGCGCTGTCGCAGTTGTCGCGAGCGCCCGAACAGCGTACCGGCGACGACAAGGGACGTCCGCAGCTTTCCGATCTTCGTGAGTCCGGCGCCATCGAGCAGGACGCCGACGTCATCATGTTCATTTTCCGACAGGAAGTGTACGCCGAACGCGATGAAAACGGTCGGTTGAAAGATCCAACGTTGGAAGGCAAGGCGGAAATCATCATCGGCAAGCAGCGAAATGGACCAATCGGTAGCGCCCGCTTGTTCTTCCACAAGCAGTACACGCGGTTCGACAACTTCTCGAATCGTCAGCCTCCGCAGGATTTTGGCAGCGGGCCAAAACTTGTGAAGGGCCCTGACGACTACGCTCCGTTCTGATGGCGAAGTCGCGCACCGTGTACCGGTGCACCGAGTGCGGCGCGGAGTTCCCCAAGTGGGCGGGTCGCTGCGAGAGTTGCAGTGCGTGGAACACGCTGGCCGAAGAACCGGTCGCCGTGGCCGCCACCAGCAAGCGCACCGCTGCGCGCGCGCAATTGGGAGCGGCCGCAGCGACCGTCACGCTCGGCGCGGTGACGGGCACCGAAACGAATCGCTGGCGCACCGGGCTCAATGAGTTCGACTTCGTGCTCGGCGGCGGCATTGTGCCAGGCAGCATGGTGCTCGTGGGCGGTGAACCTGGCATCGGCAAGAGCACACTCCTGCTGCAAGTGGTGGCCCGATTGGAAGCCACCGGCCATGCGACGTTGTACGTCTCCGGCGAAGAGTCGGCGCTGCAGGTCAAACTGCGCGCCGATCGCCTGGTCGAAACGGCGAGCGACGTGTCGCTCCTTACGGAAACCTCACTCGAGACGATTCTGGCCACGGCGTCACAGCCGCGCGAGGATGGACGCCGCATTCACGCCCTCGTCGTCGATTCGATTCAGACCGTGCACACCGAACTGCTGGAGGGCGCGCCGGGAAACGTAGGACAGGTACGCGAATGCGCGGCGCGCCTGATGCGATTTGCGAAGGAGTCCGGGACAACGGTCTTCGTGATCGGACACGTGACGAAAGGCGGCGGCATCGCCGGACCGAAGACGCTCGAGCACATCGTCGACACGGTGCTCTACTTCGAGGGCGATGGGACGCTCGATCATCGGGTGCTGCGTGCCACGAAGAATCGATTCGGCTCGGTCGACGAGATCGGTGTGTTTCGGATGGCGCCGGATGGACTGGTGCCCGTGGAGAACCCGTCCGCGCTGTTCGTCGGCGATCGCGCCGACGTTTCGAGCGGCAGTGCCGTGTGCGCGCTCATGGAAGGCACGCGGCCAGTGCTGGTCGAAGTGCAGGCGCTCGCGGCGCGCGCCGGCTTTGGCACACCGCAGCGTGTGGCCAACGGCATCGATGCGCGGCGCCTGGCACTCTTGCTCGCGGTACTCGACAAACGCGGTGGGTTTTCGTGTGCGCAGCTCGACGTGTTCTGCAACATCGTGGGGGGCATGCGCGTGCAGGAGCCGGCTGTGGATCTCGCCATTGTGGCGGCGCTCGCCTCGAGCGTCGTGGACCGCCCATTGCCGTCCCGCGCGATCTTTCTCGGCGAACTGGGACTCGGTGGGGAAGTCCGGCCCGTCTCGCAGGTCGAACGCCGACTGGCAGAAGCGGCCAAGCTTGGGATGACGCAGGCGTTTCTCTCCGACCGGGCGATTCCGCGTCGCGTTCCCAATGACATGCAGGTCATTGGGGTGCGTACATTGCGTGATGTCCTGCAGCGGACGGTTGGCGCCGCCGCTGAGTCCTGAACGCGCTTTCCAGTCATGCACGCACCGTCTGATCAACCGTCGCCACGCCGCCACATTCCACCGCCGTCGCCGACGCGCTCGCGCGACGATGAACGGGCGTCCGCGCGCGAGGACACTGTGACGCGCGATGTCGGCGTCGTCATCGTTGCCGGGGGATCAGGATCACGAACCGGGAGCGGCGAGCTCAAGCAATTCCGGTGGGTGTCCGGCAAACCCGCGTTGCTGCACAGCGTGCAAGCCTTCATGGCCCGGGCCGATGTGGCCATCGTGGTCGTGGTACTGCCCAAGGCGTATGCGGCCGATCCGCCGCCCTGGCTGTTTCAGTGCGATGTGGATCGCTTGCTGGTGAGCACCGGCGGCGCTGAGCGGCACGAGAGTGTCATCAACGGCCTCGAAGATCTGCCAGAATCGATCGCCATCGCGGTCGTCCATGACGCGGCGCGTCCACTCGTGACCGATGACACCATCGAACGCGTGATCGCTGAGGCACGCAAAGGGCATGGGGCCATCGCCGCGCTTCCCGTGGTCGACACACTCAAGGAAGTCGACGCCGACGGCCGCATCATACGGACCGTGGATCGCACGCACTTGTGGCGAGCGCAGACCCCGCAGGCGTTTCCACGGGCCATGCTCGAACGTGCGCATATCGAAGCCCGCCGGGATCGCATCGGTGCCACGGACGATGCTGCGCTGCTCGAGCGACTGGGACTGCCCGTGGTGGTCGTGCAGGGGAGTGAGCGAGGCATGAAGATCACCACCGAAGCCGACTTTGCACGGGCAGACGCCCTCGGCATGCTTCGGGAGTGAGTATGGTGTCCTTGACGGTGCCGTTCTGGTCTCCCGCGGAAATTGACGCGGCGTTGCGAGGGGTCATCGACCATCTCGCCAATCGCGGTGTGCTCGCGTATCCCACGGAAACCGTGTACGGATTTGGAACGGCCGTCGATCATGAGTCCGTGGAATCGCTCGTGCGCCTCAAGGGACGTCCGCCGGGCAAACCGTTTCTGCTGCTCATCGGGGACCCCGCGCAGATTGCGCGCCTCGACCTGCAT
>Ga0075163_10010825_pt1 | contig 11898 bp, 11 predicted proteins | sample JI1023141ADNA_FD_71478 | JGI IMG/M metagenome (GOLD analysis project Ga0075163, IMG submission 71478) | Wastewater effluent complex algal communities from Wisconsin, to seasonally profile nutrient transformation and Carbon sequestration -... | ecosystem: Engineered > WWTP > Effluent > Algae... | reverse complement strand
ACCGGGCTGATCGGAAACTCGCTGATGACGCTGCTGTTCTCCGCCACCGCCACGCCGTTCTTCATCGCGCCGAGCCTCGGCGTGATCACCGCGATGTCGATCGCCACGCACCCGCGGGTCGCGAAGGTCCCGCTGCTGATCGGCGTGGTCTCGATCAGCGTGCTGCTGCCGCTCGTGCTCGAGCTCGCCGGCGCGCTGCCGCGCAGCATGACGGTCGCCGACGGCGCGGTCACCCTGCACACCGGGGCGAACGGCCTCGACTACACGACCACCACGATCGCGCTCGTGCTCTACGTCGTCGCGCTCCTCGCGATGGCCGTGATCCTCGCGAAGGCGCTGACCAGCGATCGCCGGCTCGCCCAGCGCGCCGCGCAGCTGCAGTCGTGGCAGCTCCGCCAGCTGATGCCCTGACCGTGCGCCGCGGCGCGCTACGATCCGCGGCACGCGCGATGCACATCCCCCGAACCATAGACTGGCTTAGCAAACCGCTCGTCGCTGTCTGGGTTCGTGGACCCGCGTGGCAGCGCCGAGCGGTTCCCTTTTTCGGGCTCGTGCTCGCCGCGTGCTGGACGTCGGCGCCTCCGTCGGGGAAAACCAGAGGCGTGGAACCGACGCCCGAGAAGCCCGCCGCCGCCGAAGTCCACGCCACCGTGCGGATCGACGCGGAGCCGGGCGGCAAGAAGTTCCAGGGCGTCTGGCTCGAGCTCCCCGGCACGGAGGTGATTCCGCGCAGCGGACGCTGGGTGATCGATTACCGCGCGACCGAGATCTGGCGAAGCTTCGAGAATGAAGAGGTGATCGTCACCGGCAAGCACTACACGCCGGTCGGCCAGGCGATCAACTCGCCTCATTACAAGGTCGCGACGATGCGGTTCGCCCATCGACCGAGCCGCAGCGTGCCGCTCCGCGCGATCGGTCCCGAGCAGCTGTTGCGAGGCGCGTTCGTCGAGCAGGTGTGGCCGGCAGGCACGCGCCGCGCTGGCGACGTCGATCGCACCTTCACCACGGACGACGGCCGTTCCTATGGCCTGGCCACCGGTTCCGCCGCGCCGGAGGTCGGGCCCGGGGTTGGCTCGCCCGCCAACCCCGCGCCCGGTCGGTTGTACGGACCTGGGCCGCGGGCGATCACCTGCCGCGAGGTCGAGCCCGACCCGGCCTACGCCGCCGACACCGGCGGTCCGAAGCTGTTCGTGATCCGCGTCCACCCGCACGACTGGACACCGGAGCGCGTGCGATAACGCCCCTGTGCAGCTCGCCTCGACGATCCGCGGGACACGCTACGTGTTCGGCTCCGTCAAGGAGGTGCTCGCGAAGGCGAACCCACCGAAGAGCGGTGACGATCTCGCCGGTGTGTCGGCGCGGGACAGTGTGGAGCGGGTGGCCGCGCGCGCCGTGCTCGCGAACCTGACGCTGCGCGAGCTGCGCGAGAACCCGGTCGTCCCGTACGACCAGGACGAGCTGACCCGGATGGTCGAGGACGACCTCGACGACCAGGCGTTTCGCGCGGTCGGGCACCTCACCGTCGGCGAGTTCCGCGAGTGGCTGCTCGATATCGAGACCACCGGTCCCACGCTCCGCGCGGTCGCGCCGGGGCTGACGCCGGAGATGGCCGCGGCGGCGGCGAAGCTGATGTCGAACTTCGATCTGATGACGGTCGGCTCGAAGTGCCTGGTGGTCGTGCGCGCGAACAACACGCTCGGGTTGCCGGGCAGGCTGTCGTCGCGCTGTCAGCCGAACCATCCCACCGACGACGTGCAGGGCATCCTCGCGTCGATGCGCGAGGGCCTGGCGTACGGCTGCGGCGATGCGGTGATCGGCGTCAACCCGGCGACCGACACGCCGGCGTCGACCGCCGAGATCCTGACCGCGATCGACGATGTGCTTCGCCGCAACGAGATCCCCACCCAGCACTGCGTGCTGTCGCACGTCACCGTGCAGATGCAGGCGCTCGAGAAGCTGCGCTGTCCGATGGATCTGATGTTCCAGTCGGTCGCCGGCACCGAGGCGGCGAACAAGGCGTTCGGCATCTCGCTGAAGCTGATCGATGAAGCGTCCGCGATGATGAAGGAGCTCGGCAGCACGCGCGGTCCGAACCGGATGTACTTCGAGACCGGGCAGGGATCGGCGCTGTCCTCGGACGCGCACCACGGCGCGGATCAGGTGACGATCGAAGCGCGCGCGTACGGCTTCGCGCGCCGCTACCAGCCGTTCCTCGTCAACACGGTGGTCGGCTTCATCGGCCCCGAGTACCTCGAGGACGGTCCGCAGATCACGCGCGCCGCGCTCGAGGATCACTGCATGGGCAAGCTGCTCGGGCTGCCGATGGGATGCGACGCGTGCTTCACTTATCATGCGTCGATGAGCCAGGACGAGCTCGAGAGTCTCAAGGTCCTGCTCGGTGCCGCGGGCTGCACCTATCTGATGTCGCTACCGGTGGGCGACGACATCATGCTCAACTACCAGTCGACCAGCTATCACGACATCCCGACGGTGCGCCGGCTCCTCGGAAAACGCCCCACGCCCGAGTTCGACGCGTGGCTCGATGCACGCGGGATCTGGCGAGGTGAGCTGCCAGGACCGCGCTTTGGCGATGTCTCGGCTGTCCGATAAGTCACAGAACATCCTCGATCTGTGCGTCTGACACGCTCCGAGGGGTCGAGTTCGCGGTCACTGTGAAGTGGTTTGATGCATTTTCAGCGAGACATGGGCGCAGGATTGTGGTGAAACCCCCGCTTCACATTTCTCACCCCTACTGCCACCGGGAGCACTCAAAAAATGAAGTTTCGCAACCTGACCGTTCTTCTGTTTGCGGCCGCCTGCGGTGGCGGTTCTGACCCCAAGCCCCAGCCGGTCGATTCGACGCCGAGCGACAGCGTTGGCGTGTTCCCGAATAGCAAAAACGACGTTGTGTACTTCAACCCGGTGACCGGTGGTGACACCGAGTCGACGCTGACCCCGACCGAGGACGCCCCGGACAACGCGACCGCAGTGACCATCGCCTCGACGGGATCCACCCGGTTCTCTGGCGAGATGGGTATCGCTGGCGACCATGGCGACGAATACTTCGAGCGTGACACGTTCCTGATCGCGACCGATGCGAACACCAACACGCTGACGGTTCGTCTCGATTGGGAAGGCGGCGCTTCGGATCACGACTTCGTGCTCTATGCGGAGCCCGCGGCCGGTGAGACCGACCTACTCACGTTCGCCAGCGGCACGATCGTCAGCAACGACCGCGGTGAGTTCCAGACCTTCCCGGTCGACCCGAGCCGCAACTACCTCCTGTGGTCCGGCGTGTACGCCGAGAACGCCCCTCCGGGCGGCGCTCCGACGCTCCCGTCGCCGTATGACTTCTCGGTCTATGGCGAAGCCATCACCGAGGCGTCGATCACCGGTGCCTGCAGCTTCACCGAGGCGGCGGACGTCAGCAACGACATCCTCTCCGAGGGCGTCCCGCCCGCCAACAAGGCGGAAGTCTCGGGTCAGACCCTGACCACCGGCAAGCACGTCTACTGCGGCGCCCTCAACACCGGTCACTTCGTCCCCGACGCCGATGACCCGACGTTCGGCATCGTCGACGTCGACTCGTTCTCGCTCAACGTCAACCTCGAGAACGGTCCGGATCTCGGCAACAAGATCAAGATCACCCTCACGGGCAAGACGCCGGCTGACACCGCGAAGCTCGCGGCGATGCTGCAGGTCGAGTACGAAGTGCTCAACGACGTCACGATCGACGGCGCGCCCGCGCACCAGTTCTTCGTTCGTGGCTTCTTCCAGAACAGCCACGGCATCCTGACCTCGACGTTGCCGCTCAGCACCACGATCGACGACGAGGATCCGCAGTCGCCGACGGCTGGCCAGGTGGTCGGTCCGAAGTCGATCGCGATCCTCGCGTTCGATGCCGCCGCGATTGCCGCGAACATCGATTACAAGATCGAGATCGCTGCGGACGTGCCGGATACCCGCGCGCCGCGCCTCACCACGGGTGGCACGGTCGAAGCGAACGACAACTAGCCTCGCTGTTCAGCCCGCGAAGGCTGAATGAACTACCGTCCAACAAGCAGACACTTGTTGGACGTTCTCTTTTTCCAAGCTAGAGGTTTAACGATGCGCGTGCCGTCCATCGCCCTGTTCTTTTTCCTCGCCGGCTGCGGTGGTGAGAAGACCGCAGACAAAGCCGTGCCGTCGCCGTCACCTGTGATTAGGGTCGAGTCGAGCGACCCGTCCCCTGCCGCACGGGCTGGGAAGGCCCCCGCACTGGAGGCGGGAAGCGCCGAGGTCAAGGCCGAGGCGAAGCTGCCCAACGGGCTCACCAAGGCCGAGGTCGCCGAGAAGCGCAAGAAGATCAACCAGCGCGTCGACGCCATGGCCGGCCGGGTTGGCAAGGGCGCCGAGCCCGTGCCGCCGCGCAAGTGACCCGAGCGATCCGTCAATTGATGTAGGCAGCTCTCTCTATGGGCTAGTTTGGAGATCTTGGAAGGGAATGCTCCGAACTCTCGACGCTGGCGCGATCCTGACTGAGCTCGGAGATCGATCGAACAACTCGTCGAACAAGGTCGTGTGCTGGGTAGCGCTCGGCTAACCCGGTCAGCTCCATGCGATCCGGTGAAACCGCTTCGAACGAGTGTAATTCTGCCGATTCCTCGCGGATCCGTGTCGGCGACCGACGAGTTCTCGCTGTGAGGAGGCATGAAGCCTTCCCCCAATCTTTCGGAAGCTCTCACCGAACCGGGACTCCACGAGAAGCTCCTGCCATATGCGCGATTCCGCTCGCGGTTGCTCTATCCGGACCATGGCGACCACTACGCGAAGGATCTGATCCAATACGCCTACGAGCGGACGTGGGCAGGTGACCGGCCTTGGAGTCCTGAAGCCGGTCCCTTGCTCGGCCATCTCCGGCTGATCATTCGATCCAAGTCACGCGACGATCGCAAACGTGCGCGGCGAGGCCTTCCTGGTGGGGTCGATGCCGACGAGAGGTTCGTACCGACGTGGGCCGACGACGGCATCGACGCGGAACGTGAACGCGTGCAATCAGTCGACTTGCAACATCGCAATGAAGAAGCCTTCGCCGAGTTGCGAAGGCTGGCCGATGGCGACGACGACGTGCTCCTGATCCTCAGCGCGTATGAACAGCAGGTATTCGTCCGAAAGTCGGTCATCGAGGTCACGAGCCTCACAGCACCTCGATACAAGGCTGCGCTCGCTCGACTGCAGCGGCTGGTCAACGAACTTCCTGCTCGTCTACACCCGAACTGTGGAGCGCGACACTTGCGTAGAGGAGCCTGAGGACTTCAACACGGCGAACTGCGATTTCGAAGAATCGAAGGGTAGCGATCGCCAAAACGTGACTTGGTGCCTTGCCGTGACCTTTAGGGGAAAGATTCGGCAGCCAAAACGGGGGCACTGGGCAGAGTGACTAGGACTGCTAATCGTAGCGATACCGATCAACATGAGTATTGTCACGCAAACGACACGAACTCGCGCTCCAAGTGGAACTCGTTTAGACAAGCTTCGATGACTCTGTTTACCGTGCGAATCGGGTGAAGTTGCACATCAAAACTAAGCCTGGTTCGCCCTATGCGCGTGCGGACACCTGCTAACGAATTTCCTGGAGGTCTTTCGTCACTTTCATTGAGACAACTCTACCGAATCAGCTGAAGCGTCCGCTGGGCCGCCGCGCTCAACAGTGTGGTTCTCGAAAGCTACAATTGTGCTCAAGACAATGAAGGAGAGGACTGATGGTCGCGTTCGAGGCTTCCTCCACACAGATAACGCGGCGCCCCACCATCGGGTCGCATACACGATTTGGACCAACAATGCGTTCCAGGTGATTGGAGCAATTCCGAGGCAATCACCACCTGATACCGAACGGAAGGATACGTGCAATGAAGATGCTCCGCAATTTTACCGCCACTATCGCGCTCACACTCGCACCAATGACTGCGATGGCTATTACACCCAACAACGCAGACGCGTGCTTCCAATGTGGTACGGGAACACAGGTCTGCAAGTGCGTGCCAGCCTTCGAGGGCTCACTTTCCTGCCTACCCGAGCCTGGCATTTGTCAGAAGGGCGATCACTGCACCCTGAGTGGCTCTTGTCTTTAACCAACACCGTCATCGTGACGATCACGGCGCCGGACGAGTTGATCGGGTCGGGATCATGTCCTCGATTGATTCGCCGGCGCCGTCCCTTCGCACGCTCACTGCGCAACCAGGTCGACTGAAGAGTTGACACATCCACCAGGCGCAACTTCGAGGCCCGGGATCCTGAAGGCCCCTTTCACGCGGTCGCGGTGGACTGCGTCGCGCCGGAAACAGTGCACCAGTGTGCTAATCGCGCACAGACAAAATGGCAAACAAACGACAAGCCGAACCACTCCGACGGGGGATAGTGAGTCACGTATAGCAAACAGGATCTGCGACTTCAAGATGCGATCTGATGGATCGAGATCTCTAAGGCCGCTCGGCGCATCATGCACAGCAAGGCATGTCGTTGTAAGCCCGCCGCTCTGTAAGTGAAGGAGAACATCAAATGGCAGGGTCTAGGACTCAGCAGCCTGCTCGCGACAACTGCAGCATGCAGAGGAGGAAGGCAGCACGATTAGTGAGGTGAGCAACGTTGAAACTGGATTTGTAGCTCATATTACAGATCTACAGACTGAGATAGATTTCACACCATTCTCTTGCAATCACCGCGACGCGTGAGTAACGCTATAGCCTAGGTTAGGCGGAGGCGGAGGCGATGAGTAGATTCTGTCGTAGGTGGTCATGAGTCCATCCGCGACAGCCCGATCTGGCGAAAGACGGCTCGAAAGCTTTCTGGGAGGGAAGCGTCGAATTCCGTGGCGGCTTCAATGGAGCGCCCACAATCCATCTGCCACAGGTGGCTGAAGTGTCTGCAGTCGAAACCAATCTTCCAATGGATTCTCAATCGTCAACAGTGGAGGCATGTCGTGAAACTCAAAGCAATCGCACGTTCCAAGTGGATCCTGTTTGGAGCGATTTGGATCGCGCTGTTTGTAATGACAATGGGAGCGAGGCTCGTTGCGGCGGACCGACACGACACCGGGGGCCCGGGAGAATCGCCGGAGACATCTCTATATGGTGAACTCGTGACAGATCTTACGAAACTCCGTCTGCGCAGCATGACCAGAGAACACGACCAACTTGGTCTACTCGGTGCATTTGACGGAGCTAGCTACCCGATCTCGAATCGAGGTATTCACGACTCGATCATCAATAATCGTCGCAGCATTAGAGATTGCGTCTCCGAGCAAGTTCAGCAATCGGATCTAGAGACAAATTATCTCGAGTTCTCCTTCTCGTTCACCCCAGCGGCAACTATTCTGGTCAGCCCGAGGGCGGCACTCAAAGATGTGGCGGTCGAGAAATCCACGCTACCTCTCAACACCAACCAGAAGGACTGTCTGGCCGCTGCATTCGAGCGCCTCTCATTCGACGCAGACAGTGAGACACCAAACCAACGAGTTACATATACGATGTGCATCAATAAGCGACATGTCGAAGATTGACTCAATTGTGGGTTAATCATCATTACTGCAGCAACAAAAGGATACGTGATCATGAAAGTTCTCAGAAATGCCTTTGCAATCGTCGCACTTGCCTTTGCGCCAATGACAGCGATGGCGGTAACTCCCAGCAACGCTGATGCAACGGTCTGCAAGGAGTGCAATGGGGGCGTGTGCGTCTCAAAGATAGTTCCGCTCGGCTGGCTGACTTGCACAAACGCGGCTAACCATGGGGAACCCTGCATACTGAGCGGTGTTTGCATCAATTGACTTGGGGCCAACGACAGCACCTGCGTGTCATGGAACGGGGACAGCCGAGTTAGGTAGCTCTCCGGGCGTGCTTTGAGCCGGGCAACGGCGATCGCACGCGGTTGTATTTAGCGTCTGCCCCGTATGCGGGGTCGACGCAGGGGCTGTGTGGAAGAGCTGCTTCGTAGCGAAGACACTCGGGAGCTTTCCTTACGCCGCCGCCGGGCCTCAGACGGCGGAAGCTGCCCCGGCTACTGCGCGACGTAAACGGAGCCGGCCCAGGTCAGGCGCAGCGTCGCCGGATCGAAGGCGGCTTGCAGCGTGCGCGTGCCCGTCGCCGTCAGGACGCCACCGTCGCAGCGGACCTGACCGGTCTCGCCGACGTCGGCGTGCAGCCAGGTGAACTGGCTCGCGCGGGCAGACTCGACATCGAACGTGAGCGAGCCCGCGGCCGACGTGAACGTCCGCCCCTCGAGCGCGATGCACGCGCCCTGCTCCACTTGCGCCGTCTCCTGCATGCTGTTGGTGCACGCCGGGACGAGTCCCGCGAGCAGCAACCACAGCCCTGACGTGCGCATGGCGAGAATTCTAACCGGACTGGGAGCACTCCGCGAGACTTGCGTCACGTGGGATCGCCATGGTCACGTACCCATGTGAGCCGGACCCGCCAGCTGATCGCCGCCCTTCGCGACGAGCTGGGTAGTGCCGATCCGCTCCCGCGGCCGCCCCCGCTCCCGCTGATTCCCGCGCCCCCAGCACGGGTTTACGTGCCGCGGCCCGAGGTCAACCCGTTCGCCGCCGAGGCCGCGAAGCACACCACCGCCCTGGTCGGCATCGGCCATGTAGGCACGCGCTATGCGACGGATGTGGTCCTGCAGTTTCAGGCGGAGCTCGCGGTCGCGCATGCCGCGGTCGGCACCGAGCTGCCCGAGAACTGGGGCGAGGAGCATGGCTTCGTCGCGCTGAAGTCGCGGGTGACCAACCACCGCGAGTTCCTGCTCCGCCCCGATCTCGGGCGCCGCCTCGACGACGCGTCGCTGGAGAAGCTCCGCGCGCGGTGCACCAAGCGGGTCGACGTCCAGATCATCGTCGCCGATGGGCTGTCGGCGGTCGCGTGCCTGCAGACCGGCAAGCAGCTCGCGGATCTGGTCGCGGCGGCGTGTGCGGCGCGCGGCCTGTCCACCGGCACGCCGATCGCGGCGCGCTACGCACGGGTCTGGCTCGAGGACGAGATCGGCCACGAGGTCGACGCGAAGGTGGCGATGATCCTGCTCGGCGAGCGCCCGGGACTCGGCACTGGGGATGGGCTCTCGGCGTATGTCGTGTACGGTCCCAAGCTCGGCAACACCGACGGCGATCGCAACATGATCTCGAACATCCACCAGCGCGGCATCGTCCCCGAGCTCGCCGCCCAGCGGCTCGCCGCGTTCGCGCAGGCGATGATCGCGCAGCGTAAGAGTGGGGTGGAGCTCGACCTCTCGGCCCTCGGGGGCGAGGCGAGCCGGGCGTATCGCGAGCCGCAGGTCCGGCAACGGCTGGTGACGCGATGATCCTCGAGCCGATCACACCCACGGTGCTCAGCGTGCGGCGGTTGCCGAACGCGGATCCAACGTTGATCAAGGCGTACGGCGGCGATCCCGCGAGGCACACCTCGCTCGGGCTCGTCACCTGCGATCAGGACGACGCGATGTATGTCGCGCTCGACGAGGCGACCAAGCACGCGCCGATCGACGTGATCTTCGCGAAGAGCTTCTACGCGGGCGCCGCGCATGCGAGTGGTCGGCTGTCGGGCGAGATCCTCGGCGTGATCGCCGCGGCGGATCCCGCGATGATCGAGGCGGGCCTCGAGGCGCTGCTCCGCTGCCTCGCCCACGACGCGTGCTTCTACGACGCCGACGGCAAGAAGACGATCACCGTGTTCCCGCACGTGATCGCGTCGCTCGGCGAGTACCTGTCGAAGGAAGCCGGGCTCGCGCCGGGCACCCCGATGGCGTACCTGGTCGCGCCGCCGATCGAGGCCACGGTCGCCCTCGATGCCGCGCTCAAGGCCGCCGACGTCCGCGCGGTGCGCCTGGTGCCGCCGCCGACCGAGACCAACTTCGCGTGCGCCTGGTTGACCGGCACGCTCGACGCCTGCGAGGCCGCCGCGGTCGCCTACGCCGCCGCGGTCGTGGACGTCGCGGGATCCCCCCGGTAAGGGGTGTAAGAACCCCTACGCCGCGTGCGCTAACCGCGCGGCTGGCATCTGGATGTGACCGGAATTACCTACGGGCGCCGCGGTGCGTGATGAGATAGATTCGCTGCGGTGCCGGTGCTCGCGAGCGACGAGTCGATGATCGGGTACGTCCTCGCGGACAAGTACCAGGTCCTGCGCGTGATCGGCAAAGGCGGGATGGGCATCGTGTACGAGGCGCAGCACCTCGTGCTCGGCAAGCACGTCGCGATCAAGCTGATGCTCGAGAAGTACTTCGGGGACCCCGAGGCGAAGAGCCGGTTCAAGCGCGAGGCGATCGCAGCGAGCCGGGTCGGCAACCCGCACATCATCGACGTCAGCGACATCGGCGAGCTGCCGGACGGTCGCCTCTACGTGGTGATGGAGCTGCTCACCGGCAGCCCGCTGTCCGACGTGCTCGAGAAGACCGGCCCGATGCAGCCGCAGCGCGCGATCTCGATCATGCGCCAGGTCCTGCGCGCCGTCGGCGCGGCGCACGCGAAAGGCATCATCCACCGCGACCTCAAGCCCGACAACATCTTCCTGATCGATCAGGGCGACCACACGGACTTCGTCAAGCTGCTCGACTTCGGCATCTCCAAGGTGCTCGATCCCGACGAGCAGCGGGCGCTGACCAAGCTGACCACCACGGGCGTGGTGATGGGGACGCCGCTGTACATGGCGCCCGAGCAGGCGATGGGGCAGCCGGCCATCGCGTACGCCGACATCTACGCGTGCGGCGTGATCCTGTACGAGATGCTGGCGGGTCGCACGCCGTTCGTCGGCAACACCTACGCGGTCCTCGTCGCGCAGCTGCTCACTGCGGCACCGGAGCCGCTGCAGAACGTGCGCTCCGGGCTGCAGGCCTCCGTCGTCAACGCCGTCCATCGCGCGCTGGAGAAGGAACCGCAGCGCCGGTTCGCGAGTGCGGAGATGTTCGCGGCGTCGCTACCGGGCGACCGCACCGTCAACGAGATCGAGCTCGCGGGCACGCTCGACAGCGGATACGCGGTCGCACGGATCACCACCGGCGCCCACCAGACGCGCAAGGGTCGCGGGACCTGGATCGCGATCGGCGCCGCGCTGATCCTCGGCGTCGCCACCGCCGGCATCCTGATCGCCACGCAGACCGGCGCCAGCGGCGACAAGACCTCGGCCGCGGTCACTACCCCAGCGCCTCCCGAGGCCGCCGGCCCGACCGCGAAGTCGATCGATCCGGATCCCGCGCCCGCGCCGAAGAAGAACGGCCTGCTCAAGGTGGAGACGACGCCGCCGCGCGCGAGCGTGATCGTCGATGGCAGCAATCGCGGCCTCACGCCGCTCGAGATCACGCTCGCCCTCGGCCCGCACGAGGTGCGGCTCGAGCTTGAAGGTTACGAGCCGCTGATCACCAAGATGTCGATCGATCCCGGCGACAACAACTTCCGCACCCCGCTCAACCTTGCGAAGCTCAAGCCCGGGATCACGGGGATCGCGAAGGTCGCCACCAAGCCGCCGGGCAGCACGAAGACGACGCGCGAGACGCCGACCTCGACGAGCACGACCAAGGTCCTCACGGTGACCGGGCCGATCGGTCCCAAGCCCCCGATCTCCGAGAAGCCCGAGCCCGAGATCAAGAAGGCCGGCAGCGAGACCAAGCAGCCGCCCGAGGTGAAGCCCGCCGGCGGCGGCAAAGGCAACCCGTACACGCCGGGCACCAAGGGCAACCCGTACACCCCCGGCTCGAAGTAGGCTGGCCCGACATGCGGTGGGTCTGGCTCTTCGTGGTGGCGCTCGCGCTCTCGACCACCCGCCCCGCGGTCGCCGATGAAGCCGCGGACCTCGCCGAGGCCGGGCGCGAGTTCGCCGCCGGTCAGGCCGCGGATCGCAAAAAGGACTGGCCGACGGCGATCCAGCACTACGT